>JABAOH010007173.1_pt4 | contig 22847 bp, 18 predicted proteins | sample 7062181 | NCBI WGS metagenome assembly JABAOH01 (sample SAMN14538630, study PRJNA623070) | marine sediment metagenome | biome: marine biome [ENVO:00000428]; feature: marine pelagic biome [ENVO:01000023]; material: deep marine sediment [ENVO:00002113]; isolation source: pool of 5 deep marine... | reverse complement strand
AGCCGCTGGCTCAAGAATATGGTTACATTCGTGACAGTCAGATTTTATTTACTTATTTCCATTTTGCAGCCTCAAGAGAGCTTACTGAAGCCATGATGAAGACAAAATGTGTGGCCATTGCCTATGAGACGATCGAAAAAGAAGATGGAAGTTTACCATTGCTCAATCCGATGAGCGAAGTCGCTGGACGTTTATCAATCCAAGCTGGAGCCCGATGTCTTGAAAAAACTTTTGGTGGACATGGCATATTACTAGGTGGTGTTACCGGTGTTGCGCCAGCTAAAGTGGTTATCATCGGCGGTGGAATTGTTGGAACCAACGCCGCTCAAATGGCTGCCGGTTTGGGTGCCAATGTTATTATTTTAGATATTAATATCGAACGTCTCCGATTTTTAAACCACGTCCTGCCAGCCAACGTGAGCACCATGATGTCCACACCGGAAAACATTCGCCAGCAGATTGCTGATGCAGATTTAGTAGTCGGAGCTGTATTGATACATGGCGCGAAAGCTCCTCATTTAATTACCAGAGATATGTTAAAATTAATGAAAAAAGGATCCGTTATCGTCGATGTCGCAGTCGATCAGGGTGGCTGTGTAGAAACCATCCGTCCAACAACGCACGCTGAACCGACTTATGAGGTAGAAGGTGTGATCCATTACGGCGTTGCCAATATGCCAGGAGCCGTACCGAAAACTTCTACCATTGCGTTGACCAACGTTACCCTCCCATACGCTATCCAAATTGCCAATAAAGGCTATCTTGAAGCCGTTAAAACCAACAGAGAAATTGCGTTGGGCGTAAATATCTTTTTTGGTAAAGTAACATACGGGCCAGTGGCTGAAGCTTTTGGTCTAGAATATACGCCTTTAAAAGAAGCACTTAAGGAAATCGAGGCTTAAGGTAAGATTTTTCAAGTTTGGTCATATTGCACATCAGGTTGTTATTAATTAGTGTCTGTCACTATGTATCATTCTCGCATATTTTTAGTGGGAAACTCCATCAGATAAGCAAGAGATTCCTGCATAAAGCTTGCAGGAAGGATTAATTCCTAATATGGACGCCTAAGGCCTGCTGTGGATCAATTTAAATAATTGATCCGCCTCAGGCCAACCTTCGCGAGGGAGTATCCTAAAAATCTATAATGCAACAACAGGACTGATTGTGGGGTATCATTAGGGTGTATGTGCCAATTTTAACCTATCATAAAGTAAGCAATAAATTTGAATGGGGTATCAATACAGTCCCGGTCAAGACCTTTGAATCACAGATCAACTATCTATCTCAGAAAAATTATTATTCCATCTCACTGGCGCGATATATCCGAGGAGATTATCAATCAAACCCTGAGCAATGTCCCATCATCATCACTTTTGATGATGCTGATGAATCTGTATATCGCTATGCTTTTCCGATTTTAAAGTCTTATGGTTTCAAAGCAACACTCTTTGTTATTTCTGATTATGTTGGAAAAATAAATACATGGGATGCGAATTTAGGCAAAATTTATTCACGCCATTTGAATTGGGAACAGATTATAAAACTTTCAAATGAAGGATGGGAGATTGGCTCACACACTGCAACCCATCGTGATCTGATCGGATTATCCTCTGAGGAAGTGCAAAAGGAACTTCAAACATCTCGAGAAGTCATCGCAGAAAAATTGAATCAACCAATCCGCTTTATCTCTTATCCGTTTAATCGATATGATCAGCGTATCATATTGCTCGCGCAGCAGGTGGGTTATTCTGGTGGATGCGGATTACCTGCAAATAGAAAATTAAATGGTTTTTCAAGCTATTTTAATATCCAGCGCTATGGTGTCTACACAATTGATAAGCTTTTTTGGTTCAGGAAAAAGTTATGCAATTCTACACTTGAACTGTTGAAACAGCGAATGATTAGTTTCGCCGCTATCGGTTCAATCTGGTATAAACAGTTAAAAAAATAAAAAAATCTGTTGCTTTTTAAGTGAAAAATTATTATATATAATACACCATGAAATTGCTGGATACCAGCAGGATGAAAAATAAATCAATTAAAAAGCTCTATTATTCCATTAGCGAAGTCAGTAAAATCACATCGCTAAAGCAGTATGTCCTCCGTTTTTGGGAGACCGAATTTCTTGAGCTAAAGCCAGCTAAAAATCGAGCTGGCAATAGAATCTACCGTTTAAGCGATATAAAGTTAATCTTTTTGATCAAAAAATTGCTTTACGAGGATAAATATACAATCGAAGGTGCACGTCAGAAATTAAAACTGCTTTATCAGACAAAATCCCCCCAGATGGCGATGTCTTTTGAGGGACATCAAGATGATATTATTAGTTCTTTGAAAAAGGATTTGCAGGAGATTATGGATATTTTGGATGGGAAGAAGTGACGGTGGTATATGGGTATAGAGGTATAAGGTGTTATAGGTATGTGATATAGCGAACTAATGAACTTCTACTCCAATATACCATTATATCATTATACCCTTATACCTATTATTACGTTGATACAAAAGGCAAAAAATAAATCTAAAAACATGTTTACAAACTAAAAACAAATCATTCGGGGCGTGGCGCAGTCCGGGTAGCGCACTTGACTGGGGGTCAAGGGGTCGCTGGTTCAAATCCAGTCGCCCCGACGAATGTAAAGGGTTGTAATTAATGATAGTTCAGTTGATTACAGCCCTTTTTTTATTCCCTGAAAATGCCAATAGTTTGGTATGGATTGGTATGTTTATGAGGTTTAAAAATATTCTAACAATATCTGCCGTTCTGCTCTCTAGCTTTTTCTATGTTAGGATTTTTTCCCAAACCGTGTTAATTGAAGTTTTTGTTGGACATTCTGCCAGCGTTAAATCACTCGATTTTCATCCTAATGATAAAATATGGGATGCTTGTACAGGACAAAAAATTATTTGACTATAATCCTGGCTTATATGGATATTTGGATCAAAAAGTATCTCTTGCATTTAAGCCTGGTGAGGAAGACATTCTCGCATTTGGTGTAGGTGATAATATTAAAATATTTGAACTTTCACCACAAAGGGAACTTATTCAGCGTGATTTTTTTGAACATTGCAAACCTCAACCCGGAAGTCGGATAATGGCTTCGGTTAGCTCTATAGCATTTAGTTCAGATGGAAATTTATTGATAAGTGGTAGTGGATTTGGAACGATAAAATTATGGCTTTATTCGAACAAAAAACTACTAAAAACTCTGTATGTGGACATTTCAGATCAATAACTGGCGTTGATATGCGTCCAGATGGGAAATTTTTTGTCACCGGTAGTGATTATAAGAAGTGTAGCATAATGGACAGAGTTTGTCCTCCCCACGCGGTTTTATGTAAATTTAATTAGTTTCAATTTCAAGCATTAATTGAACCCTGCTTCCAGAACATTTCTATTCATTGATAGTATGTTTTGAAGATAGTGGAAAAAAATGTTTGATTTTTGTTTCAAACCCTTTTTCTTCGTAACCCTTAACTTCAATAAGCATCTCAAAGTACTGTGTATATTCTTCTGAAAAAAATTGAATTTCCTGTTCTACTTGATAAAGTAATTTCGAGTCTGTGAACATTTTAATGGTTTCGATGCGTCCGAGTGGTATAAAAGATACAAAAAAAAGAAGAACATTGTCATTTGGTCCTAGTACCTTTGAAACTAAAACATAATCCGTATTCAACCCCGCATCCTGATCATAGTGAAATGCAACTTGATAAAGAGTATCAATCACTGGTGTAGTTAATTGAATATATCTTTCCGGATGTAGTTGGGAAGGTGTATATTTTACTATCGGATGAAATCTCTCACTGGGTAAATACTGGATGAGATGTTTTAGATTATGAAAATGACCTATAAAAATAATATTATTATTCCTCGTATCTTCTAAAGAAACTTCAGAAGTAATTTTGATTTCTATCTGGTTTTTTCTACCTGATATAACATCATAAATTTTAAGCAAATTAGATGCGGCTGATTTTGGGATAATATCCCACCCTGGCAAATATATATTAGATTTGTCCAATTTTTTTTCATTGATAAAGGCTAGCAATTCATCGTATGAATTAATTTGGTCATCACGAACGAGCCACTCTCGGTTATATTCCTTTTTATTAATATAAAAAGAGAATACCTCCCCAATGACTATTGTTGTCATTAGCTCACTCTTGACAAAATCAGACCATACAACACTGTTATGGACATCAATGTAATTATGGCTTTTATACTGGATGTTATTCTTAAGAGCTGAATACTTTGTCCCTAAATAAAAAATAATAATTATTAAGATCAAGAAACTGGAAAAAATAAAAAACTTCAGAAAATGAAGAGTATTTTTCAGTAGAAATGTTGGTACGGTTTGCCTTTTAAATCCAATATTATGGTGACCTTTCGGCAAGACCAATCTGATTGCATCATTTTTCCCATGGCCATTGTAATATTCATCTAACTTTTTTCTTAAGCGGTAGAAGTAAACTCGTACAAGTGTATCTTCAACAGGATTAAAGTTGTCTTTTCTACCAAATACATGGACAGCAATATCAGTCTCTGTTGGTTGAAAGCCCTTTTGATAGCTCTCAAATAAGTATTGAATGAGAGGTCGATAATATTCTCCGCTTACAAAAATAGGATCATTCAGAATCTTCTCGATAACCAACTTTTTTTTACAATGGTCATCCTTCATTATCATCCCAATAAAAAACTATGAGCTTTTTAACAGTGCTGATAAAATAAATTTAATTAAAAATAATTAAAAATGCAAGAATAATCTGTTAACATGTTCCATTTTTTTCATAATTTTATCTATGTTATCACTCTACTTGTAACATGTTACAAACAGTGAAATAACTTGTTTTATATTATTCATAATAATAGATTGGGATAGAATAAAATTGAATTTTATGAAAAAATGTGTTCGAGCACATTAATTTTTTGATATCAAAATTCTTATTAAAATAATTTTCTCATTAATGTGCTCGTAAACATTTTTTATCAGGATAATAGCAAGATGATTTTCGGTTTCGAATGTAGTTCTTGAAAAATATTGTTTAATTTCCTAAATGTCACTCGGATTTAAATTAAAGTTTTGTCCCTTCCTACATAATTAAAAATATTTACTTGCGTAGTATGGATTGAGTGATTTTAGATATTAAGGATTATCGATCATGTAATTTACTTTTATTGTATATTAAATAGTTGAAAGTTATAGCGCCAAAAAATAGTAATTGTATGATCACAATCAAAACCATAGCTAAAAAAGCTAATGTGTCAACTGCAACGGTGGACCGAGTTCTCCATAACAGAGGTAAAGTGGCTCCTGAAACTGAAAAAAGAATCAAGCAGATTCTTAAGGAACTCGAATTCAAACCAAATGTTTTTGCCCGCACATTGAAGCTTCAAAAGAATTTTAATTTTGGTGTGTTAATGCCAAAACTTAGTCAAGACAGTGCTTACTGGAAGGCTCCCGTTCAAGGGATTGAAAAAGCCAAATCTGAATTAAGTGGTTATAATGTAAATATTAATTATTATCATTATGACAAATACTCAAAGAGATCATTCAGACAGGCCATTTCAAAAATAAAAAAAATGAATTTGGATGGTTTACTTATCGCCCCAGTATCCTCAAAATCTATTACAAAATGTATAGAAAATATCCCGGCCAGAATACCTTATGTCTTTTTTGATTCAAATGTTCCCGATTCCAGATTTATCTCTTTTATAGGGCAGGATGCATTTCAAAGTGGAGTCTTATCAGCAAAATTAATTGATATTCTGTGTAATGATAATGGAAGTATTATCATTTTCAGGGTATTGCCTGACGATTATCATATCAATAGTCGTGTCCAGGGATTTTCTTCTTACTTCAAGTCTAAATATAATTACCATATAGATACCTATGATATTAATGGGAATGGAAATCAGAAGATGTTTAAAAAGAGTTTGGAAAAAGTCATTAGAGAACATCCTGATTTGCATGGAATTTTTATAACAAATGTCTGTTCTCATAAAATAGCTGAACAGGTAAAAAATTTAGAAAAACAAAACCATATTCATATTGTCGGCTATGATCTGATTAATGAGAACATTCAATACCTCAAGGAAGATATTGTTGATTTCCTTATAAGCCAACGACCAGAGATTCAGGGCTATAGAGGTATCTATACTTTATATAGGCATGTTGTTCTCAAGGAGGTTGTAAAAAAGGAAATATTTATGCAATTAGATGTGGTTACAAAAGAGAATATCGACTATTATCAAAAGTGTACTGAAAATAGAATAGATTAAATAAAAAAATAGCAGTTTAGCAAAAATTAGTTAACTGATTGAAAAATAAGGATGATATTTTTTGTTCGCGAAATCTTCATAAGATCTTGATTTTTCAATTTATTTATGATTTGTAGTTTACATAATTTCCAAAATTTGTCAAATTACAGTAAAAAAAGAAACGAAAAAGAGTAACTCAGATTAACCTAATACGAAAGGGGGGAAAAATCAAACCGTTTTAATAGAACTTCTTGTTAAAAGTCCTGGATTTTTCAGGGAAAATACTTGCCATAAATATATATTCAATTATGGAACAAAGGATGGTGACTGCCTGTTTCTCAAAATTTATGAGGATAAGTATAGCCTCAGGCAACTAAACAAAATCAAATGAGGGAGGTAAAGTATGAACAAGATTAATGTTGGAAGACGTGAGTTGTTTATCTTATTCTTTCAACCAATGGTTACACTATGGGATTATTCTCTCATCAATAATACAAGTGTAGACTGTAAAATAGCTGGCAAAATCAGAGATCCCACGATTATTCTATTCTTTAACGATATACTAGTGGATGTAACCCCTTAAATGTGTTGGGAGATGATGGCGTGTTGGTTATGACTGTAAATATGATGCATGGCGGTGGAGCCTTGCTGCCAGAGGGAGCTTTAAAAAATTCAAACGCTTGCCGCTTAATACGGTCTAACCAGTCAGATTAATGAAAACAACCACTCAAAGCAGGCATTAATTTTAATTACGATGATATGAAGCTATTAAGACTTAGCAATGAAAGGAAAATTAACCATGAAAAGTAAATTAATCTTACCCATGGGAGTGATAATACTCCTATTCATGTTCTCGTTTACTTCTTTTGCTCAGAATGGAACAATCACCGGAAAGGTTACTGATGCAAAAGATGGTGCTCCGCTTCCAGGGGCAAATGTATTAATTCAAGGCACATCCTTAGGAAGTGCGACCGATACTAATGGTGATTTTAAAATTGGTCGAGTACCTGCTGGGACTTATAAGATTGAAGCAAGATTTATCGGGTACGCAAACCTTATCAAAGAAGTAACGCTATCTCCGGGTCAGACAGTTACAGTTAACTTCCAACTTAAGGAAGATCCATTGTTACTTGATGCAGTAGTAGTGGTAGGATATGGTACCCAGAGGAAAAGTGATTTAACGGGTGCCATCGCAACTGTTGGGACAGAAGACTATGAATCACAGCCGGTAACCAGGCTTGATCAAGTACTCCAAGGCAGGACAGCTGGTGTGAATGTTACCAACTCTTCAGGAGCTCCGGGTGGAGAGTTATCCATCAGGATCAGGGGTGCCAATTCCATTAATGGAGTTAATGATCCTCTTTATGTTGTAGATGGATTTGTGGGGGCTGACTTCAGAGACGTAAATCCCAGTGATATTGAATCCATCCAGGTGTTAAAAGATGCATCTTCAACAGCAATTTATGGTAGCCGTGGTGCAAACGGTGTGGTTTTAATTACCACAAAAGGAGCGGCACCAGGGATACTGGGCATAGGCAAACCCAGATTATCATACACTGCCAGGTATTTTTCCTCGCAGACACTGGGTACCTGGGATTTAATGGATGCTGCGACTTTTGCTGAAATAGCCAACCAGAGATCAATTGCATTGGGAACAAATCCTCCTTTTACTGCTGATGAAATCGCTAATTTCAGGGCGAATGGTGGAACAGACTGGCAGGATGAACTGCTCCGAACCGGAACTGGCCAGGAGCACCAGTTGGACTATACCGGTGGCAGCGAGAATACGACTTACTTTGTTTCGGGAAATTTCCTGGATCAGAAGGGTATAATGATCAACTCGTATTATAAAAGATATTCCATCAGAACCAACATCAATGCTAAATTTACAGAAAAGCTTGATGCAACCCTGAAGTTAAATTATGTAAGACGAGAAAACAATAATACACTTGGAGGCGACAGAACAGATGGTCCTCTTGGAGGAACGCTGGCATGGGCGCCAACGACTCCGGCACGGGACGCCAATGGAGTGCTTACAGTGACTGATCCCATCAGTTCGATTAAATCCAATCCCATCGAGCTGGCGCTTGATGATGCGATTGTCGAAAATAATTCATTCAATACCAACGGCGGATTCAATTATAAAATTATGAATGGATTGACACTGAATATTGGCTATGGTTTAAGCTACATCAATGCTCAAACAAAGAATTTTAGCGCAAGTAGTTCAAATAATAATCCTAACGCTGGCAGGGGTTCCACGGAATCAATCTTTCTTCAAAACACCAATACATTGAATTATACAAAAGTCTTTAACGCCGTCCACCAGGTATCTTTGACAGGCGTTGTTGAACACCAGCTATTCAAGACCGACAGGTTCAACACAAGTGCGTCCGGCCTCCAGTATCCTGAGTTGAAGTTTGACAATGTAACACTAGCCGGATCAGTAAGTTCAGATGCATATAAAGAGAAGCAAGCGATCCGCTCCTTTATCGGAAGAGTCAATTATACACTTATGGATAGATACCTAGTAACAGCTTCCATAAGATCAGATGGTTCTTCCAAATTCAGGGGCGACAACAAGTATAGTACTTTCCCATCTATCGGACTGGGTTGGAGGGTAACTGAAGAATCCTTCATGCAGAATATAGGTATTTTCGATAACTTAAAACTAAGAGGAAGTTGGGGACAGACCGGCAGCCAGGCAATACCTGTTTATGGTACGGTCACAACTTTTTCAACAGCCGACTGGCAAGCCGGAACATCCTTTCAGACCGGTGTGCTGACTCCAGGTATCATCGTTGGTAATCCGGGAAATCCTGATTTGAGATGGGAGACCACCACACAATTTGACATTGGTCTGGATATGGCAATACTTAATGGAAGGTTAGGGCTGGAAGTTGATTATTTCAAAAAAAATACAACAGATCTTTTGCTCAGCGAGCCCCTCCCGGCATATGCTGGTGGAGGAACCATATCCCGCAACCTGGGTGAAGTTGAAAATACCGGTTTTGAATTTAGCCTGAACTACTGGCTAATCAAGGAAAATGATTTCAACTGGCATTCAAGGCTGAATGCTTCATTCCTGAAAAATGAAGTTTTGGATATCGGAGAACGAGAAAGAATCTTCCTGGATGGTGATGCCGGTGCTGGATTAACAAACCAGCCGGAAATGATACTGATGCCCGGACATGGCCTTGCAAATTACTATGGATTGAAGTATCTTGGTGTATGGCAGACCAGCGAAGCGGCTGAGGCTGCTGGTTATGGCCATGTTCCCGGCGACTCCAAGTTTGAGGATGTTAATAATGATGGCGCAATCAACGCTGATGACTTCCAGATTATCGGCAGCGCCATACCAGAAACCTTATTGGGATGGAATAACACGTTCAGTTATAAAAACTTTACGCTCAATATCTTCTTTCAGGCGATGCTGGGATTTGATAAATGGAATTTTACCTACGCACAATCAATGTTAGGAAGTGCTGACGCGAGGCAAATGACTCACGTCGATATTCTGGACCGTTGGGAGCCGGGAAATGAAGACAGCGATATTCCTGCTTTTAGTGAAACAGATAAGATTGAAATTCAATCCTCGAGATTTCTTGAAGAAGGTGACTTCTTACGGTTGAAAAACCTGAGTCTTAGCTATAAACTGCCGGATAATCTGGTCAGAGGCGTTAACGGTGTATCCTTATCGATTGGTGTCATCAATCTTTGGACACTCACAAATTATACTGGCATTGATCCTGAAGCATATTCGAACAGGGGCCCGGGAGATGCGAGAGGTGCTGATGCAGGTGCCTATCCAAATTCGAGGACCTGGACATTCGGAATTAATTTGACTTATTAATTACTGATGGAGGTATTAACCATGAAAAATATAGTAATATTGTTAGTGCTGCTTATATGTGTTACTTCCTGTGAGAATTTCCTGGATGAGGATCTCTCCACCCAGATTACTTCTGAAAGTGGCGCATTAAGCAACGAAGGCGGTCTTTTAGCAGCCCTGGCCGGGGCTTATAAACCCCTGTCATACACATGGGTGTCCGGGCTCGGGAATGCATCCACACAAGCCATATTGATGGGAAGCGACGATTTGACAACACATAAGGCAAGCAATAAAGCAGATTTCAGAGAATTTGATCAGTTTAATGTTTCCGAGATAAACGGAAGGTTGCCTTTTGTGTGGAATGGAGCATATAAATCCATCCAGGGGTGTAACAACATCATCGCCAACTATGAAAATGCCACGGGTGATGAGGCGGTTATCAGGCAAATTGCAGGTGAGGCATTTTTTCTGAGAGCTTATAATTATTTCTGGATTGTACGATTATGGGGTGAGGCACCTTTGGTTCTGGATACACACATTTTCAATGAGGCTATTTTATCCATCCAAAACAGCTCTGAAAAAGACATATATGATCAGATTGTAGCAGACCTGAAGCAAGCGGAAGAATTTTTAGGGGACACAAAGCCACAACTTGGTAGAGTGTGCAAAGGAACTGCAAAAGCAATACTGGCTGAGGTATATCTGCATATGGCAGGATGGCCTTTAAATGATGCGTCTTATTATGCTCTTGCTGCCAGCAAGGCAAAGGAAGTCATCGATAACGAGGCTGCCTTCGGATTTGGGCTGGTGGATGATTTTGCCGATTTATGGCCAACCGCCACATCGAATAATGATGGTAACATGGAGGAAGTATTCGCCATTAATTTCTGGGCAGGTGACTGGTATAATGGCAATTCCATTTACGGATCTGCGGCAAGACCATCTGATGAAGGTGGATGGGATGATTTTTTCAGTGAAATTACTTTTTTCGAGGAGTTTCCCGAAGGTCACAGAAAGGATGTCACCTTCGATACTGAGCTGGATGATGGAACACCATGGCAGAACTTTTCAACAGGACGCCCCTATTATAAGAAATTGCAGGGATCTACGAACAACTGGCTGAGTGACCATTCACTACCGCTGGAAAGAATGGCAGAGGTATACCTTATTTTTGCCGAAGCGCGCGTTATGACGGCAGGTTCTACCGATGCCGAAGCTTTGGAAGCGGTCAATAAAATAGTCCGTCGCGCTGCAGGGCTTCCAGTTCATACACCCGATGCTTCTGTGGATTGGACATCTGCCACCCAGGATGAAATTGTCCAGGAAAAAGCCTGGGAATTTGCAGGGGAATATTGCCGGTGGTTTGATCTGGTCAGGTTACAGAAGGTAGAGGAAGTCGTGGCCAAAAAGCATCCGGATGATTTACAACCCCTGGGACCGATCAAGTACTACATGCCGCTTCCGGCAAGTGAGACACTGGCCAATCCTAATCTGGGAAGATAGCTTCAAATTAATAATTAACCTTCGAGAGAGAGGCGTATCATTTTTGCGCCTCTCTCTTATGAATATCGGAAAAAGTCCTTTTTATAATTTACAATCTTGTGCTATAGTATTATTTATTAAATCTTCGTTTTTTTTGCAAGAATTAAAAAGCATTTTTAACCGCGAAGTTCGCTAATCCTCCATAGCGGATCAATTAATAAGATGATCTGCCTATGGAAGATTATGCGAATTAAAAAAATTAGGATAATTCGCATAATTCGCGGTTCGAATATTTTTTTAACTATAATTGCAACTTGCTGCGCCAGTAATTATCAATCTTCAAATATATTGGTGCACGTTAGTTGATTGATATGTAGTGAAGTGATTGTGTTTCTTCATACAGTAATACAGGCGTTTCACTCCATGCAAATGCAGAGAAATCTGAAGTTAAGAAAGAACATTGTACATGGAATTCATAACCAAGCTGCTGCCACTGGGAGAATTATGGCACGATACGGATGGTAATCCGATACAGGCACATGGTGGTGGGATGTTAGATTTAAATAATACGTATTACTGGTATGGAGAAAATAAAGCCGGTAAATCCTGGTTGCCTGAATGCAATATTGAATGGGATGGTTACCGTGTTGATGCGATCGGGATCAATTGTTATTCGTCGAAGGATCTTTTGCAGTGGAAAATGAAGGAGTTGTTCTGCCATCTGTAAAAGATAATCCCAAACAGGATTTACATACGTGCAAAGTGATTGAGCGGTGTGGCAAAGACATGGTACGATCGCATATGAATGGTGTATCCCGGTGAAGTCACCAATTGTTTATGAAGATCATATCAATAAACATAGAGAAGGAATACATCACCTGGGATTCTTAGTGGCTGACATGGATAAGGTCCTGGAAGATTTTATCGCATTGGGTTATGTTGTTTCAATGGGCAATACATGGAATGAAAAAGGAAAAAAGGGATCGGGCAGATACGAATATATCGACCTGGAAGATGCCGATGTCGTGAGGATGGAATTACTATGGAGTTTTCAAAAATGAAACCAGACAATAATTTACAGACTTGTACACGTCGCTAAATGTTGAAAACTATCGGTCTCGGAGTAGTATCAGCATTATTACCAATGTGCACCACATCACGGAAAAGACATATCATAACTTTAAACTTTGATGATGGATTTCTCAAATCAAGTTTGAATGCGGCTGAGATTTATGAAAAATAAAGATTACAAACATCACACATCCGCATATAACAGTTTATTTGCCAACCAAACAATATGCAACCGGGCAAGCTGTTATTATCTGTCCAGGAGGGGGATATGTACAGCTTTCAAATGATTTAGAAGGTACAGACATAGCCCGGTATTTCAATTCAATTGGAGTAGCTGCGGAGGTTTTAAAATACCGTTTTCCGTCGTATGACAATTGTATTGAACCTCATAAGGTCCCTTTGATGGATGCCCAACGGACTATACGTTTAGTGCGTTATAATTCTAGACAATAGAATATAAATCCTGATAAAGATTTAGTAATCAATTATTCAAATGAGCTTCAGGCGAAAGATGATACGCCTTCAGCTTTTTTTGTTCATGCTGATAATGACTCTGCTGTTCCGGTGGAAAATACAATGCTTATGTATCAGGCGCTCCGCAAGAAAAAAATTCCGGCTGAATTACATATATTGTCGGAAGGTGGGCATGGTTTCGGGATCCAGTAAGAAACAGAATAAACGACTGGAGAGCTGCTGCCAACAATGGTCACGAATTAGGAAACTATATTCTGTTTCACCCATGTGTTGGCTTGGCTAAAGATAGAGACTACACAGATTGGATAATACCTGAATACGATCTGAATAATTACACCATCACCCGAATCGTAGATGAAATAAAAATGGCTAATACCTTTCTAAAAGCCATTGATGGGAAAGACAAAAGAACCATTGCTTTTCCTTGTGGTGACCGTTTTATTAATGATTCTTCTTATGTCCCTTCCATTCGTAGTGAATTTATTGGAGCTCGGGGGGGAGATGGAGCACAATTTGGAAATATTGAAAGCATTGAACTCTTTAATATTGGTGCAATTGGAATTGATGACAAATATACAGGCGGGCAATTAACAGACATCGTTAAAAAAGCACTGGCAACTAACACTCTGGTTGTTTTCTGTTTTCATGGTGTTGGCGGCGAACATCGCACCAATATCGCATTAAGTAAGCACAATGAGTTAGCACGCTTTTTAAAAGAAAATGAAAAAGATATATGGGTAACCACTATGGTTGAAGTTACTGAGTATGTAAATAAGTATCAAGAGAGAGAAGCCAAATGAATCCTTAAAACTGCAGAGAAACCGGTTGAAATCAGGCTGACTGCAGATAGATTAACAATCAATGCTGATGGAAGCGACTTGTCCTATGTGACGGCTGAATTGTACGATAAGAAAGGAACTCGTGTTTATGATTGGAATGAGGATACACTTATAAAATTTGAGATTGAGGGTGAAGGTAAACTTGCGGGAATCGGCAATGCAAATCCTTCTTGTATAGAAAGTTTCCAGAAATCGAAACGGACCACTTTCAGAAGATGATGTGTCATCGTAATAAAATCGACATTTAAATCAGGTGCCATTACAGCAAAAGTTACAGCTAAAGGTTTGAATGGAGATTTAATTTATATTCAAACCTCGATAAAATAACTTTACACAATTCAATAAAGCACATTTCCTGATGGAGGATGAGGTATATGAATCGAAAAATATTTTTTGTAATTGTTTCACTATACACTTTTTCAATCTTGCACGCGGGTGAAATTCATTTGGCAGCTTTTCAGGGTGACTTAGCAAAAGTTCAAGCTTTGATTGAAAAAGACTCCACGCTAATCCACAGTGAGGATGAGAACGGTACGAAACCTCTATTTGCTGCCAGTGTGTCCGGGCATATGGAAATTGTTCGATATCTCATTGAAAACGGTGCTGAAGTGACAGAAAAAAACAGTAGGGGGCATACTCCGCTACATTGGGCGTCATATGGAAACCAAATTGAAGTAGCCAGGTATTTGATTGAACAGTCACCAAATGCGACACTTTATGTCAACATGACAGATGGTAATACAGCGAGTCCCATTTATCCAGCCATTGAACGAGGGCATCTCGGAATGCTGCAGGTGTTGCTAAAGGAAGGTGCGGATATTACCCTAAAAAATAGACACGGTACCACACCGCTGATGGTTGCTGTTGAACATAATCAGATAGAAATTGCAAGGTTTTTACTTAAACAGGGAGTTGATGTTAACGAGACCAACTCACATAATGACACTGCTTTACATTTTGCTGTATCCAGGTCAAACACAGAAATAATCAAATTACTCATTGAAAATGGTGCAGATGTTCATACCATAAACGATGATAATGAATCCCCTCTTCACCAGGCAGCCAGCATTGGCGATAGCACAATTGTTCAGATTTTTATTTCTAACGGCGCGAATATAAATATTCAAAATAAAACCAATGAAACGCCGCTTCATTTAGCTTGTCAAGAAGGTCATGCGAAAGTTGTCGCTTTGTTGTTGGAAAATCATGCCGATCCAAAAAAACAAAACATGTTGGGGGAAACGCCTCTCCTTCTGGCGGTTGATAGAGGTCATCATGATGTTGTTCAGGAATTATTAAAAAATAATGAAAAAATCGATATTGAAGAAAAAAAAGCCATTTTACTAATGCATCAGGCAGCTCAAAAAGGGTTTACAAAACTACTTCAAATTATGTGGGAAAAGGGGATAAATATTCATACAAGAGATCCCAATGAAAATACGCTACTCCATTCACTCTCTATGGGCGGGAATCTTGATTTGATCAAGATGCTGATGGGACAGGGATTTGATGTGAATGAACAAAATGAAGATGGCAACACACCTTTACATCTGGCTTCAAAACATGGACAAGTACGTGTTATTGAATTTCTGTTATCGTGCAAAGCAGATATCGATTTCAGGAACAATAAAGAAGAGACACCTTTGCATTGTGCGGTGTCCAATGGTCAAATAGAAAGTGTCCAGAAACTACTATCATCAGGGGCAAAGATTAATGCTGAAGATAAAAATCAACTTACCCCTCTGCATTTGGCGTGTAGTAACAACAACAATGAGTTGATTGAACTTTTGATTTCGAAGGGGGCAGACATCAATGCATCCGATGAAGATGGTCAGACACCGTTGCAAAGCGCTTTGAAAAACCGCAACGCAGATGTTGTTGAAAGTCTCATAACCCATGGCGCAGATGTTAACAAATCTGATAACATTGGAAATACGCCTTTACACCTTGCTGTTTATTCTCAAGAACGTCATATTGTGGAAATCCTGATTAAGAATGGGGCGAATGTCAATGCATTGAACAATTCCCGGGAATCTGTGCTGCATTCTGCGGTAAAAGTATCAGATAATCTCGATATGATTGATTTACTGATCGAAAATGGCGTTGATATCAATACCTTGAATCATGACAATGAAACCCCATTGCACGTGGCATTAAATCATTTTCGAGTTGACAATGGATTACATCTCATTGAAAAAGGCGCAGACCTGATGGTATGTGATATAAATAATCAAGCCCCTCTACATCGTGCAGCAGCACTCGGATTGACAAAGGCTGTGGAAGAATTAATAAAACATCGTGTTGGAATTCATTCTCAGGACAAAGAAGGGAAAACACCTTTGGAATTAGCCATAGATGGGAGGCATGAAACAATTATTGAGTTGTTAGGAAAGTAATAATTTATTATATTTAGCAGGAGGAATTATGAGGATCATTATTTTGTTATGGTCTGTGTTATTCGTTTTAAACTCCACATTAATCAAAGCCCAAAATATCGGGCAATGGCGAGGTCCTAATCGTGACGGAATATTTGAAGGGAAGAATTTGTTAAAGGAATGGCCGGAAAAAGGACCTGAACTTATCTGGGCGATCGAAGGAATTGGGAAGGGATTTTCTTCACCAGTGATCAGCAATGGGATTATTTACACGACAGGGAACAAAGGATCGCAGGACATTCTTACTGCTATAGACCATAAAGGGAACGTTCATTGGCAAGTGGAATATGGATCATCATGGAACCGTTCCTATCCTGATACTCGATGCACCCCTACTGTAGAGGATCAAAGGATCTATGTCATCAGTGGACAGGGGGAAATAGTCTCTATTGATACCCGTAGCGGACAAATTGTGTGGTCGGTCGATGCCTATAGAAAATATGGAGGTCAACATGGTAAATGGGGTATTGCCGAATCCCTATTGCTGGTTGATGATAAGGTTATTTACACACCAGGTGGGAATAAAACAACACTGGTTGCCTTAGATAAAGAGAATGGTAGAACCGTTTGGCAAAGTGAAAGCTTAAAGGATACCACGGCCTATGTTTCCCCATTACTCATCCAATATAATGAGAAAAAAATAATAATAAATATAACTGCAAATTTTCTTTTTGGTGTTGATGCAAGAGACGGGAAGATGTTGTGGAAATACAGATACACCGATATTGATCCTCCCACTTTTCACCCTGTGGCACCGGTTATTAATGCTATAACACCACTTTACCATAACCGACAAATTTATATAACCAGCGGATATAACCATGTTGGCGCCATGTTCAGATTAGCAAACAATGGTTCAAAAATCCATTTTCTATGGAAAGACTCTACATTGGATTGTCATATCGGTGGTGTTGTTCTGGTGGACGGATATATTTATGGATCCAATTGGCAAAACAACAGCAATGGGAATTGGTGTTGTTTGAATTGGAATACAGGTAAAATCTTATATGAGAAGAAATGGCAGTGTAAAGGTTCTATTATTTATTCAGACGGCATGCTTTATTGTTACGAAGAGCGTAGGGGACATGTCGCATTGGTGAAACCCACACCAGATGATTTCCAAATTATCAGTACATTCAGAATAACACAGGGAACAGGTCCGCATTGGGCACGTCCGGTCATTGATCATGGGTGTCTTTATATTCGGCACGGCGATATTCTTATGGTATATAATATTCAGGATAAACAATCATAAAAATATAAGGTTAATGACTGAAAAAATCAATTAATCAAGGAAATTACTATGCGTGGTAACATCAAAAAATATTCAGTTTTTATGAAAAATCTATTGTTTATTTGTAGTCTTTTTTTACTCCATCTGGCCGATGTATTGGGTCAGTCAACAGCAAACAATGGATCTCCCGTAAAAATCTGGGAAGAACAGGTTACCCTGCCAACTTATCTTGTCGATGAACCCGATCTGAATCCAAGATTCTACGAGGGACGCGCTTACCAGGGCGCCCAGGGAAGGGTGTATCCCTATCCCATCTATGAGAGTCTGTCCGATACCCGGATAGAAAAAACATACGATATGGTTTTTCTTGAAAACGAGTACCTCAAGATTGAGGTATTCCCTGAAATCGGCGGAAGATTATTCGGAGCATTGGATAAGTCCAACGGATACGATTTTGTGTACCGGCAGCATGTGGTCAAACCGGGTTTGATCGGAATGCTGGGAGCATGGATATCCGGTGGCATCGAGTGGAATTTTCCCCATCATCACAGAGCCACGGCTTATATGCTCGTGGATTATGTTCTGCAGGAAAATCCCGACGGGAGTGCCACCGTCTGGATCGGAGAGCTGGAGCTCAGACACCGGATGAAATTTATGCTGGGAGTCAGCATTTATCCCGGTAAATCCTATTTTGAGGTCACCTTTCGCCCCTTCAATAGAACACCGTTTGTGCATTCGTTCCTCTATTTTGCAAACACGGGTGTCCATACCAATGAACAGTATCAGGTTATCTTTCCTCCTGCAACCCAATTTGGCACATACCATGGAAAGAATCAGTTTATCAACTGGCCTATATCTCATGAGGTTTATAACAGTGTCGATTATACCAGGGGCGTAGACATCAGCTGGTGGAAAAATCATCCGGAATGGACCTCCATTTTTGCCTGGAACGAGACCGATGATTTTCTGGCAGGATATGATCATGGGAAATTAGCCGGCACGGTGTGTGTATCCAACCACCATATTGCGCCGGGCAAAAAGTTCTGGACCTGGAGTACCGGTCCGAGGGGAAAACTATGGGATGAAGCCCTGACTGAAACCGACGGGCCGGAACTGGAGCTCATGATCGGGGGATATTCGGACAATCAACCGGATTACAGCTGGCTTCAACCCTATGAAGTCAAATATTTAAAGCAGTACTGGTACCCTGTCAGAGATATAGGTGGAATCAAGAATGCCAATATCGATGGAGCCGTGAACCTGGATTTCTTGAAAAACCGGGAAGTGAAAATAGGGTTCCATACAACCTCTGAACACAAGGGGGCAAAGGCCTGTGTGTATGTGGAGGGTGAAAAATATTTTGAAAAATCGATCGAGATCAATCCCGGAAAACCTTTTATCCATACCATGAAAATACCGGCTCATGTGGAAAAAGAGGATATAAAAGTGGCGCTTTTCAATCCTGATGGCAATGAACTGGTTTCCTATCAGCCCCGGCGCATTGAACCGGAATCGTTTCCTGAGACCGCGAAACCTCCTGGGGAACCGGTAGAGATAGAGACCATTGAAAAGTTATACTATACCGGACAGCGTCTGGAGCAATTTTACAATCCCTCACTGAGACCGGAACCCTATTACCAGGAAGCTCTAAAAAGAGATCCCCGGGATTACAGAGTCAATACGGCCATGGGGATATTGCATCTCCGGAAAGCCATGTTTCATGAAGCAGAGAGCTATCTAAAAACCGCAGTCAGCAGGATTACGGAAAATTACACCAAACCCAGGGATGGAGAAGCCTATTATTACCTTGGCATTTGCCAGAAATATATGGGAAATCTGGAAGAAGCGTACAACAATCTGTACAAGGCCACCTGGAGCCAGGCGTTTCACACTGCTGCTTATTATCATTTGGCAGAGATTTCAAGTATTCGACAAGACTACAACATTGCCCTGGAACACCTCGACCGATCGCTGGCGACTCATGCGAAGAATTCCAAAGCGATGAATCTGAAGGCTGCAATCTTGAGAAAAACCGGCAAATTTCAAGATGGACTTGACCTGTCAAATTACGTGCATGAATTTGATCCTCTGGATTTCTGGTCGGTGTGTGAAATATTTTTCATCCGGAGAGAGAACGGCGAGAATGAAAAGGCCGAACAGAATGCATCCTGGCTTCGGAAAACCATGCATGGATATGAACAGTCCTATCTCGAACTTTCTCTCGATTATGCCAACGCCGGATTATGGGACGATGCCATCCGGGTGCTTTCCGAGTTGTACCTTGAAGGAAACGACCAGGCGCGGGCATTTCCCATGATCTATTACACCCTGGGTTATTATTGGCTCCAAAAAGGCGATGAAGCGAAGGCTCTGGAATATATTGAAAGGGCATCCCGCCAATCACCGGATTATTGCTTTCCGTTCCGGCTGGAATCCATACATGTTTTAGAGGAAGCCAGCAGAATCAACGAATCCGATGCCAGGGCGCCCTATTATCTGGGCAATTTGTTGTTTGAATGGCAACCTGAAAGAGCGATTGAAAATTGGGAAAAGTCCAGAGCGCTGGATGAGAATTTCGTCCTGGTGCACAGGAATCTGGGGATGGGTTATTATAAAACTGCAAAAGATCCCTCAAAGGCTATCGAGAGTTATCTAAAAGCCATTTCTCTCAACCCTAAAGATCAGCGTTTACTATATGAAGTGGATCTAATTTATGCAGATGCCCGAGAGAATCCTGAGAAACGATTGAATCTGCTGCAAAAACATCATGATATTACTGCCAATAATAATGTATCTGATGCCCTTGCCAGGGAAATCATGTTATATGTACAATTGGGTAATTACGATAAAGCTCTCGAAGTACTTGGTGCGAACTATTTCAAACAGTGGGAAGGTGTTAGTAAAGCCTATAATTCGTTTGTCGATGCGCATCTCCTGCGAGGATTAAATCATTATCAGTCAAAAAACTATGACAACGCATTGAAGGATTTTATTGCTGCGGGAGATTTCCCTTCCAACATGATGGTTGCAAAACCCTATCGCGGTGGACGATTGGCTCAAGTTAATTATTATACAGGATCGGCTTATGAAGCCTTGGGAAAAACAGGAAAAGCAAAAGATCAATATCTGCAATGCGTTCATTCACGGCAATATCATGACTTTTCAGATAATCATTACTATCAGGGCCTGGCTCTTCAAAAACTTGGAAGAGATAAAGAGGCGATAGAAATATTTGATGGACTGGTTTCTCAGAGTAAAAAGCGAATCAACAGTGCCGAAGTCGACTTTTTTGCTAAATTTGGAGAAAGGCAGACCAGTGAAGACAGGCTGGCCGATGCTTTTTATTTACTGGGGCTCGGATATCTGGGGAAGGATTTGAAGGCAAAGGCCGCAGAAGCCTTTTCCGAATCGGTTCGATTGAATTTAAATCATGTATGGGCAACCTATTTTTCGTCCAAACAGTTTGAATAATAATTGAAAGACAGACAAAATCAGGCCGTTCTTATTTATCAGCAAACCACTTGCTTTCGGAAATGGAAGTTCGTAAGCAGGTACTTTGGATTCACACCGTTGGGATTAAAATGTGATTATTAAAATTCCGTTCAGGAGCAAAACCATGAAAAAGTGTGCACTGTTATTCGTTTTGATCATGTTCGCTGCTTCCTGTGAAAATTTCCTCGTTGAAGATCTTTCATCAAAAATTACACTTGATAATAATGCAATTAATACTGAAGAAGGTCTATTTGCAGCTTTGGTTGGTGCTTATAAACCTTTAGGGCAAACATGGGAAAAGGGTTTTTCATCACCGGCAATACTATTTATATTACTTGGCAGTGATGATCTTACAACAGGTATGCCAAGCGGAAAAATGGATAAATTAGAGTTTGATCGGTATAATGTGAGAGATGATAACTATATATTGACATTTATCTGGAAAGGGTGCTATAAATCCATTCAGCAATGCAATAATATCATTGTGAATTATAACACGGCTAATGGTGATCAAAAAAATATCAATCAAATTGCAGGAGAAGCATTTTTCCTTAGAGGCTATTGTTACTTTTGGATTGTCCGACTCTGGGGTGAAGCTCCTGTTGTTTTGAATTCTCATGTATTTACTGAGGAGATATTATCCGTAGAGAAAAGCTCAATTGCTGAGATCTATAAACAAATTATCTCAGACCTGAAACAATCTGAAGCGTTGATGGGCGATGTCAAACCGAATATAGGGCGCGTTAATAAGGGAACCGCAAAAGCTGTACTTGCGGAAGTCTATCTCCATATGGCTGGATGGCCGCTCAATGATGCTTCTTATTACCAACTTGCCGCTGAAAAGGCAAAAGAGGTTATTGATAATGAAGCCGCATACGATTTTGGCCTGGTCGATGATTTTGCTGATTTATGGCCTACAGACGAAAAACCTGTTGTGAGCAATGTGGAAGAAGTATTTACCCTTACTTTTTGGGGCGAAGACTGGTGGAATGCAAATGCCATGTACGGAGAGTCTGCCAGACCGAGTGATATCAATGGATGGGATGACTATTTCCCTGAGCTGACCTTTTTTTTCGAGTTTCCTGAGGGTTACAGAAAGGATGTCACATTCTTTACTGAACTGGCTGATGGAACGCCGTGGCAAAACTTCAACACAAAGCACCCCTACTATAAGAAATTATTCGCTCAAAACACATGGATGAATGTCAGCAGTATACCTTTAGAAAGAATGGCTGAGGTCTATCTTGTTTTTGCCGAAGCACAAGTCATGGCAACTGGCAATCCGTCAGATCCTGATGCCCTGGAAGCTGTCAACAAGATTCGGCGTCGTGCTGCTGGGCTACCCGTCCATTCGCCTAATCCGAGTGTGGACTGGACCTCAGCCACGCAGGATCAGATTGTGGAAGAAAAGGGTTGGGAATTTGCCGGAGAATTTTGCCGTTGGTTCGACCTGGTCCGGTTACAAAAGGTTGAAGAAATTGTAGCCAAGAAACATCCAGATGATTTTCAGCCCCGGGGGCCTATACAGTATTTCATGCCGATTCCGGTAAGTGAAATCCTGGCTAATCCGAATCTGAATAGATAGCGGAATAAGGAGTCAGCAAAACGTATCACTCGTTTGTAGGTGCTCATCTTTTGAGAGGGTTAGACAGTTTTAACTTAAAAAAGAATAAAAAGGCATTGGATGATTTTAATACAACCGGGAATTATAAAAAAAATATGAAAGCCTTCG
>JABAOH010003893.1_pt2 | contig 22852 bp, 24 predicted proteins | sample 7062181 | NCBI WGS metagenome assembly JABAOH01 (sample SAMN14538630, study PRJNA623070) | marine sediment metagenome | biome: marine biome [ENVO:00000428]; feature: marine pelagic biome [ENVO:01000023]; material: deep marine sediment [ENVO:00002113]; isolation source: pool of 5 deep marine... | reverse complement strand
TTCTACATCCATTCAGGTTCGACATGCTGATTAAACAACGCAGTTCTTAAGGGTTGCGGTACGTGTTTGTAGGACCTGTTTGAAGCAAAAAATTTTTGTACCACAAAAACTGTTTATATGCCCCCAGTTTAACTCTTTTCTAAAGGTGATTTTATGAGTTACGGAGGAAAAAGTCGAGGGCGCGGAGAGACTGTTCCTCTCGAAAGAATCGACAAATATAGATGGCGTATACCAAAGAAATACAAGCCGGGCATGCGAGTTCCCGGTATGGTCTTCGCCGACGAGGGGCTTCTTCAAAAGATAAAGACGGATAGAACCCTTGAACAGTGCTCAAACGTCGCGCACCTACCCGGCATTTACAAATATTCTATCACTCTACCTGACGGTCACGAGGGATACGGATTCCCCATCGGCGGCGTCGCAGCTACAGACTATGAAGAAGGAGTCATCAGTCCAGGAGGTGTGGGCTACGATATCAACTGCGGCGTCCGCCTTTTAACAACAAACCTTTCGGAGGCAGATATTCGACCACATCTCGCCGACATCGCCAATACCATCTTCAAAAACGTTCCCAGTGGACTCGGCAGCAGCCGCAAAGACTTTCGTCTGACCGTCCATGAGCTTGAACAATTGGTCTCGGAGGGTGTACCTTGGATCGTGGACAAGGGGTTAGGTCGGCCTGAAGACGTCAAGCACTGTGAGGAAGGGGGATGTATGGAAGCTGCGAATCCTGACAAGGTCTCACATCGAGCTAAGGAACGTGGTCTACCTCAGTCAGGCACATTGGGATCTGGGAATCACTTCCTCGAAATTCAGAAGGTTGACAAAATTTTCAACCCTCAAGTCGCCAAAGCCTTCGGCATCCTAGATGAGGGTCAAGTTACCGTCTTGATTCACTGCGGCTCTCGTGGGTTTGGGCATCAAATTTGTTCAGATTATCTACGCGTCATGGAGAGAGCTGTTCAAAAATATAAGATTTCTATACCAGACCGAGAACTTGCCTGTGCTCCAGGCACCAGCAATGAAGCAGAAGACTACTATCAAGCAATGGCTTGCGCCGTCAACTATGCTTTCGTAAATCGACAGGTGATCATGCATTGGGTTCGCGAAAGCTTCGAGAAAGTGTTCAAGAGGCCAGCGGATGAGTTTGGCCTAGATTTGGTTTACGACGTAGCCCACAACATAGCAAAGATTGAGGAGCATACTGTAGATGGGAAACGAGTCAAAGTTTGGACCCACAGGAAGGGTGCAACTCGTTCTTTTCCACCAGGACACATAGACGTTCCAACTGATTATCGACCTGTAGGGCAACCTGTAATCATCCCTGGAAGCATGGGCACCAGTTCATGGTTGTTGGTTGGTACGACAACAGCGATGGAGACTTCGTTTGGTTCCACGGCTCACGGAGCGGGGCGCATGATGAGTCGAAAGGCAGCTAAGAGAATGTTCTGGGGCGGAGACGTAAAAAAGGCTCTGGAAGAGCGTGGAATCGTCGTTAGAGCTGCGAGTTCCGTTGTTTTGGCTGAGGAGGCTGATCCTGCCTACAAAGATGTGGATATGGTGACAGAAGTAAGCGACAAGGTTGGAATCGCAACTCGTGTGGTCCGTATGGTTCCGATCGGGGTTGTCAAAGGGTAGGAGCTAACCTTTAAAATCGGGAAAAGAAATCTAGGAACCTTCTTTGGACCATAGAAAAATGTTTATTCATTTTCAGTAGGTGAGAGAGCCCAACCTGAATTGATAATCGCATTCAAGCTTTGCAGAAACTTAATGAACTAGAGAGTGATGTGCACGAAGAAATCATTGCACATTTCTAATGCTTTCTTGACAGAGTAAACAAATATTCTTGTGCGTATCCTGCATATTTACCGAAGTATTTCCTTCCAAATAGGCTGATTGTCTGGTATTCGCGTGGTGTGATCGAGCTTTTGCTTGAGACTCTTTTTACGAAGGAAGGTTCGAAATAGTTTGGATATAATTCTAGGATAGCACGCTTAATCCATACGTCAACCGGAAAAGCTTCTAACTTGTCTAAGGAGAAAAGGAGAACGCAGTCAGCTACTTTTTGCCCCACTCCCGGCAGTGATAACAAACTCTGCCTAGCCTTCTCAAAACTTGTTTTCCTCAATTCCTCCAGATTTAATCCTTCACGGACCAGAATCTTTGAGACTTTTAGAACTCGTTCAGCCCTAAACCCTAGTTTGCAACTTCTTATTTCTTCGAGGCTGGCACGGGCCAAGTTGCTTGGCTTTGGAAAAGTGTAAAACTCGTATCCGTCGAAGGTTATCTTCTTTCCAAATCGTTTGGAGAGGTTAAAAATCATGGCTTTGATGGCTGGGATGTTCTTGTAGGTTGCGCAGATATATGAGATTAGGCATTCCCATGGATCTTGCCTGCTTATTCGCAGTCCATGGCAACGGTGAATAGCTTTTCTTATGTGTTCATCTTTGTCTATTTGGGAAAGTATGCATGGCAAGTTGTCATTCAGCCTAAAGTAGTTCTCTATAAATTCGGTACTTGTTTTTTCGGGAAGAGTTTGAAACATTAACTTATCAGCATTTTGTCTAATCTTGACAACCTTGTCTTTCACAACACCGTACCACCAATCGTCTAGTTTTTCCCATCGAAACAACTGACCACAATCCAGAGTGTGCTCCAAACTGAAAGGGGCTCTTGAAGGGTTCAGCTGAATCTTCATTGTGTTTCCACATTCTTGAAAATTAATTAAATCTTTAGGAAAGGATTGTGCTTCTTTTCTTCGCCTATTGTGGTGACTGGGCCGTGACCCGGATATACTTTAAAGTGGTCTGGCAGCGTTACCAGCTTAGTTCTAATCGAGTGAATGATTTCTTTAAAAGATGCGCCTGGAAAATCTGTCCTACCTATGGAGCCAGCAAAAATAGTGTCCCCTACGAAAACAACTTCGTCACCCAAAATAGATATACCGCCTCTGCTGTGCCCTGGTGTGTGAAGGACCACGAGCTTAAGCCGTCCAACCTGAATCACGTCTCCATCATGTAGTGTTCTATCAGCTGGCGGCGATTTTCCATTAAGCCCAAAGACCCTGATAACAGTCTTGGCAATGGGAGTCAGCATTATTGCATCATCTTCATGAATCAAGAGGAGGCCACCGGTTGCTTTCCTAATTATCTCATTGCCAGATGTGTGATCGGCGTGTCCATGCGTGTTAACGATGTACTTGACATGCAAATCATTCTTTTCAATAAAGTTCAGAATCTCTTTAGCTTCTATGGCGCTTTCAAATCCAGGATCTATAACTATGGTTTCCCTGGTTTCCTCGCAGCCTACCACATAACAGTTCGTGAGATACATCCCAAACTTGAACGTTTTTACGAACATTGACATGCCTCTTGCCAGAAGAATGCGTATTCCTTATCAAAAGAGCGAATCACTATTATAAAACTACTTCAGTTGCATGCATGAGCGGTACCTTTGGCAATACTTAGACTTCCCAGACAAGTACACTGTCACGGTGATATTTGGGTGAAGAGTCATCGGGGCGCATGCAATGCATGCATGTACATGAAGGGATAGACAGTGTGATCGACAGTCTCAACAATAGTCTCACAATAATTCTCCCGAGTATAGTAGTAGCTGTTGGTGTAACCGGGTCGCATTACAAAGGCAGCTGTTCAGGTATTTGCTCATGCTTCATGGGCCTCGGTTGTATCTCTGTCTTGCTTTCCATCTGCAGGAGGTTGAGTCGGATTGTTGGCACAGTAAATGATGCAACTGAAGTAAGCAAGATGACTATGCCTCCAGCTACATACCAGAAGCCCACGTTTATCATTTCGGCTATTGGGCCGGCGAGGACAAGACCAACCAGAGCCATCGCGGTGCTTAAGCTCAATATAAGAGTGAAGACGCGGCCTTGTTTCTCGGGTGGAACCTCCGCCTGCAATACGGCGAAAATAGTTCCATTCACAATCGTATTCATAAGACCGGCGAAGAAGAGTGATACGATTGCAAAGAGCAGAATATCAGCTGGCGTAGCTCCAAATATAAGAAAGCCCAGACCATTGAAGGCAAGTGCTGCTAAAGCTGTGATTACACGTTTCTTGTTTCCACCGAACACACTTAAGGCTATCCCTCCTAGTATCAAGCCGATACTGTATGATGATTGAAGCCAAGCGAGCTCTATTGCTCCACCATTGAAGAAGCTTGTTACATGTATTGGAAGTAAAGAGAAAGCAGGATAAACCAAGAAGTTAATAATCATTGCAATTAAAGTGACTATTCGAAGGCCTCTCCAATTCCATAAAAAGCGTATCCCCTCCTTCATGGTGGAAAGCAACGATCTGGAGTCAAGATTTGTTGGATTTGTTGGCTGTGGAACTAGGATGAACAACAACGGTGCTATGGCAATAACCGCAGTTCCTATGTCAATTGCTAGAATGTTCTCTATCGGCATGACCGCTAGTAGGAGAGCTCCCAATGGAGGGGCAATTATGTTGGCTAATGCGTTGAGACTTTGGTTTAAGCCAGCCACTCTTGAGAGCTGCTCCTCAGGAACCATCAATGAGGTGGATGCTTGCATAGCTGCCCAGTGAAATGCACCAGCTAAAGATCGAAAGAACATCAGCATGTAAATGTGCCAAATTTGAACCAAGTTGAACACGTAAAGTAAGACCAAAATAAAGGTCACAGCGGCAATGAAGGCATCAGCAATAATCATAACGAGTCGTCGATTCCACCGGTCAACATAAGCACCAGCAAAAGGTCCGATAAAAACCTGGGGGACCAAAGCCACAATTGACGCAAAAGCTAGCACAACAGCAGATCCAGATGTACTTGTCAACCACCATACAAGTGCGAATTGTACTAGATTACTACCTATAAGAGATAGTGACTGCCCGCTGAATATTATGAAAAAACCCCTCAAAAAACCAGTGCGAAAGTGAGGGGCAGAAAAAGGCGTTTCTGTTTTTTCAGTTACCTTCTCCATTCAAATACCACTTTGAAATCAGTAGTTCAGGATGCCTTCAAAAATTACCTTTAAAAGCGCATCTTTTAGACGTTGGCTGTCAAATTTTATTCCTAAAGTTGCGTATTGAAGTCCTAAACCTTCAAGGGTAGCGTAGAGAAGTGATGTGAGACTCTCTGAATCTACTTCGGATTTGAATTCACCGTTTTTTATTCCCTCATCTATCAATTCACGTACGAAAGCGTGGATTGTGTTGTAGCGGTTTTTCATGTCTAACGTCAGAGATTTTATCCTTGAGGCTGCTATCATGAATTCTATCTGCATCCTACCAACCTCGCTGGGGCAATCACAAGAATTAACCATTGTTAAATCAAGCACTTTCCTTAGCTTTTCGACGGCTGTCTCTTCTGAGGCGAAGCTGCTTTTTAGCTGATTCAACCCCAGCATTGTTTGTTTTTCAAGCAAGGAGAGAAACAACCGTTCTTTGCTTTCGAAGTGATTGTAGATTGCGCCTTTGCTTTGACCGCTCGCTTCAACTATATCGTTCATCGATGTTCCGTTGTAGCCTTTTTGGGCGAATAGTCTTTCTGCTGCACTCATAATTTTTTCGTGAATTTCATTATAGTCTTCTTGGGTTAGCCTAGGAGTCATTTTTTTGCCTCCAACTTACACTAATTAATACGACTGGTCAGTCTTATAAATATTGCGGTAAAACGACCAGTCGTTCTTAAAACCGTTTGGGCGCACGCGCGTTTCTACCTCCAGTCTATATGCTTTTAGGCGATTTAAAAAAGGCTTAAATTCTTCGACTGTTTTTCATCTGATTGTCATGTCACCTATTCGATTGAATGCCAGAGATGTTGAGCTTTTTTAGGTACACTTAAAGAAAAAATATGAAATGCAAGAAAATTACTGGAGCGTGGGATTTTTCAAGAACAATGTAAAAGAAAAAACAGTAGACCGCCAATCTATAAACTAATTCAAATATATCTTACAATTCACTCATACGTACAGGTAAAAACGATGAAAGTGCTTCTCGTCAATCCGCCACAGATATTCTATCCCGGATCAGAACCGCCAGCGGGTAATCTTCCCCTCGGTCTAATGTACGTAGCTGCGGTGCTGGACAAAGCCGGGTATAAAGTAGAACTTTTGGATGCCTTCTTGACTAATTTTTCCTTCAGGAAAATTGGTGACATAATAGAAGTTGGTATGCCTTATAGAAGGATTATGGATGAAATACGCAAGAGAAAGCCAGATATTGTAGGAATATCGAATCCCTTTTCATGTCAAGTAGAGAATTCGGTTAGAGTTGCAGATATTGTTAAAGAGATAGATCCGAGCATTTTAACAGTTGTAGGAGGTCCACATGTCACTGTAGTGCCAGTAGAATTCTTGAAAGAAGCGAAGAATTTCGATATTGCAGTAATTGGTGAAGGGGAATATACGATGCTTGATATTATTAGGTTCTTTGAAGGATACAAAAAGATAAGCGATGTTCAAGGAATCGCTTATCGCAATGAACAGACAGTGTTGCTAAATTCGCCAAGACCATTAATCAAGAATTTAGACGACCTCCCTTATCCGGCTTACCATTTAGTGGAGATGGAGCAATATCTTAACCCCAAAAAGATAGAGTATCGCAGCTTTAAGAATAGGGCAATATCCATGATAACCAGCAGGGGCTGCCCTTTTAACTGCAGCTTCTGTGCGGTTCATCTACACATGGGAAAAATATTCAGAGCGCACTCCGTAAATTATGTTGTAAACCACATAGAGTATGTGGTGAAAAAATATCGCGTTGAGACTATATTCTTTGAGGATGACAACCTTACGCTTGATCTAAAAAGGTTCGAGGCAATTTGCGACAAAATAATTGAAAAAGGCATCAAAGTTAATTGGGAAACCCCAAATGGGATAAGAGCCGACTATTTGACTTCAAATCTTCTAAAGAAAATGAAAAAGGCAGGATGCAAAAGTGTCTTCTTCGGCATCGAATCTGGCGACCAGTTCGTCTTGGATAATATTATCGATAAGAACCTCAGATTAAGGGATGTGATTAAAGTTGCTAGATTATGCAAGGAGATACGCCTAAAGACAGGAGCATTTTATATCATTGGATTTCCCGGTGAGAAAAAAGAAAATATGGAGAAGACTGTTGAACTCGCCCTTAGGCTCAAGAGGGAATTTGATGTTGGCATGCACCTGTTTTTTGCAACACCGTCATATGGCACGAGACTGTACGAAGAATGTAAGGAGAAAGGATATATCCAAGAGAACTTGACACCGCGCGCTCTCGCTGAGGTAAGACAACCTCGGGGAATGCCTTTAATAAAAACCGAAGACTTTTCGCCGATAGAGCTAAAAGAAATGGCTTCAAGGGCAGTTAGAACGTACAAGAGATTATCATTAATCAATTATGTTAAGAACCCTAAGAAAACATTAGAGACGGCACTGCGTCAACCAAAGATCATTATACATTTCATAAAGAATCTGCTATCTGTATGAGTACCATGAATTAGAAGATGGACTAGTTGGATTCAGCTGTCTATTGCTGTAATACTATTTCTGCTACGGATAGCTCTGATTATTTAATTTATGAAGTTTGGTGCTCGCGAAGCTTGGGATTTTCATAGCATATTCGATTCCATTTAATTATATACGCATCATGCGCGCGTAAATACATATTTTTATTCTTGAAAACTAATTCTTCTTGTAGTTCTTGATTTGGAGGGTTGTCACCAGTTGAAACGAATAGGCGTGGTTACAAGTGGTGGAGACGCGCCTGGAATGAACGCTGCTATTCGAGCAGTTGTCCGCATCGCTTATTCAAAGAATCTTCAAGTTTTGGGTTTCAAGAGAGGGTGGGAGGGCTTGATGACAAACACGTATGTGACATTGACCCCCCGCTCTGTTGGCGGAATACTACAATTAGGTGGCACTATTCTCAATACCTCAAGATCTCCACAGTTCAGAAGGAGGGAAGGGGTCAAGAAAGCAGGCGAAACTCTCGCCTTGAACAAAATTGATGGGCTGATAGTCATCGGTGGCAACGGCTCTTTTAAAGGAGCTCTGGAGTTAAGCAAAGAAACCGACACACTGATAATTGGGATTCCGGCGACAATTGATAATGATGTTTTCGGAACCGATGAAACGATAGGCTTTGACACAGCACTGAACACAGCAATAGATGAGATTGATAAAATCCGAGACACCGCTTTCTCCCACGAAAGAATATTCATAGTTGAGGTTATGGGACGGAAAAGAGGTTTTCTCGCGCTAACCGTGGGTCTGACTGTTGGAGCCGAAATAATTTTGGTTCCAGAAGTTAAACATGAAAAGTTGAACATTTTCAAAACGTTAAAGGAGAACAGTGCTAAAGGAAAGAAATCAGGCATTATTGTGGCAGCAGAAGGAATCGAAGATATCTCTAGGCTTGCAAAAGAAATCGAAGAGAATACAGGGGCAGAGGTTAGGCTTAGCATTTTGGGCTACGCCCAAAGAGGCGGCAACCCCACGGCGAGGAGCCGACTCTTAGCCAACTTGTTCGCAAACAAGGCGGTTGAGCTTCTGGTAGAAGGACAGGGAAACAGAATAGTTGGACTGAAAAAAGGGGAAATAACCAGCATCGAATTGGAGAAATCATGTAAAGCTGAAAGGCCTTTGGATCTAAAATTGTTGAAGCTGGCGAATATTCTGGCAATGTAAGGGTACAGGGTAGCGCGTACCACATTCAACGTACATTTTTATACTCAAAAGCCTTAAATATACCTTTGAAGTTTGTTGTAGAGCCTTAGGAGCTGCGTCTACATGGGGTATAGTGTTTGGCCATAAACCGTCGTTTACACAAGTGAAATTTGAAAATACTAATCAGCCGAGGCTAAGAAAATTTCCCTTCGAAAAGTCACCTCTTGAAATTTTCTCAAAATTCTACAAAAACTGTGAGAGTGCCTACATCCTTGAGTCGGTTGAGGGTCCGAGGAAACTATCGCAATATTCGTTTATAGGATTTAACCCCAGTCTAACCATCAAAGTAAAGAATGGAGATGTTGTAGCCCGCAACGAAAGAACTGGTCAAGAAAATAGAGAGAAAGTTAGCGATCCGTTACACATAATTGAAAGAATCGTTAAAGGCCGACGGCTTCCTAATAGAGAATCTAGATTTGTCGGCGGATTTGTAGGGCATATCTCTTATGATGCACTTCGTTACTGGGAAAGACTCCCTGACAAGGCAATCGATGACTTAAAATTCCCTGATGTTGAGGGAGGAGTCTTTGATGACGGTATTGTATTCGACCACAGGAAAAGACAAGCATTCTACTACTATTCAAACGAAAATCGTCTTGCCGAAATATATAGGATAATGAAAGAACCCAACGATTTTGAAAGCTTAACGTATGAGCAACCAAAAGTAAACATTACAAAAGAATACTTTGAGAAAGCAATAGAAGACGCAAAACAATACGTAGTCGCTGGCGATGTCTTTCAAGTTGTTCTTTCCAAACGCTACGACTTTCATATCAGAGGCGACCTAACAAAATTCTATCGTTCCCTTCGAAAGATAAATCCATCACCATACATGTATTTTCTGAAAGCAGGCGATCGACAAATCGTTGGATCCAGCCCCGAAATGCTCGTGAGAGTTGACAACAGGGTTGTAGAAACTTTTCCAATTGCTGGCACAAGACCTTGCGTGGCAAAGCCTAGCGAAAACAGACGATTAGCCAAGGAACTGCTGTCAGATCCAAAAGAATGCGCTGAGCATGTAATGCTTGTAGATCTAGGTAGAAATGACATTGGAAAAGTTTCGAAGTTTGGAAGCGTTCACGTTCCGGAATTTATGACGGTACATCGATACAGCCACGTACAACACATAGTTTCGCGAGTAGTAGGCACTCTTAGAGACGAGTGCAATTGCTTCCACGCATTGAGAGCCGTTTTCCCAGCTGGAACAGTTTCAGGAGCCCCCAAAGTTAGGGCAATGGAAATTATTGAAGAACTTGAGCCAACAAGAAGGGGCCCATATGCAGGGGCTGTTGGTTACTTCTCCTACAATGGTAACGCAGATTTCGCCATCACAATTAGAACTCTCGTTGCCAATAAAGACAAAGCCTACATTCAAGTGGGGGCGGGCATAGTAGCAGATTCCGTTCCGGAAAAGGAGTGGTTTGAAACCGAATATAAAGCCGAGGCCCTAATTAAAGCCCTGCAAACTTCAGGAGATGAGTCAGCTTGAAAGTTCTTGTTATCGACAATTATGACTCCTTCGTCTACAACCTAGTTCAATACATTGGGGAACTTGGAGGAGAAACCATTGTCCACAGAAACGACCAAGTGACTCTGAAACAGGCGATGAGCCTTAAACCCGACAGAATCGTAATTTCCCCTGGTCCAGGCACACCTGAAGAGACACGGTATTTCGGCGTCTGCTACTCCATCCTGCAACAAATGAGCTGCAAAATTCCTACATTAGGAGTTTGCCTTGGGCATCAGGGAATAATCCACACCTTCGGCGGAAAAATCGTGGCTGCAAAGAGACTGATGCACGGAAAAACTAGCTTAATAAAACATGATGGGGAAGGCGTTTTTAAGGGCGTCAAGAACCCTTTCACGGCGACACGCTATCACTCGCTCGTTGGAGACAGAAATTCCGTTTCTTCATGCCTCAAAATAACCGCCAAATCCATTGATGACGGAGAAATCATGGGCGTCCGCCACATTACATACCCAATCGAAGGAGTACAGTTCCATCCAGAATCGATACTTTGCGAGGATGGAAAGCTGGTTATAAAGAACTTCCTTGAAGGCAGGTGATGAAATGTGATTAAAGAAGGTATACAGAAACTCATTGATGGAATCGATCTTACGTGTGAAGAATCACAGAAAATTATGAAAGAAATTATGTCTGGAAAAGCAACAAGCGCTCAAATAGCTGCGTTTTTAACAGCTTTGAGACTGAAAGGAGAGACGGTTAACGAGATTACCGCCTTCACTAAGGTTATGAAAGAATACTGTTGCCGCATTCATCCCCGCGTCGATGGGCGGCTTGTTGACACCTGCGGAACTGGTGGAGACAAAATAAAAACTTTCAACATCAGCACCACCGCAGCTTTTCTTGTTGCTGGCGCAGGGGTGGCGGTAGCCAAACATGGTAATCGATCAGTCACCAGCAAAAGTGGAAGTGCCGATATCTTGGAGAGGCTTGGCCTCAACCTTAACCTAAAACCCGATGCTGTGGAGAAGGCCGTTGAGAAAGTGGGAGTAGGATTCATGTTCGCCCCAGAATTCCATCCAGCCATGAAGTACGCCATTGGTCCAAGAAGAGAACTAGGTGTTAGAACTGTTTTCAACGTTCTCGGTCCTCTTACGAATCCGGCAGACGCCAACGCTCAACTACTTGGCGTTTACGATCGCAAATTAACAAAGCCATTAGCCCACGCTTTGAAGAAGCTTGGTTGTGAAGAAGCAATGGTCGTCCACGGTCTAGATGGTTTAGACGAGATATCTACCATCGGTAAAACAGTCATCTCATGGTTGAGAGAGAGCGAAGTCAAGACTGAAGAAACGGTTCCAAAAGATTTCGGCGCCAAATTGGCTAGACCTGAAGATGTGAAAGGAACCACTCCAAAAGAAAGTGCTGAAATCACCTTCAAAATATTAAACGGTCGCTATGATTTTGAAGATCCGAAAGTTGAAATAGTGCTGGTCAACGGAGCCGCAGGAATTATTGTGGGCGGAAAAGCTGAAGATTTTAGTTACGGGATGGAGCTAGCTCGTGAATCAATTGACAGCGGTGCAGCCTACAAAAAATTGAAAGCATTAGTAAAGATCTCTAAAGGGAACCCATCAAAACTTGAGGAGCTTGAGCTAAAGTATGGCTGACTTTCTTGACTTGCTAGCGCGAGATGCAAAGGAAACGATCAATGAGGGTTACTACGAAGTTTCAGCCCAGACCCCAACTCTTTCTACTAGCTTGAAAAAAGCGATACTTGAAAGCAAAAGTATCCCAATCATCACCGAAATTAAAGCAGCCACTCCCTCCTTAGGTGTCATTAGAAAAAACTTTAACCCTGAGAAAATTGCAGGCGCCATGAAAAACGGTGGAGCCGTAGGAATATCAGTTCTAACTGAGCCAAAACATTTCAAAGGTTCTCTATTCGCCCTCACCAAAGTTCGGAAGGCAGTAAAACTTCCAATTCTCATGAAAGACATAATCCTCAGCCCAGAACAATTGGAAACCGCTGCTAAAATCGGCGCCAACACGGTTCTTTTGATAAAAGCCCTTTTTGAGAGAGGGTACTGTGAATATGCCCTTTGCGAAATGATTGCGCAAGCTCAATCAAAAAATCTTGAGGTTTTGTTAGAAACCCATAATGAGGAAGAGTTCCGTTCTGCACTTAAAAGTAATGCTGATCTAATCGGGATTAACAATCGAAGCCTTGAAACCTTAACAGTAGATCTTGGAGTAACAAAAAGAATTTTAGAAAATAATGATACCCACGGAAAAATTGTTGTAAGCGAGAGCGGAATAGAAACGCCTAGCGACCTTCGTCTCCTCCATGAATGTGGAGCTCACGCCTTCTTGATTGGATCAGCAATCATGAGGAGCGATGACATTGAAAAGAAGGTTAAGGAGTTTGTGACAGCTTCATGAGAAAAGTTAGGGTAAAAATCTGCGGAATAACTCGAAAAAAAGATTTGGATATCGTCGTAGCCGCTGGAGCGGACGCTGTTGGTTTCATTGTAGGCGTTCCTTCATCGCCAAGAAATCTGACTTTGGACCAGGCTGAGAGATTGCTAGAACAGGTGCCAGTCTTTGTTGACACCGTGGTTGTTACTATTCCAAAGAGCATCGACTCGCTTGTCAAAATTTATGACATATTGGAGCCTACAGCCATCCAAATCCATGGAGAAAGACCATTTGAAGCTTCGGCTATTCGCGAGAAGATACATGGCTTGCGGTTGATAAAAACTGTTTATGTGAAAACAGGTAATGTAAAGGCATCGGTTGTGGGGAATTCGAAATTTTTTGACGCGATTCTCCTAGACTCTTTTTCCAGCGGGCAACATGGTGGGACTGGCGTGATTCATGACTGGGAGTTAAGTAGCCAAATTAAACAGATTATCAAACCCACGCCGCTAATTCTCGCGGGAGGTTTGAATCCTGAAAACGTTAAAGAAGCAATTCTTACTGTCCAACCTTACGCTGTAGATGTTGCCAGTGGTGTTGAATTACAGCCAGCCATCAAGGATCCGAAGAAAGTTTTGGCGTTCATAGAAAACGCAAAGGAGATATCGATACCGGACGATTAAGCTGATGTCTAGTTAAAAATGGACAAGAGGAATTAGCTTTGAACAAAGGGAAGTATGGAAAGTATGGTGGGCAGTACGTGAATGAAATCTTGATGCCTGTTCTCATTGAGTTAGAGAGAGCTTTTGATAAGTACTATCCGACCGCTGAATTTCAAGAGCAGTTTAAAGGTTTATTAAGAGACTATGGGGGAAGACCAACCCCGCTCTATTATGCGAAGAATTTCAGCAAGCTTGTCGGATGCAAAGTTTACCTGAAGAGAGAAGACCTGCTGTGTGGCGGCTCGCACAAACTTAACAATGCTTTGGGACAAGCACTCTTAGCAAAGAAGATGGGAAAGACTCGTTTGATCACAGAAACTGCTGCCGGGCAACACGGTCTCGCCACTGTGATGGCTGGCAACGTATGTGGGTTGGAAACAGAGGTTTTCATGGGAGTGAAAGATATGGAAAGGCAAGCAAGCAATGTAAGAAGAATGAAATTGCTTGGAGCAAAGGTAGCGCCTGTCGAGTCTGGGGAAGGTGTCCTGAAGGATGCAGTTTCTGACACTTTAAGAAGGTGGACCGCCTGTTCACGTACCACTCATTATCTTATGGGATCAACAGTGGGACCCCATCCCTTTCCAGAGATTGTTGCAACTTTTCAGAGCGTAATTGGCATCGAAATCAAAGATCAGATACTTAAGAAAGAAGGAAGGCTACCGGATGCGGTGCTAGCATGCGGCAGCGGGGGAAGCAATGCTTTGGGGGCATTCAGATCCTTCCTCGACAACAAAATCATCAGACTTTACTTCGTTGAAGGAGGAGGGGAAAGTTTAGCTGCTGACAACAGCGCTGCTGCTTTTCAACTTGGCAAACCTGGGGTCCTCCACGGTGCCTTGATGCAAGTTCTTCAGGATGAAGATGGCCAAATAAAACCGTCCAAGACTAGAGCTGCTGGTTTGAACTATCCTGGGAGGGGTCCCGAAACATCTTATTTGTGCGAAACAGGGAGAGTGAAGGCTTGTTATGCTTTTGATAGAGAGGTCTTTGGAGCCGCAGAAGTCATGTGCAAGACAGAAGGATTGATACCTGCTCTTGAAACCGCGCATGTCATAGCATACGTGCTAAATCACGGGGAAGAATTTGATAAGGATGAGATCATCGTTTTGAATTACTCCGGAAGAGGTGACAAGGATCTTGAGGTCATAACGAGGTATTTTTATGGATCTTGAGAAAAAATTCAGCGAGTTGCGAGAGCTAAGAGAGGGTGCTCATATGTCCCACGTTTATTACGGGGACCCAAATGAGGAGTTTTCCCTGAAACTGATCAAAAACCTGGTTGAGAACGGTGCAGATGTTATAGAGTTTGGAATCCCATTTTCAGACCCAACTGCGGATGGACCAACTTTTCAAGCAGCCTGTGAAAGAGCCCTGAAAAAACGGATGACCCCAGCCAAGTGCATTCAAGGAATAAAAGAGTTGAGAAGAAGCGGGATAGATATTCCTTTAGTGGTAACAACTTATTACAACATCCCATATGCCGTTGGAATCGGAGCTTTTTTAAGTGAAATAAGAAAAGCAGGTGCTCAGGCGATAATCGTTCCTGACCTTCCGATTGAAGAGGCAGATGCCCTTTTAGCTGAAGGAAAGAAAAGGGGTGTGAATGTAATATTGCAAGTGGCTCCAACAACAACTGAAGATAGGTTGAAGAAAATAGCCGACGTTGCTTCCGGTTTTCTCTACGTCATGGGTGTTGAAGGAGTGACTGGAGCAAGAGAAAGTCTTGCAGATTACACTCTAAAACTAGTGAGCAGGGTTAGAAGGCACACGGATGTGCCCGCGTTGGTTGGCTTCGGTATCTCGAAGAGAGAACACGCATCCGCTGTGGTTTCGGCGGGAGCAGACGGCGCCATAGTTGGAAGTGCTTATGCGAAAATCTACGAGAAAAATCTGAAGAAACCCGAAGAAACATTACATAAGATCGCTCGATTAGCAACGAAAATAAAACAAGGATGCATCGAAGGATATAGACAGCGTCTAAGTAATTGGAACAACCATAAGGAATAAACGCACGCATTTCAAAATGTTAACCGAAAAACACCTTTGACATTTCGTAAAACTCCAAATTAACGGTCTTTCGCTTCCCAATTACATCTTTTAATAGAACAGAAACGATCTCATTTCCCTGAAGAGCCACCATACGTCCAAACTGGCCATTGTGAACAAGATCTATTGCGGCGATTCCGTATCTTGTTGCAAGAACTCTATCGAAGGCTGTTGGGGAACCACCACGTTGAAGGTGACCGAGAACTACAACCCTCGTTTCAAGGTCCATACATTTTTCGATTTCCTTTCCAAGATAATACCCTACACCGCCAAGTCTAGGATGTCCAAACTCATCTACGCCGGGGCTATAAATTATTTCTTCGCATCCTTTGGGTCTTGCTCCCTCAGCGACAACGATTAGGCTGAAGGTTCTACCCCGATTCTGTCTTTGCTTAATGTAATCACAAACTTCGTTGATGTCAAAGGGTTTTTCCGGAATCAGGATAACGTCTGCTCCTCCAGCAATTCCAGCCTCCAATGCAATCCATCCGGTGTTCCTGCCCATTACTTCTAGGATAATTACCCTGTGGTGCGCCTCAGCTGTGGTATGAAGCCTGTCAAGCGCTTCAGTTGCTATATCAACCGCTGTTTTGAAGCCAAAAGTATAATCGGTGCCAACTAAATCGTTGTCGATTGTCTTTGGCACTGCAACGCATGGAAGCCCCATTTCGTAAAGCTTGTAGGCCACACCCAAAGTGTCCTCGCCCCCAATCACAATTAACGCGTCAAGGTTATTTTCTTTGATATTTTTCAGAATTTTCTGAGCTCCAACTTTATTTTTGAAGGGGTTGGTTCTCGAGGTTCCGAGAATGGATCCTCCGCGAGGGAGCATTCCGGAAATTGCTTCTAAATCAAGTGGGATAAAATTGCCTTCAATTAATCCTCGCCATCCATCCCTAATTCCAACAATTTCATAACCATAGTTTCGAATTCCCTTTCTCACAACTGCTCTGATAACTGCGTTGATTCCTGGGGCGTCTCCTCCTCCACTTAGGATTCCAACTTTCATTTTTTATCCTCTACGGAACTTTAAATGAGCTGCCAAATAAGCGCATTTTAGCCTTAATAACCTCTTTCACAGTTTCTTTCGCTGGACCTAATATCTTTCTTGGATCAAATTCTTTAGGTGAAGTTGCTAAGACTTCGCGAATCGCACTTGTAAAAGCCAACCTCAGATCGGTGTCAATATTTATTTTTGATATTCCCAAGGATACAGCTTTTCTAATGTGTGCGTCTGGAATGCCTTTAGCCCCACCTAACTCAGCCCCATACCTCACGGCTTTTTCAACTATCCATGATGGAACTCCGGATGCCCCATGCAAAACTAACGGAACTTTAACCTTTTTTCTGATAGCCTTTAACCGTTCAAAGTCCAGTTTTGGTTTTGCTTTAAATTTGTAGGCTCCGTGGGAGGTGCCAATTGCCACAGCGAGAGCATCCAAACCAGTTCGTTCAACAAACTCCTCGGCTGCCTTAGGATCGGTTAATATGGCCTCTTTTTCTTCAACAGTTGACTCCTCTACGCCGGCAAGCCTCCCAAGTTCCCCCTCAACAGAGACACCTTTCGAATGCGCCAAAACCACGACACGCTTCGTCAAAGAAATATTCTCTTCAAAATTTAGGTGAGATCCATCGATCATAACAGAGGTGAAGCCTGCATCAACACATTTTGAGACTGTTTCAAAATCTTTCCCATGATCCAGATGAAGAGCAGTCGGCACTGGAGACAAAATTCCTGCAGTTCTAACAAGATTGGCCAAATACTCCAAGCCCGCATATTTGATGGCGCTGGGGGTTACTGAAACGATTACAGGTGACCTCTCCTCCGCAGAGCCCTCAACAATAGCTAACAAAGTCTCTAAGTTGTTAATGTTGAAAGCGCCAACAGCATAACCGTTAGCCATAGCAGTGGATAAGAGTTCCTTGTTTGTAACAAGCATATTTTCATCCAGAACAAAAATCACTCAATAGATTTAATGGATTTATGGCAAATAAAAATGTATTCATACAAGATGCGCGCGCGAAACTGAAAAATTAACAATTGAGCGGAAACACCAAAGACGAAAGGAAAATCGAGAACCAAAAAGCAAGAAACAAACAGAATTGCTGTTTTCTAAGCTTCTTCCCGTTGTTTCTCGAAGCGGCGAGCTATTAAGATGCTTACTTCCGTCAAGGCAATTAGTGGGATGATAGTTGCCATCTCCGTAATAAGACTTGGTTCAGGGTCTATGAAAGCGATCAAAACGATGGCTCCGACGTATATGTATTTTCTGTTTTTCTTGATTTGCTGGGTGGTTATGATTCCAGCTTTAACGAGCAGAACGATGTATGTTGGAAACGTGAATATGAAGCCGCATAATAACAAAGTCATCATAACCAGTGAAAAGAAATCTGAGAATGAGTATGTCGGGGTGAGACCGAGGAGGTTTGCAAACAAAACCATAGCTTTTACCGTTGCAGGTACGACCACTATATATCCTAGGGTGAATCCGAAAATAAACAAGCACGAGAATGAGATGATGAATGGAAAAACGATTTTTCTTTCATGGACATGTAACGCAGGATTGATGAATTTGTAGAGCTCATACATTATTATAGGTGAGCTTATTATAACTCCAAATATGAGGGAGACGTATACGTAAACCTCTAAAGGAGCAAGCCAGCTGATGGGCAGGAGTTCGACTTCAGCGGGAAGGAAATCCGTCTGTATTTTTTTGATAGCGAACGACGAAATCGTTTGGTACCACGGATCGGAAGCTGACAGATTGGCTAAATTAAGCTGTACAGGAACCACCATCACAACTACTGTGGAAATGATCAAGGCATAAAAAATCAAGCGCAAACGCGAAAGTAACTCCATCGTGTGCTGCCAGAATGATAGCTCCTCTTTGTCCTCGTCAGGCATTCGAATTACCCCGCGCGCTACAATGTGAGATTAGAGAATTGGCCAAAGATTCAGGGTACTTCCCCTTCTTTGGCGGCCTTCTCTTTCATCTCGTTTAATATCTGTTCCATGCTCTTTCCTTTGGTGTCTACTCCCATTTTTCTTGCAGCTTCAAAGATAGCCTCTTTCTCATCTTCTTTCCTTGTCGGTGGGGGTTCCTCAGAGCTCGCTTTTTTGAATTCTCGTATGCTTTCACCTACAGCTTTTCCCAAGCCTTTCAGTCGACTTGCTCCAAAAACAATGAGGACTATTGCGAGGATGAGGATCAGCTCAGGCCATCCTAATATAGGCATATTTTCACCTCTTTACAGCTGTGATATTGGAGGCTTTCTCTTGGCTATCGAGTTTTTTATTTATCTCTCTAGCGATCTGCTCGTTCGTCTTTCCGTCAGCATCAATATTCAGCTTTTTGGCGATGTCGGAAAGTGTTTTATCAATTTTCCATTTATCTGCAGCCTTTAGCGAAGGCCGAGAAGCTCTGGTTGAAGAAGAGTTAACATCTTTCATGGAATCCGATGTTACTTTATTCAATTCTGTCGCAAGACCCGAAGTTGCCTTATTGAATTCTCTCATTGCCTTTCCCAACTCCCTTGCGAGTTTCGGCAACTTTGTTGGACCAAATATAAACAACAGCAATGCAAAAATTAGGACCAACTCTTGCCATCCAAGCATTTGGCAAACGCCTCCAAACCACTTTGCTTGAACCTCCTTTAAAAGTTAGTGGTAAATGCTCGGCGCATCTATTACAGCCGCCTTTGCCATAACTCTCTCTCCTCATCTTTTCTTCTGTTATATCAATTTTGAAGTTATTCACTTTAGCCTTGAGAAAGGTTTTTAGAAGCCCTATCAAACTTGTAGTTGGAAGATTTGCGGCCGTAGTCTAGTCTGGTTAGGACATCAGCCTGCCACGTTGACGACCCGGGTTCGAATCCCGGCGGCCGCACCAATATTCGCAATGTCTCCTCTTTTCGGGTTGGCGTGGAGCTTTGAGTACAACTTATGGTTGATGGACTGCTGTTTTTTGAAGGGATACCTAGGTATTCTACTCAAAAGAGCATCTATGCAAGAATGCAAAAATTTAAAACTCAAACGAATCAACAACGAACCCTCAAAGAAGGATGATACGTAATGAACGCCGTAGATACGGTAATGAATTTTGCCAGCGTTGTTAATCTTGTTGCTGTTCTTCTTCTGATGAGAGCCGTAATCAAAGATAGGAAAGTTTTGAAAGGCTATAGCGTAAGCGGCACTTTCCTAATCGTCATAGCAATCCTTGGATTTGAAATTGGATTCTTTCTAATGGAAAACATGATAAGTTTCGCATTAGGACTAACTAATCTCTCATACTGGCTCATGGCATTCATATTCAGTCTCCGAAACCTAGTGCATCTGAGAAATAAGAGGGAATCAAGGTAGATAGAGAATAGTTTTTTGAAGGGTTAGCGCGTGCAACTAATTCAACATATGACTTTTGGATTGGGTTAATTTGATCCTATTGTTCAGATTGGCTCATCTGACTCATAAAAGGCAAGAAGCTCCTAAAATTTTTGTTAAGAGTGCTTTCTTTCTATTTCTTTTAGAACAGCCGTAATTTGGTCGCTTAGAGTTCCGCTTGGTACGAATTTCTTGTCGAAGATTGCACTGCCAATTGTGAAAGCCCAAACATCAAGCTCAGTCATTTTTCGCACCCTTTCGAGGCTGTTTATGCTACCTGCTATAATCAATGGAATCTTAACTGACTCTTGTACACTCCTGATAAGGTGTTCTGGATTACCATCATACCGATAGGCCAACAAATCGATCCCACTAACTCCTAGGTCCTCGACTGTTCTTGCATCTCTTGTAATTTCTTCAATTGCTCCTCTGAGCAGACATGGATGTCCAATCACTTTTCCGATGTATGGGAAATATTTGATGTTTGCATCTTGCAATAGGGGAAGCGTTTGTCTAACATAGGTTCCCCCTATGAGGTTGTCGACTCCTAACTCTATGCCCATTTTTGCCGACCGCAGGTTGTCTTCTTCAGTTGCACTAACGACCTCAAGGAAAGTGGTCATACCTGCTTTCTTCATCCTTTTATGCAATTCTATGAGCTTCCCCTTTGGAAGACCTACGTCTTTAAAACCGACATACTTGATACCCGTATTCTTTCTTTTTTCAAAGACATCAATTGCATTGTAAACAGTTACATCGTTATATGTTAAAAAGAAAATAAACTCAACCATATGATAAATCACCTATTCTTTCCTTTTTTATAAAATAGTTACTTTTCCAGTTATATTTTGCGCATCATTTTTTCTAAGATATGAGACTCGTTCTCTTTTACTCCTATCTCCTATTCTTATACCACTTTTCGACATTTTTAATCCCTCTATACTACTCTTTCCTAGAACGTAGTACTAACGTAAAGATATATAATTATAGAGACATGAATCAGATTTGAGGTGAACAGTAAATATGAGCCAAATAAAAGTGATAAGAAAAAGGGACGCTAAGAATTTCATGGAGGGAGAAGAGCATTGCAGGCTTTATGTTGATACCGGCAAAATAGTCTTTGGCACCTCGAGCCTACTGGCCGGGAAGAGGGGTAATGTAGATCCAGGTCACAAAAAAGGTGATGAAATCTTCTATGTAGCCAAAGGGCGAGTTATATGTCATTTTCCGAAAAAGAGCGTCTACGAAGAGCTTGAGGAGGGAGACATAATTTTTATCCCCCATGGAGAGCCTCATCAACTTATCAACTCGAGCGAAGAAGCCGCAATAGTTTGTTGGAGCCTTGCACCTCCGGACTATTAGTCCGTCAACAATGCTTACCTAAACCTCTCGCATTCTTTTGATGTTTAGTTAAGTCAACGAATGCGGATGAACCCTTTGGTTTTTCATTGCGAGACATTAAAATAAGAAGCTTTTTAAATATTTTTGCCGTCCGTATGGTTAGCTATACCTCGCCATCAACTTAAAAACGAATTCTAAGAGAGGTGGAAGATAAGTGGATTACATTTTGGGCGTTGATAGTGGTACAACAGCCTCAAAAGTCTCTCTCTTTGATGAAAGGGGTGAACTTCATTCCATATCAACACAAGAATATCCTTTAATTACGCCCAGTGCTCTAGCCGTAGAGGTTCAAGTGGAGACTCTTTGGGATGCATTCAAGGCTGGTGTATCTGAGGTCCTCAAAAAAACAAAAGTCGATCCAGAGAGAATAATAGCTTTAGGCATATCAGCCCAAGGGGAGACCTTAATCCCAATCGATAAGGAGGGTAAGCCCCTGCGAAATGCGATAGTGTGGCTTGATAATAGAGCACAAGAAGAAGCTGAAATTATATCTAGTGAATTTAATGATGGAACCAGCTATAAGATCACAGGGCAGGTAAAGATAGTTCCTACATGGCCCGCTTCTAAGATTTTATGGATTAAGCGAAACGAGTCAGACATCTTTAGAAAAGTATACAAATATTTGCTTGTTGAGGATTACCTTATTTATAGAATGACTGGCGAGTTCGTCGCTGAGGGCTCACTTCTTTGCTCTACCGTATACTGGAATATTATCACAAGGAAATGGTGGGATGAGATGCTTGATTTCCTCGAAGTCTCTGTGGATCAACTGCCAGAGATTAGAGAGTCAGGTGAGGCAGTAGGCAAGATACTTTCGCCTGTCGCATCAGAGCTAGGTCTGTCTTCAAAGACAATCGTGTCGACTGGAGCTTTAGATCAAGCAGCCGGGGCCACAGGCGTTGGTAACATTCGACCAGGCACGTTCTCAGAAAACACTGGGGCAGCATTGGCAATTTGCGTCCCTTTAGAGAAGCCTGTATTTGACCCCTCCGGGAGGATGCCTATACATTATTTCGTTAGGCCAGCTACTTACATGGCACACACGTTCACTACTGGTGGAATGGTCTTAAGATGGTTTAGGGATAGCTTCTGTCAGCAAGAGATGCATGTAGGGGCAATGTCAGGAATAGACGCCTATGACCTTATTGGGCAAGAAGCAGCTCGGGTTGCTCCAGGAAGCGAAGGTCTCATCATGCTTCCTCATTTACAAGGCGCCATGGCGCCTGAAGCTAATCCAAAGGCGAAAGGCGTTTTCTATGGGTTCACTCTTCGTCATACCAAAGCTCATTTTGCCCGAGCCATCATGGAATCTATAGCTTGTATAGTGAGAAGAAATATAGAAGTCTTAGAGGACTTAAACATCAAAGTAGATGAGATACGTGCTTTAGGCGGAGGCGCTAGGAGTAGATTATGGAAGCAAATAGAAGCGGACCTGACTAATAGGCCGGTTCTAACAATGAAGAACGAAGAAGCCGCCTGTTTAGGCGCGGCAATTCTAGCGGGAACAGCGGTTGGCTTATATAAGAGCATTGACGAAGCATGCGAGAAAATGGTTTCGATAAAGGAAAGATTTGACCCAAACTCCGCAAACTTCCAAGTCTATGAGAAAACTTATCAACGCTATGTACGATTATACAACGATCTATGCAGATTATTCGCCACGGAGGATGGTTGAACTCGCGAGACAACGTGGCTATCGTTAGCTACGAGTGGGACTTTGGGGATGGAAC
>JABAOH010009340.1_pt4 | contig 22854 bp, 32 predicted proteins | sample 7062181 | NCBI WGS metagenome assembly JABAOH01 (sample SAMN14538630, study PRJNA623070) | marine sediment metagenome | biome: marine biome [ENVO:00000428]; feature: marine pelagic biome [ENVO:01000023]; material: deep marine sediment [ENVO:00002113]; isolation source: pool of 5 deep marine... | reverse complement strand
ATATGTTAAAGGCTCTAATCAAAGAAGGATACATACTGGTAAAATCTAAACAAATCACCCATTCATGAAAACCTATTTCTGGTTCTAATACCAAGGCTCCTTTTAATCCATGTTGTTTTAATCTTTCACCTATGTCAGTTGGTTTGCATGGCATTATAAAATTTCTCTTGTAAAATTCTCTTAAAAGTCTGCATTCATGTCTTTGTGATTGGCCACCAAAAGAATCTTGTAAAACCAACCCAGATAGTTTTGCTATTTCAAAAAATTTATCTAACAGTCTTTTTTCTACAACAATTCTTAAAGCTAATACAGCATCTCTTCTTGCGTATTTTATAAGTTCTCTAAAATCATTTCCTTTCCATATCTCTTTTATTTTTTTGATATAACTTCCTTCACCAAAATCAATTTTTCCCATTCCCAATATTTTTCTAGAAATTGTGCCCAAATCATATCTTTTAAATTTCACCCATGGGTCTCTTTTGTATATTTCAAAGCTATCAACAACAGCCCTTCCACAAATATGCGGCATGTAGCTGTGTTGTAATTTTCTTGCCATAGCAAATTTTTCTGATCTTCCTAAATCTCTAGGTATTCTTAAAATTTCCATTCTTTTAATTAAAAAAGGTAAATCAAAGTTATTGATATTATGACCACAGATTATATCAGGATCATAATCATCAATTGTTTCTTTAAACTTCTTTAACATCTCTTCCTCGTTTGGGCATGCTATTGAATCTTCATTAATTCTAGCCGATTTTGCTATTAACACCAAAGATTTTTTTCCTTTATAATCAGGAGAAAAGGCCATGCTCACTACAATTATCTTATCTTTTTCTGGAGACGGAATTCTTTCTTCTGAAGGCAAACATTCAATATCAACTGACATGTACTTTAGTGGGGCATTTTTCATGATTTTTATTGGTTTTATAGTATCTGTATTCAATGCCCTACACTTAACTGTGTTTGTTCTTATAAACTTTCCCTCAACATTGATCCATTCCATACCTCTTAAATCATGGTCTGCCATAAATCTATATCTAAAAAGAATATCTGCCTCATATGGGATACCAAATTTTTTAACAAAACTTCTCATTTCAGGTGTTAGTCTTGGATTGGTTCCTGTTATTTTCAAAACTTTTACAGGTTCTTGAAATCCTATTGGTAGAACCCTTTCAACAATCTCAATTTTTACATCGTATTTGTTTTTTATTTCTTCTATTATTTCCGGGTATTTACTTTCATCGCCATGAAAATAAAAATAAGGTAGGAACTTATCATAAAAAACACATATGGGTTCTCCTTTAATGTCTTTACAGAATAATCTAATTATTGGTTTATTGTTAAGAAGAATGTAATCAGCATCAAGAATTTGAAGTTCCATATTTTCTATTAGTATTCAAAATTTAAAGCCTTTGTGGTTAGAGAATCTATTTTTTCTTCTTCGCCTTATCATAAATCCAGACTATTAAACAGGAGAATAGGTAAAATAATAATGTAAAAAATAAACCAGTTAGAAAAGGTCTTAAACCCTTGTCACAATACCCACCAGGACAAGGTACACCAGTAAAGGTCCAGATAAAATATATTATTGGATTAATTAAAGCCATATTAGATGGAAACAAGGAACTTAGTATTATTATAATTATAAATACCACAATCTTCCTCCAGTCTGGCTTCAGGAATTTTTTTAAATTCAAGCTATCTTAAACCCCATTTTATTTTTGACCATACTCTCTCATGAACGTAATAAAGCAAGATTTGGATAACATTAAAACTTGTAGTTATCCAACCTGTAGCTGCCCAATCATTTGTAAAAGAATAAGAGAGGTATAAAAGCACAAAAATAGCTATAATCCTCCAAGTTATAGCTTTTAATAAGGATCTTCTTCTTCTCTCCATTTTTATCACTTCTTAGAAATTAGTATTTTAAACTTATAAAACATCTGTAACTTTTCTTGTTTTCAAATCAATCGTCTTATCCTTAGAAACAATACTTATTCCTTTATAGTTTTTGTTGTTTTCAATGTCTGAAAGAACTATATCTGGAGAGGGTTCTATTAAAAAATCGTTTTCTTTAATACTAACATACCTTTTTTTCAATGCTTCTAAGGAGTCAAATCCTAGAATCAGCAAAATTATTACATTATTTATTTTAAAAATGCAGGGGTTTGTAATTTTATACTCTTTATTTTTTATTTTATCCTTAATTTTGTCCTTGTAAATCAAGTAATCTGCCCCAATGTCTTTCTTATCTGATAAAAATGCTAGTTTAACAACCTCTTTACTGTAAACAACGGGCTTAAAAGGAACATCTGGGAATAAAAGTTTGTCAACAAACAATGTTTTATTGTTAATTTTACCAGAAACAGCAACAACATCGTCCAAAGCTAATTTTTCTACTAACTTCTTTGTTACTAAAGCCTGTATTTCTCCTGTTGAGTCTTCTAGAGTAATAATATTGTTGTTTTTTTCTTCTTTTTCTTTTACCATACCTATAACAGTTACAACACCAGTACCACATTTGTTTATAGAAACTATGTTTGAAAGCTCAAGTTTTTTCATCAAAATATTCTGTAGAAAACTATATCTTTCGTTTAGCAATTTAACAAGCTCTTGAACAGTAAATTTGCTTGTTTTTTTGAATTTTTTTAGAATTTTAAACTCTCCTATAAGAATATTTCTCAGATCTTCTTCATTAACAATAAAGACCTTTTCTTTCTTTAGGTTTTCAACTAGCTTATAGAATTCTTCTTCGTTTAATTCTTCGATTTTATCTTTTATTTTTTCATCTACTAAAAATCCCAGATTAATTAAGTTTTTTAAATGACTGTGATTCATAAGAATACTTCGTAAAGAAGCTTTTTTAGTTTTTTGATTATAGAACTTGATAGTCCTAAAGATATTATTCTAGTCCTACCATACCTTCCTTTAGAAATTATTTTTGTGTTTATTATTCCAAAAAGATCTAATTCAGCTATTAAATCAGAAACTCTTCTTGCTGTTAATATTTTTAAGCCATGTTTTTTGCAAATATCTTGGTAATTATCAAAAACCTCACCAGATTGTATTTCTTTGTTTTTTTCTGCTAACAATAATATGGAAAACAGAACGGCCTGTGATTGTTTTGGTTGTGATTTAACTATTTCTAATACTCTGTCAATATCAATTTTTTCTTGAGCAACATCAACATGCTTTACAGTGACTTTCTCATTCGCGCTTCTTTCAGCCAATTCACCTGCTACCCTTAACAAATCTAATGCTCTTCTTGCATCACCATGCTCTTGCGCAGCTAAAGCCGCACATTTTTCTATAACACCTGGTTCTAAAACGCCTGGAATAAAGGCCAATGAAGCCCTTCCTCTTAAAACGTCTTGTAATTGTAGGGCATTATAGGGAGGAAATATCAGTTCCTCTTCACTTAAAGAGCTTTTTATTCTTGGGTCTAAACTTTCAATAAACCCCAAACTATTAGTTATTCCTATTAAAGAAACTCTAGATCTTTCAAGATCTTGGTTTATTCTTGTTAAATTATAAAGTATCTCATCTCCTGTTTTTTCTACTAAAGCATCTATCTCATCTATTATTAGAATCACTGTTTGTTTGTTTTTATCTAATGTTTCAAAAAAAGCTCTATAAACCTGATATGTTGGAAGTCCTGTAAATGGAACTTCTTTTCCTAACATTTTAGATAAACAAGCCATTAATCTATATTCTGTATCTGCTGTTTTCTTCATCTTACAATTAACATAAAGAACTTTGATATCATGTCCATTGTTTTTATTTATTTTCTCTAGTTCAGAACCAACAAACCTAGAAACCAAAGTTTTTCCAGTACCTGTTCTACCATATATGAATACATTACTAGGTCTCCCTTTTTTCAATGCTGGTGCTAATATCCTTCCTAAATCGTTTATTTGTTTTTCTCTATGTGGAATGTTTTGTGGTGGGAATGAAATTGTTAGCGCTTCTCTATTCTTAAAAATTGGTTTTGTTTCGAGAAATTTATTAAATATATTTTCTGAATTCATGATAAAACCTTCGTTTCTTATCGAAATTAATCTATGAATATATTTATAATTATTTTCACATGAACCCCAATGTTTCTCGTGGAACTTCACATGAACTTCACAAATAATGTTATAACATTGTTATACGTACCTACCCTTTGTTTTCTTTTGAACGTCCATAAGAAATCAAACATGTGTTTTGATAAATTAACCTTTGTTTCCTATAACAATGTTATATATTATAAATAGATAAAATAATAAAAAGTAAAGGTGTGTTCGACTGGAAAATAGGGGGATGGGTCAGAAGTTTTTCTTCAATGTTTTTATCAATTCTTCACTGTTTTTTATTTTAGTAACACCTATTGGTATTCCCTCCAATTCTGCTATTCTCCTTGCTAAATCATCAATTCTTCCAGATCCTTGAAGAATAACCAAACCCGGTCTTAAATTAGTAACCTTTAAAGCAACCATTGAACTTCTTCCAGTTCGTGATTTTACAAATATTAAAGCTCTTTCGCTTGTCATTCCATAAAGTTTTACCATGTCCATTGGAGAGAGATCTGTTATGGCCTTTAAAGAATCTATAACAGTGTATCCATAAAGTTTTCTGTTAGCGTTGTCCTCTTTAACAACTATAGGTGCCTCAATTATTTTACAAAAATTCTTTATTTCAACAGGCGCCTCAAATTCTTTCATATCTAAAACAGCCTCTGACAAAACAGCTTGTGTAGGAAGAACCGCAAAATCTTGTATTATTTTTCCACCAGACTTCTCATCTATAGTTATCATTCCCTCCACAATTCTTTTTATTATTTTTATACCAGGAGATTTTCTTCTGCCGTTTTCATAATCAGATATAACAGAAGGCATTATACCCATTTCGTCGGCCAGCCTCCTCTGTGGTATTTTGAACATGTTTCTCCATTTTTGGATTGTTTTTCCTGCGTTTTCACTAAGAACAATTTCGCCTGCAATTTTTTTTGCTAATGTTTCTTTAGCCAAACTTCGTGTATCCATATTAGTATATTGTCGAATTAAAAATATAAAATTAACTTATTCGACAGTTGTTATATCAAATATAAAAATTTAAATTATTTAAAAAGATAAAAAGGTTATGCCAACAGGAATCAAAGTAAGAGATGCAATGGTAGAAAGTGTTATTACAGCTAAACCAAACCAAACTGTTCTAGAAGCATCTAAAATAATGAAAAAAGAAGACGTGGGTAGTGTTATAATTTGTGAAGGCGAAAAACCAGTTGGTATTGTTACAAGGGAAGATATAGTTAACAAAATAACAGCTGAAGACAAACTGGCTTCAAAAACACTTTTAAAAAACATAATGACAAAAAATTTGGTAACTTGCCCACCAGACTGTGATATTTCTGAAGCAGCAAGACTAATGTCCAAACATAAATACGAAAGAATTCCTATTGTTATGTTGGGTAAATTAGTTGGCATTATTTCTGCAAGAGAGGTTGCAAAGGTTGCACCAGCAGCCCTTGAGATTATGACTGAGCATTTAAGAATTGAAGAACCGTTTCAAATTCAAGAAGAAACCAATGCTGGTGACTGCGAACTATGTGGAAATTATTCTGAAGAACTACATAACGTCAATGATAGATGGGTTTGTGACTCTTGTCAAGAAGAAGCAACAGAGTTATAACTACAAATTTTTTCTATTTAAAGATATCAAAAATAGGTTGGAAATAAATTTAAATACTTTTAAAATTAAACTATGACTAACCAAGAGATTGAAGAAGAGTTATTAAAACTCCTCAAGGAAAATAAAGAAAAACAAGTCATTGTTGAAGGGAAAAAAGATAAAAAAGTTTTATGTTTATTAGGTTTTAAAAAAATAATCACCCTGAATAAGGGAATTTATGAGACAACAGAAAAACTAAAAGAAAATGAGGTACTCATATTAACTGATTATGATTCCGAAGGAAAGAAAATAGCAAGTGAATTAAATCGAATTCTTCAACATCTTGGGTATAAAATAGATAGGGAAACCAGAAGAAAAGTTGGTTTCATGTTTACAAGATTAAAGATTAGAAAAATCGAAGAATTAAGGGGTGTATTTAATGAGTAAATTGGCTCAAGCTACTTCTAAATATACGATTTATGCTAAATTTGAGGCTGAAGGAACTATTGAAAAACCAGATGTAATAGGAGCTGTCTTCGGCCAAACAGAAGGTTTGTTAGGTCCTGATATGGAATTAAGGGAATTACAAAAAACAGGAAGAATTGGAAGAATTGATGTTGAAATGAAGGTTTTTAATGGAAAAACAGGAGGAATAATTATTATACCTTCATCTTTAGATAGTTCTGAAACATCTTTAATAGCAGCATGTATAGAAACAATAGAAAGAGTTGGCCCATGTTTGGCTAAAATTAATGTTGAAAAAATTGAGGACGTGAGAATAAGTAAAAGAAAGTATGTTATAGAAAGAGCAAAAGAACTTCTAGGTAAAATGTTCCAAGAAGATACACTTGATTCTCAACAAATATCGGAACAAATAAAAGAAGCAGTTAGAGGCGATGAAATATCAGAGTTCAAAGGTTTACCAGCTGGACCAGATATAGAAAACTATGATGAAATTATAGTTGTTGAAGGAAGAGCAGACGTTATCAACCTTCTTAAAAACGGAATAAAAAACGTTATTGCTATAGAAGGAACATCAATTCCAAAAGCCATTATTGACTTATCAAAAGAGAAGATAACAACAACATTTTTAGATGGAGACAGGGGTGGGGATCTAATATTAAAAGAACTAAGAACAGTTTGTGAACTAGATTTTGTAATAAGAGCGCCTAGAGGAAAAGAAGTTGAAGATTTACAAAAGAAGGAAATATTTAAACTTTTAAGAAGCAAAATGCCAGCAGATCAAATAGATCCAACAATTAAAAAGAATGAAGTTAAAAGAGAAAGTAAAAAAGAGAGAGTAGCTCATAAAAAAATAATANNCATAAAAAAATAATAAAGGTTGAAGGCGATAAAATTGATGCCTTTAAAACAGTTTTGGACGATTTAATAGGAACAAGAGCAGCTTGTTTTCTTGATGGCAATAAAGAAATATTAGGAAGAGTTCCTGTAAAAGAGATGTTTTCAACTATGCGTGGATTAAATGCAAACTGTCTTATATTTGATGGTGATATTGACCAGAAATTAATTAATCATTGTTTACATAATGGAATAAAATATATAGTTGGAATGAAAGTAGGTAGAATAAGAACACCTGAAGGAGTAAGTATTTTAACTATACACGATTTGAAGTAATTTGATAAAAATGCATGTAAAAGAAGCAATAAAAAAAAGAAGGTCAATAAGAAAATTTAAGGAAAACGAAGTTTCAGAAAGATTAATTAGAGAGATAATTGATGCTGCAAGAAGAGCACCATCAGGATGTAATGTTCAACCAACCAGATACTTTATAATTAAAGATAAAAAACTAAAAGAAAAACTTAAGAAAAAAAGAGCGTTTAAACAAGATTTTGTTTACGAGGCACCAATCATAGTTGTATTATGTGGTAATCCAGAAGAATATGAAAATTTTAAAGAAATTAAATATCAACAAGAAGAAGGAACCCTACCCAAAGATCTTACAGAAGTTAAGAAAGTATTAAAAGGAATAGAAGAGGAAAGAGCAAATAGAGATATTTCAATTGCTTCTTCTTTTTTTGTTCTTAGAGCAACAGAATTAGGTTTAGGAACGTGCTATATAGGATTAGTTAATAGAGATGTTTTAAAAGAAGAACTAAATATACCTAAAGATTGGTTTGTTCCATTTGTTATAATAATGGGATATCCAGCAGAAGACCCAAGACAAAGACCAAGAAAAGATTTAAACGAACTTATTTTAAAATAAAAATACCAGATGACTTCAGAGAGCTATATAGTGGAATTAGGATATAGCTTTAAAACATCCGGGTCTTTACCAACTAATCTTTTCAACTGTGCCGTCAGACCCGAATCTTTTGTTATTTGTACCAACAATTCCTGGCCTTCTTTTGCTTGGATGCCGTGCCCCCATTTAGATGCTTCATATTGACTATCTCCAACACTTACAACAACCCTTGTAACAGGTTTAGAACTAAATAAGCTTCTCAATGACCTTCTGGTACCATAATTTATAGATTCAATTCTCCCAACAGCTGTTTCTATAAGTTTCATAACTCTTATTTATTTTAAATCTTTAAATCTCTTTCCAAAACTATAAACCCCAGTTGTTAACTTATCTAGAAAAAACATAAAAATTTAATATATTCATAAAATAAATTATACAAATGCTTGATCTGGCTAAGAAAACATTAAAATACGCAGAAAAACTTTCAGATTATGCAGAAGTTAGATTTGAAAACTCAAAAACAAATAAGATAATTGTAAAAAATGGGAATTTAGAAGCAACAGAATTTAATAAAAATTTTGGAATTTCTATAAGAGTTCTAAAAGACGGTTTTCTGGGTTTTGTTGCAACAAATGATATTAAGTTTCCAAACTTAAAGCAACATGTAAACAAAGCATTAAAACTTGCTAAATACTCTAAAAATATTCTTAAAAAACCTGTAAAACTTTCTAATGAAAAAATCTTTAAGGCTAAATATAATGTTAAACAAAAAATTAAACTTGAAAATATTAGTTTAGAGAAAAAAATCAAAAAAATCTTTGAAATAGAAAAAACACTAATAAGAACAAAGATCAAACTTCCAATAAGATTTTTTGAATATTATGATGAAACAAAGGAAAAGATATTTGTAAATTCAGAAGGTTCATTTATTCAATCTAAAATACCAAGATTAACATTTGATTATATAATAACTTTTATTTCTAATGGTTCTAGTGAACAAAGGGCTTTTCAAGTTGGAGGTTCAGGTGGTTGGGAGCAATTAAAACAATGGAAATTAAAACAAAAAATTATAAATGAAGCAAAGATGCTTCCTAAAATTGCCAAATCAAAGAAATTACCAATTGGTAAATATGATGTTATACTTTCACCAGAATTAACAGGTATAGCCTCCCATGAAAGTTGTGGACATCCTTATGAGGCTGACAGAATATTAGGTAGAGAAGCCGCACAAGCAGGAAAATCTTTTATAAAAAAAGAAATGTTAGGTCAAAAAATTGGAACAGGAGTTGTTAGTGTGGTAGACGATCCAACAATTCCTAATAGTTATGGATTTTATTTGTATGACGATGAGGGAATTAAAGCCCAGAAAAGATTTCTAATAAAGAATGGAATAATAAATGCTTTCTTACAAAACAGAGAAACTGCTGCAGAATTTGGAATAGCTAGTAATGCTTCATCAAGAGCAAAAGAATGGTTTTCCGAACCAATAGTAAGAATGGCAAACACGTTTGTTTCACCAAGCAATTATAGCTTTGAAGAATTGTTAGAAACAATAAAGAACGGAGTTTATATTAAATCTTACATGGAATGGAACATTGATGATAAAAGATACAATCAAAAATACACTGGTTTAGAATCTTATTTAATTAAAAACAGTAAAATTGTTAAACTTGTAAAAGCACCAACTTTGGAAATTACAACACCTGCTTTTTGGAGTAGCATAGATGCTGTTGGAAAGGATTTAGAGTTTTCGGCAGGAACCTGTGGAAAAAGCGATCCAATGCAGGGAGTTCCTGTTTGGTTTGGTGGACCAAGTATAAGATTAAGAAATATATTTTTGGTGTAAAGAATGAGTTTCATAAAATATGCATTAAAAAATGGTGCAGATGATGTTGTTATAGAAAAAAATATCAGTGAAACCAAACAAGTTAGATTTGCAAACAACGATATTAAAATTTTTAAAAACTGGAAAACTGAAAATATTAGAATATTTTTAACACACAAGAAAAGAATAGTGAATACAACTGTTTTTGATACTTCTGAAAAATCTGTTAAGAACACAATTAGGAATTTAATTAAATGTGCTAAAATTATAAAACCTAATCAAGACTATTTTGGAATAGCCAAAGGACCATTTAAATACAAAAAAATCCTTCAAGGGTTTGATAAAAAAATTGTCAATTTAAACCTTTTAGATATAACAGAAAAAACGATTAATTCTGCTTTAGAAAACAGTAAGAATACAGCAGGAATTGTTTATACTGATGTTGGTAAAACAGAGTTGGAAACATCTTCAAATGTTTTTGCTTCCCAAAAATCCACAGCAATTAAACTATCAATAAGAGCATTCAATGAAGAAGAAGAAACAGGACATGCTGCTTCTTGTTCAAGAAAATTTAGTTCAATAAACCCAGAAAAAATAGGAAAAAAGGCAGGTGAAATATCAAAATTAGCCAAAAAACCAGAAAAATTAGAATCAGGCAAGTATGATATTATATTTGATCCATTATCAGCAGCAAATCTACTAAACATTGTAGGTGTGTATGCTTCTGCGTTTTTTATTGATAGTGGTTTATCCTTTTTAATAGGAAAACTAGGAAAAAAAGTTGCAAGTAATAATGTAACTTTAATTGATAGTGGAATAAAACCAAATGGATATTATTCTACTGCTTTTGATAATGAAGGTGTTCCTTCCAAGGTTACAAATATTATAGAGAAAGGAGTTCTAAAAAATCTTTTACACAACACATCTACTGCTAAAAAATACAAAACAAAAACAACTGGAAACGCAGGTTTGGTTGTACCAACACCACATAACATTATTCTGAAAAAAGGTAAAATTTCTAAAGAAAAAATGTTTAAGGACTTTAGTGGCCTGTATATAACAAATCTTTGGTATACAAGATTTCAAAATTATTTAAAAGGAGACTTTTCAACAATTCCAAGAGATGGAATATTCTTAATTAAAAACGGTGAAATAATTAAATCAATAAAGGACGTAAGAGTTTCTGATAATTTTCAAAGAATTCTAGAAAACATTAATAATGTTTCTAACAAACCCGAATGGATAATCTGGTGGGGCCTTAATTTTCAAATTCCAACCCTAACACCATACATCTTGGTAAAAGACGTTAACATAACACAATCAACAATGTAGCAAAAGTATTTATTAAAAAAAGGTTAATTCAAATTATGGTTGACATTAAAGTATCAGGCACAGTTTTCATTGCCCTCGTTCTTTTATGGTATTTAGGAATATCAGGCTGCCAAGCCTTAAATAAAATAGAAGAAGATTTAGGAAATCCTTTATGTTGGGGTGGTTGGATAGCATTTACAGTTTTAATTTTAATAGCAGTTATGATACACCCACAAAATTAAATTCCTCTTATTTCACAAGTTTCAAAATAAGGTTTTAATATATTACAAAAATTTGTTAATTCTTCTTTAGAAAAAGGTTTTTTACCAACAAACTCCTTATCTAAATTTTTAATTCCTCTGAATTGTTGTATATAAAATCTTTTTGAACCCTTAAGCCATTCACCAATTAATTTTGCGTGTTTTTCATTAAACAAACCAGGTACAACCGTAATTCTGAATTCATAGTTCTCCATTTTTTTAATTAAATCAATGCTCTTTTGAATCTCTTCTCTATTAATTTTAACTTTTGTAACATCTTCATAGAGTTCTAAAGGCGCTTTAATATCCATTGCAACATAATCAACCAATTTTTTCTCTATTAAATCTTTTAACATTTCTGGATTAGAGCCATTGGTGTCCAGTTTAACAAAAAAACCCAATTTTTTGATCTTTGAAATGAATTCAGGAAGATCATTATTTATAGTAGGTTCGCCACCAGTTATACAAACTCCATCTAAGAAACCTTTTCTGTTTTTTAGAAATTCTAAAATTTCCTCTTCTTTAATTTCAGGTCTTCCATTGTCAATAACAAGTTCAGGGTTATGACAATAACTACAACGAAAATTACAACCAAAAGTAAATATTGTGCATGCTAGTTTTCCCGGATAATCAATAACAGTTGTTTTTTGCAACCCTTTTATTATCATACATATCTAGAATCATCTGGCAACTTTATATTCTAATCTATGTTTGAATTCTGCTTGTTTTCCCATGTTCCAATGTTGAACAGGTCTTATATAACCAACAACCCTTGAGAAAACTTCTGTATTTTTCCCACAACTTGGGCATTTAAAATGTTCACCTTTTATGTATCCATGTGATTGACAAACCGAAAAAGTGGGCGTTATTGTAAAGTAAGGCAAGGCAAAATTATTTGCAATTTTTTTAACAAGCATTTTTACAGAATCCCCGCCATCTGGAGATTCGCCCAAGAAGGTATGAAATACAGTTCCTCCAGTGTATTTCCTTTGCAATTCTTCTTGGTGTTTTAATGCCCAAAAAACATCATCAGTGTAGTTTACTGGAAGGTGAGATGAGTTTGTATAGAATGGAACACTATTTCCAGATGTTATTATTTTAGGATATTTTACTTTGTCTATTTTTGCTAATCTGTAAGACGTTCCTTCTGCTGGTGTTGCCTCTAAATTAAAAATATGTCCAGTTTCTTCTTGAAATTCTGTTAGTTTATTTCTCATGAATTCAAGCACTTTTAGTGAAAATCTTTTTCCTTCAGGCGTTGCGATCCCCTCACCTAAGAAGTTTAAACAAGCCTCATTCATCCCAACCAAACCTATTGTTGAAAAATGATGATCAAAGTTACTAAGATATCTTTTTGAGAAAGGCAACATTCCAATATTCATTAATCTGCTAATCAATTTTCTTTTAAGTTCAAGAGATACTTTTGCAAGATACATTAATCTTTCAACTCTTTCCAAAAAATCATCTTTATTCTTGGAGAAGTAACCAATTCTAGGCATGTTTAATGTAACAACACCTATGCTACCTGTAGATTCACCAAAACCAAACAATCCACCAGTTTTATGTCTTAATTCCTTTAGATCTAATTGCAATCTACAACACATTGCTCTGACATCAGTTGGTTTTAAATCACTTTTTATAAAATTCTGAAAATATGGTAAACCATATTTTGATGTCATTCCAAACAATAAATCAAGATTTTCATTATCCCAATCCAAGTCTTTGGTAATGTTATATGTGGGTATTGGCCAAGTGAATACTCTACCCTTCATATCACCTCCAGTCATAACTTCAATAAAAGCCCTATTAATCAAGTCCATTTCTTCTTGATAATCAGCATAAGTAGTGTCAAGAAGCTTCCCGCCTACTATTACAGGTTCATTTTTCATATCTTCAGGAACTGTCCAATCCAATGTTATGTTAGAAAACGGTGTCTGACCTCCCCAACGAGATGTGATATTCATTCCAAATAAATATTCTTGCATATTTTGTTTAATTTGTTTATAATTTAGCTTATCAGTTCTGATAAAGGGTGCTAAGTATGTATCAAAAGAACTAAAAGCTTGAGCTCCAGCCCACTCGTTTTGTAAAGTTCCAATAAAATTAATCATTTGGCCTGTTAGAGCTCTTAAATGTTTTGCAGGTTTAGATTCAACCCTTCCAACTACACCATTAAAACCTTCAAGAATTAGTTGTTTGAGGCTCCAACCAGCACAATATCCACATAAGCTCATACTTAAATTATGTAAGTGAAAATCACCTTCTGTGTGTGCTCTTGCTATTTCTCTAGGATAAACCTGATTTAAAGCATAGTATGCCATTATAGTTCCAACACCATGCCACAAAAGACCAGAATAAGAAAAATCGACATTAGCATTTTCTCTTATTCTCCATTCATTCCGTGTTATGTAATTTTCTATAACATCTCCAACATTTAGAAGTAGAGCTTTTACATCTCTAAGTTTTTTGTGTTCTTCCCTATATAATATGTAAGCTTTAGCAGTTTTGTAGTGGCCATTTTCTACTAACACTTTCTCTACAATATCTTGTATGTTTTCAACTGTTGCTGTTTTTCCATCATATTTTTCATTAATAATTTTTACTACTTGGTCTGACAATTCCTTTGCGCGTTCTTTATCTGTACCACCAACAGCTTGTGCTGCTTTCCAAATAGCAATTGTTATTTTTTCTTGTTCAAAAGGAACAATTCTCCCATCCCTTTTTCTAATTTTTTCAACCAATTTCATCACCTTAATGCTTTTTTAAAAGTTTGTATATCGTTAAACCGTTTGTAATAAGAGGCAAATCTTACAAAAGCCACTTTATCTACCTTCTTAAGCCTTTTCATTACAAGATCTCCGATTATTCTGCTTTTTATTTCAGTTTTATGCAGTTTTCTAAGCTCTGCTTCAACCTCATTTACAATTCTTTCAATTTTTCTAATACTAACAGGTCTTTTTTCACATGCTTTTTTTATTCCTATTTTTAACTTTTCTCTATCGAACCTTTCCCTTTTTCCACCTTTTTTTAAAACAATTAAATCTAAATGAGCTCTTTCATATGTTGTAAAGCGGTTTTTACATTTTTTACATTCTCTTCTTCTCCGAATTATTTTATTTTCCTCGGTATTTCTTTTATCTATTACCTTAGTTCTAGATGAATTACAATGAGGACAAAGCATGGAAAAACCACAACATGTTGTATATTCCCGAGAAGAAAAACACAATTTTTTCTCTGGGATATTTTATTAACATTAGTAATTTATAAAGCTTTAGATGTTTTGAAATATATGTTTAAATCTTAACAGCATAAAATAGGTTTATGAGAGCATTTTTAGGAATTTCAATACCAGAAGAGTTAAAATCAAAGATTTTAGGCGTTCAAAAGAGATTTTCCAAGTTTGATATCAAATTTGTTGAATCAGAAAACCTGCATTTTAACTTAAAATTCCTTAGAGAAATAGGAGATCAGCAAATAGATAAACTAAAACAGATTCTAAAAGAAATTTCTGAGAAGTTTGAGCCATTTGAAATAGAAATTAAAGGGATCGGAACCTTTCCAAGCAAGAATTATATAAGAGTTATATGGTTAGGAGTAAAAGAAGGTTATAATATTATAACAACATTGGGTGAATCTGTACAAGATTCTATAGAACCATTGGGTTTTTTGAAAGAAGGACGATTTATACCACATTTGACAATAGGAAGGGTCAGAACAGCAAGAAACAAGGAGGAATTAATATCTAAGGTAGAAGAATTAAAGGATGTAGAAATTGGAAAAATGACTGTTAGTTCAATAATATTGTATAAATCTAAATTATCTCCTAAAGGCCCAGTTTACGAAGAAGTGTTTAATGTTAAACTTTAGCCATTTGCAACTTGTTTAAGAAAATTAAGGGCCTTTGCATAATCACCAAAACAAAGAGCACCGATATTATCAACATTCTCCATATGTTCTTTGACTTTCTCCAAACTCATGACTTTTTCTCTGCCATCATTACCAACATATTTAACACTATTGCCGTCTCCACGTTGGAATTGTCTTTTTTTCATAGCACTCCATATTTCTGTAACAACATCTAATGAATTAAGATAATTTTCTCTTAAAATTTTATTCCTTATATTTACTGAACTCATAATATTATTACCTATAAGTAGTATTTAAATCTATCACCACTTACAGTAGTTAATCAAATTTAACATAAAAGAACTCGAACAAAAGTCATGGATATACTAAAAATATCAATAACAATAGCAATTCTTGGAACTATAGCTCTATTTTTTATCATTCAAATTAATAAAGAAACCATAGTAAAGATAGAAGATCTAAAAATAGGTCAAATAGAACGAATAACAGGCATGGTGAACTCTGTTTATGTAAGTAAAAATGATCATGTTTTTCTAAAAGTTGCAGATAATACAGGAGAACTTACTGTAGTGGCTTTTAAGAATTCAAATATTGATACTGCTTATGAATTAGAAAACGGAGATCAGATTTCAGTATTAGGCAGAGTAGATGAATACAAAGGAGAATTAGAGATAATAGCCAAAGAAATTCGAAAGATTTAATCCTCAGAGAAGTATTCTNNGAGGAGCCCCATGAGGGTCTCTTACTTCACCTATTATAGAAAGTTCTTCTAAAAAACTATTTATAGAATGTTGACTAACTTTACAATCACTGGGACCTATTATTAATTCTCTTTCTTTCTCCATATTAAACACCTCTTATTTGTTTTTTAACCTCTAAATACCTTTCTACATCTTTAATCTTTATGTCAGGATTTTTAAGACTTATGATTTTAGCCCTAAAACCAGGTACAACCTCTATATTTTCTATATTAAAGAAATAATTGAGTCTGCTAATAATGCTTGAAACAGTTGCTGGATGTATCTCTGTAATTCTAGCAAGCCCTCTTATATGTAGAGGCCCATTTGTCTTTAAAGCCTTAAAGATTTTTAATAATTTTATTTTTATTCTCTTTTGCAAATGCGACACCTGTATATATATGGTTCAGATAGATATAAAAAGTTTTAGTTTAGCATGTTTTTTTCGTTCTACGTCGATTAATTTGTTAAAAAATTTAATATTTTGTCGATTTTTTCTTCACGCGGATCTTCATAAAATCTTCACGCGTTCACTACATTCCAATCACACTTATCTCACACTTTATACACACACCACTAGACATATTCACGTGAATACTTTATAATATATATAACTTAAATTTTATTTCACGTTAACTTCACACGTGAAGATGTGAACTTCACATGAAGATTACGTGAATTCACGTGAATATAATGTGAACTTCACGAAATGTTCACGCAATACATCTCACAAATTGTTTTCAATATAAACTTCACGTTTATTTCATATTAATCTTCACACAACATTCATAAAAATTAAAAATTACTAAGAAATCTTCACATTACCTTCACAAAACCTTCACGTACTCCTTCACGTGAATAGAAAAGCTTAAATATTTCCTTCACGTGAATATTTATGAATAATATGGTTAGTGATTTTACAAAGTGGGGATGGAAAGAAAACCCATTTGTTCTTAAAATTGATCCAAAACTGTTTGTTGGTTATAATGAGCAAGTAGACGCTGTTTCAAATCATATTAAAAATAAACATAGAATCGCATTAATAACAGGTAGAACAGGAGCTGGAAAAAGCACTTTTCTTAAATGGTTAGAATCAAATTATGATACTTCTAAATTATATGTGAGTAAACCACCAGAAGATCCAGGAGAATTTGTGAGAGTATTTACAGATATATTTGGTTTTAATATTTGGGAAAGAATTTTAAGGAAAAAACCATCTTTATATAATTTACATGAATATATTAATAAAAAACTCAAAGGAGAACATTTAGTCTTTCTTGTTGATGAAGCTCATGAGACTAATAAAGATGTTTTAGAATGGTTAAGAGTTTTAACAGATCAGATTGATAATGTAAGTCTAATTATGGCTGGTATGCCTGTTTTGGAGAACAATATAAAAAAAGACTTGGAGACCTTGGATCAAAGAATAACTACAAGAATAAATTTAATTTCTTTAGATAAAGATGAGACTAAAGAATTAATAAAAAAGAGAATAGAAGATGTTGGGGGAAAGGGAATAAAACCATTTACACAAGAATCTATAGAAAAAATATATGAAAGAACAGGAGGATTTCCTAGAGAGGTTCTAAAGTTTTGTGCTAGATTAGTTAATTCTGCTTTAGAAAGAAATTTAGATGTTATAGACGAGAAACTTATAGATGAACATAAGGAAATCAAACTTCCAAAAGTGAGACTTGAAGAGCCTGTAGTTACTTTTATGCCAAAACCACCATCAGAAGAACAATTTAGAAACCTGCCATTTAAACAAAAAATCATATTAGAACTGTTATCTAAAAAGGACTGGCTTACTCCAAGAGCAATTGTTGAAGATTTAGAACTAAAAACCTATAAATCCAAAGGACATGCTATAAGATCTGTTAATAATATTCTTAAGAGATTAATGTTAGATGGATATGTGCAAAGAGAGTCTAGAGGAAAAGCCTTCATGTACGCACTGACACCTAAAGTAAAGACATTGTTTGTTGAAAGCTAATTTGAAAGGCCTTTGTAAAATGAAGATGCTGATTTTCCAAGTCTTTCTGGTCTTTCAGGTCTCTTCAAATCTAATCCAATATCTGCTCCTGTTAAGGAACCTATAGTTCTTTCTCCATAACGAGGTCTTAATCCCAAAACAGTTTTCTGATTAGCTGAGTATATTCCATTCTCTGTTCCTATTAATACTCTGTCCCCTTTCTGACTAAAATATTTTACTCCCTTTTCCAATACTCGTGAAACCTCTTCCGGGGTTTCAAGATATTTTTTCATATTTATCTAATATTTACTTATCAGTGGTAGTATATAAATCTATCGTTTTTATTACTACCTGTAAGAAGTGAATAAAAAGATATCTTTAAATACCAGATGTTTATAATTACTATATAGTGATTACATGACATATACAAGAAAAGATACTATTCATGGTAGACCAGAAAGTGTAGTAAGAAAAGAAGAAAATGAAGCATTTGGTAGATGGAAATATGGAAAAGATGGTAAGATGCCAAATCCATCTTCTTGGTAAACAAAATAATCTACATGAGTGGTGCAAGTGAAAAAACCTAAAATAATAAACCCTTTGCAGAAAGTTAGATTTATCCAGTTTTTAATCTTTGTTCTATTAGTTCTTATAGTTCCTGCTGAATTTTCCATGTGGCTTTTATTGCTGGAATTTTGGTTAATAGTATACTTGAATGTTGTTAGAGCACAATTTTTGTTTTAAGAATAAAAACAAGTTCTGACAATTATTTCTATGCCAAAAAAATTGATTTTGATAGTAGGTTTGCCCGGTTCTGGAAAATCTACAGCAGCAGAATTCATAGAAAAAGAATTTAATGCAGATATTTTTCATACTGGAGACATTATAAGAGATGAAGTTAAAAAAAGAGGCTTAAAATATACGCCTAAAACAGATGCTTTTATTGCTCATTGGTTTCATATGGGTGGTAGAGAAAAGTTGTTGGTAAAAAGAGTTTGGGACAAAGTCAAAAAATCTAAGAAGAATTTAATTGTTATTGAAGGATTTAGATCTACAAAAAATTTAAAACATTTAAAAAAAATTGCTAGAACAAGACCAGTTGTAATAGCTGTTGTCTCTTCTTTTAATGTGAGAGTTAAAAGAGGATTAAAGAGAGGAAGATTTGGAAAACAAGAAACTGTAAAATACCTTAGATTTAGAGACAGACTGGAAAAAGGGCATGGAGTTTGGGGCTTAATAAATAAAGCAGATTATAAAATAAATAATTCTGAATTAAGCATAAAACAAACTCATGCTAAATTATCTAAAATTGTTAAAAAAATAATTAAAATCTAGGTAATTTTTTTATTAAAAAACTAACAATAGTAGTAGATCTGTAACGCATTCTAGCAATATCTTTACCTCTTCCATTTAATGAATAAATATTTTCTCCTCCAATCACACTTCTTTCAATAAGATTACTTTCTACTAATCTGGATATTCCTTTTGGACTATTTCCTGTTTTTTCAATAAGTCTGTCTTCTTCTTCTTTTCCGACTGAATCTAAATACCTTAAAGTTTGGACGTCTGTGCTTATAGCTCTAACAACATCAAATGCCTCCATGCAATCACATATTTATTTAACCAAAATAAACTTAAATATCTAAAGTTAAAATTATACTAAGGTGTTTTTATGGTAAAAGCTAAAGATTTAATTGGTAAAACCATTGTTTCTGAAGAAAGTGGAAGAAAATTTGGCGTTGTTGGTGATGTTAATTTTATAACAGAATCCGGAGAATTAATGAATATTGTTCTTACTGAACCAACAAGACAATCTGCCGAATTAAAGCTTTCAGAAGATGAGAAAGGAAGACTTTTAATTCCATTTTCTGCAGTAAAATCCGTTGGAGACTTTATAATCATATCAGAAAATGCTATTGTTTAACTGTTTTAAAGCGATAAAATGTTTGAAAGAGAAACAAGCAGAGAAATAGCTGCTATTTATCATAATGGTTTATTGACTAATCCTTCTATAGAAAGTATGAGAAGAACCGATTATCCATATCATGAAAAATTTTTAAAGGCCTTTGAAGTTATAAGCCCTAATGTATTTGGTGTGCGTTGCGGAGGTTGTGAACCAATAACACAGGATGATTGGCTTCCCGGTGAATCGGTCCCAAATACAAAAGAATCCCAGTTTTTTGGAGCATATAAAAAGGAACTTAAATATAAGAATTATGCATGTTTTTCTCGATGTGGCGATGAAGATCTTCCATGTATCAAACACGATGGGAGAATAGATATAAGACTCCTTAAGATTAACGAATTGTTTAAATATGTAAGTATACGTCCAACAGATTTAATCAAAAAAGATAGAGATAATCTTATAAAAACCGATTCAAAAAACAAAGAACTTTATCAAAGACTGTTTAATGACATTTTAATTCCTATTTCAGAACAACAGCACGATTAACTATTCTTCAGGATCTTTAATTCCTTCTGGCATAATTAAGAAAACAGTTTCAGCTTCTGGCAAATTAGGCGAATCAATAACTCTTGCAATTCTTCTATTTGCTTTTGATTTTCTCACATATACTCTATGAGTGCTGAAGTGTCCTAGTATATGCCCACCAATTGGAGCAGTAGGATCACCAAACAAAATATCAGGTCTTGACATTACTTGGTTTGTTATATAAACAGCAATATTATGCACATCTGCCAGTCTTTGCAAGGTGTGTAAATGTCTATTTAGTTTTTGTTGTCTTCTTGCCAATGTTCCCCTTCCTATAAAATCTGCTCTAAAAGCAGAAGTTACACTATCAACAATAACAAGTTTTACATTCTTTTCTTTTATCATTTCTCCAACTTTTTTAGCAAGAACCATTTGATGATCAGAATTATAACATCTTGCAACATAAATGTTTTCTAATACCTTTTTGGGGTCAAGTCCTTGTGATTCAGCTATTTGTTTTATTCTACTTGGTCTAAACGTACCCTCTACATCAAGAAATATACAAGAACCATTTAATCCACCTTCTTCAACAGGTAATTGAACATTAACTGCTAATTGAAAGCCAATTTGTGTTTTGCCCGATCCAAAAGCCCCATGCAATTCTGTAACAGCTTGTGTTTCCATACCGCCTCCTAATAAATTGTCAAGATTTTCACTACCTGTTTTTATTTTTCCTATTTGTTGTCTTCTTTCATAAACGTCTGTTGCTTTTTCAAATCCAATATTTAAGGCCTTTCTAGCACTTTTGATTATCTTATCAGCTGTTGCCTCCCCTATTGAGGCAGCTTCAGAAACTTCTAATGTTCCAGCAGCTGCTAAACTCATCAAATCAATATATCCAGCTTTCTTAAGCTTATCGCCTATTTTCTCGCCTACACCAGGTATGTCCGATATATCTTCAATTTTTTTAGCCATAGAAACATCACGTTAAAACATTCGGTCTTAAATTATTTATAAGTTTATTTATCTCACCTTCAACATCAGTTTCCCTGATATTGTTTATAACAAATTCTAGTCTATTAAACAATTTATTTCTTCTTACTCTTCCAAACATTACAAATTCTTTGCCAAGAACATTTATATTTTCAAAAAAAGAGTCTCTTATTTTCAAGGCATCGTCAATATCCATACCTATTAACTTAAGGGCATTTTCTCTAAAGAACACCGCCCTGATATTTCCTGTTCCATCATCAATAACCCCAGACAATATGATCATATATTTGGGTCCAACTTCTCCATGTTCTTCGCAAACAAACTTTTCATTCTCCTTTTTTACTCTTGTTCCACATTCAGGACATATTTCATAAAAAACATTAGTTTCAAATAACTGAACTAGAGCAGCTTTTATTTCACCACTGCTACCTTCTTTTAAATTAGCAATATTTTTGTCCATTGTAGCCTTTTTTGATATTTCTTCTAAGGGTGGAATATCAGATTCTTCTAAAACCTTTACACCGCCCCTGGTTCCTAATCTTACTTCAACACCACCTATTCTGTCTCCTCTTGTATAGGCTCCAAACAATTCTACAGCCATTCCTGGTTTTATTTTTTCTACAATTTCTGTTTGTTGGTCCCATAAAGATAATCTAATTGTTCCTGAAGAATCACCAAGAATTATGTTTGCTACCTTACCAATTTTATCTTTTCTTTTGAATTCTTTTGGTTCAAAAACCTTAACAACTCTAGCACTTAGATTCAAATTCCTTAATTTAGGTACAACATTCTTTATTTCTAGTCTTCTTTTAGTTTTTGGTAATATATCCAATCCCAATTCTTTAGCAATTATATAAGCAGCACCCTCTTTAGATACCAAATTAGAGAGTTCTTGTTGTTTTTCAAGAATTTTCTTATTTATTTCATCATCAGTTAATTTGGTCTTTTTTCTTATTTTTTTAATTAAATCTTCAAAATCCATAAAATCAATTGCATCTTAAAACTTATATTCTTTTTTTACCATCTCAAAGAGTTATAAATCATTCCAGTTTTCTTTTGGCTTTTAGAATGTCTTTAATAAGAACAGTCTTTCTACCCTCACTTTTCGCTATTGCAGTTGCTTCAGCTGCTATGTCAGATGTTATTTCCTCTAAAAGAGAGGCAAATTCCTTTACAGCTCCATCACTAATTCTCATATTTGACCTTTTTAATATCTTCTCAATAGGAGCTAAAGGTAAATCCATATTTTATTTATCTAGGGACAATTATATAAATAGTATGAAAGTAAAGAGCGTTTTGATAATTTTGTTGATTTTTATAATGCTTCCAGAAATATTGCTCGTTTCTTATATATTTGGTAGGTATAATGTGGAAATCCCACAATTGCCACTTCAAGATCTTTTCACATTTTTGTTTGTAAACCCAATGTTTGTGATATTGATCATAGTTTTTGCCATTTTTATGTTAATTTTTTATTTTACCATGCGGGTAAGATAACTCTCACTTTGTTTTTGTGAGACTAAAAAACTAAAAAAATGTCATTTGAATATAAAATATATTTAATAAAATATATTAAATGGGATATATATTATTTTATATATGGGGT
>JABAOH010005352.1_pt1 | contig 22855 bp, 20 predicted proteins | sample 7062181 | NCBI WGS metagenome assembly JABAOH01 (sample SAMN14538630, study PRJNA623070) | marine sediment metagenome | biome: marine biome [ENVO:00000428]; feature: marine pelagic biome [ENVO:01000023]; material: deep marine sediment [ENVO:00002113]; isolation source: pool of 5 deep marine... | reverse complement strand
AGGATATAAAGGCCAGAAATTCCCATTTGTTTGATAACTACCTGGTGCTGGATATCTTATGGGGTTATGACACTATACATGGAGAATACGTCATGCGTGAAGAAATGCAACCCTGGCAGGGCTGTTGGATCTATAACGGCAGTGAGTCTAATATTGATTTGATTATTCCCTATCAATAATTTCGGATGATAGAAATGAACAGAATAATTTGGCCTAAAAAAATCAGATATAAGATTTTGAGTGAGTATTTTTTGATTGAAGACAGATTCAGTGATAAAGAGGAGGTTAAAATAAAATGAAAAAAATCGTTTGCATAGGGTTTATCTTGCCAGTTTTGTTAGTGACTTTATCCTCGGCAGATTTTATCGATTGGAATATCAAGATAGGAGCAATGACTGATAGATATAGAGACACTTATAATTTCATCGGGGTCTCGAAGACTTCGTCTCTGTTTTATGATGAAAAAGATATACTTGAGCCGCCTCCAGCACCTGAAGGGCTTAGCCTCTATTTTCCACATTTTGATTGGTCGCTCAACCCAGGCAGGTATGCCGCTGATTACCGCCCCCCAATCATGGATATAGAATCTTATGAATTCGTAATTGAGGCTGGGGAGAGTACGAGAATCATATTATTTTGGTCTGATATTGCGAGTGCACCAGAAATTTATATGTTTACTCTTATCGATAAAGATAGAAACCATGCTATAAATATGAAAGCATCAAACCAATACACCTTGGATTGTAATCCTGGGGATAAGCTGAATTTTAAGATTTTAGTAAGGAGTAAAGAAAGATTAAGGGATCGCAAGCCAAAAATCATAAAAAAATAGGATGGATGGCCCTGGTTGTTCAAATTGGACATATTAGATGTTGCTCAGAATGAAGAATTCGCAGAAAGAAAGAGAAAAATCTGATGAAAAATCCGTCTTTAAATATCCGCTGTCAGAGAGAAAATCTATCATATTTGGAAAGTGGATAAAGGAGTGAGATGAGATCTAATCTTGGTGAGCTCCTCTTGCGAGAGAAAGTCCTGACACCAGAACAGTTGAAGTCTGCCCTTGAATATCAGAAGAAAAATGATGTTTCCGTTTGGATGGCTTTGGTCAACCTTGGTTTTATTTCTGAAGAAGAAATCGCCAAAGCCTTGAGCCGTCAGCTGGGCTATCCTTATATTGATCTCAATCAATTCGATATATACCCTGAAGTCGTCGAACTCATTCCTGTTGAAATTGCAAAAAAAAACATGATTATGCCTATCCATCGCATTAAATCCTTTTTGACTTTAGCTATGGTCGACCCGACAGCTCTAGAGATAATCGAAGATATCAGATTCAGAACCAGTTTGAGTATCCAACCCGTTATCAGCAGCGGATCAGGCATTATGAACGCCATAAACAAATATTATGGCACTTCTGATTCCTTACGTGTGAAGAAAGTCTTAGATGAGATAGAACAGGCAGAAGAGACCGCTGTCAGAGTCATCGAGGAAGAAGAAGATTATGATATCGAGGAATTAGTCCAATCTACAGAAGAAGCTCCGATCATCACTCTCGTCAACACGGTATTCATAGACGCTATAAGGAAAGGGGCCAGCGATCTTCATTTTGAGCCCTTCAAAAAATCCTTTCGTGTTCGATATCGCCTCGATGGCACCCTGCATGAAATGATGAATCTTGATACNNNNGAAGTTAAAATTGGAAAGTGGAAACAGGAAAGAAGTGGATATGAGAGTCTCGACAGTCCCCACAGTTTTCGGAGAGAAACTTGTGGTTCGTATCCTGGATAAATCGATGATGAAGTTGGATTTGACAAAATTAGGTTTCGAGAAAAAATCACTCGATATTTTTAAAAATGCCATTTGCAGGCCTTGGGGAATTATTTTGGTCACTGGACCTACGGGGAGCGGAAAAACAAATACGCTTTATTCGGCGATTTTGACCCTCAATGCCCTTGAGAAAAATATCATGACAGCCGAAGATCCTGTAGAGGTTCATATCACAGGGATCAATCAAATCAACGTCAAAGATGAGATAGGGTTAAGCTTTTCTGCCTCACTGAGGAGCTTTCTGAGGCAAGATCCAGATATCATGCTGATAGGAGAAATGAGGGATATTGAAACCGTTGATATCGCCATCAAAGCAGCACTCACTGGCCATTTGGTGTTTTCCACTCTGCATACCAATGATGCTGTCACCACGATCACCAGGCTTATGAACATGGATGTCGAGCCATATCTGATTGCAGATTCCGTGGTTTTGATTGTGGCCCAGAGATTGGTGAGGAGGTTATGCCAGAAATGTCGTTCCCCTCATAAATTGCCTCTCGAAGCTTTGGTCGATATAGGCTTCTCTCAAGAAGAAGCTAAAGATGTGAAAGTCTATAAGCCTAATGGTTGCAGCCTCTGTCATAACACAGGATATCAAGGGCGGATTGGTCTTTTTGAAGTATTGGAAATCACAGAGGAGATAAAAGGTCTCATTTTGAGTCGAGAACGATCTTCCAAAATAAAAGAACAGACCATCAAACAAGGAATGACAACATTGCGTCAAAGTGGATTAGTCAAGATAAAACAAGGAATCACTTCCATTGAGGAAGTTTTAAGGGAGACGGTGAGAGATACAGGAGCTTAAAAATGGCTATTACAATTCATGAACTCTTAAAAAAGGCGGTTGAGATGGATGCCAGTGATTTACACATCACGACCTATATTCCGCCAAGAATTAGAGTCCACGGGACGCTTATCTCACTAGATTACCCTCCTTTAACGCCTGCTGAGACCAAATCCCTCGCTTACAGCGTATTATCAGATCGGCAAAAGAAGCAGTTCGAAGAAAAACTCGAGATTGACTTCTCTTTTGGAGTCAATGAGCTAGGCCGCTTCCGTGGGAATATCTTCACCCAAAAGGGCGCTGTGGCCGCCGCTTTTAGAAGGTTCCTCCCTTCTGAGTTCAGCTTTCCCAAATTGGGCATTCCGACTAGACTGTCCCAGCTCTGTTATTTGCCCCGCGGTTTAATCTTGGTCACAGGGCCAACAGGATGTGGAAAGTCAACCACTCTCGCCTGCATGATTGACCATATTAATCGGGATAGAGCTGTCCATATCATTACCATAGAGGATCCTATTGAGTACTTTTTTATGCCCAAGAAGGCGATCATAAACCAGCGGGAACTTCACGTCGATACACTCTCTTATCCCAATGCCCTCCGTTCTGTTTTGAGAGAGGATCCTGATGTAGTTCTGGTCGGGGAGATGAGGGATCTAGAAACTGTGGAAGCGACTTTGCGCGTGGCCGAAACTGGTCATTTGACTTTTTCTACCCTTCACACCAATTCAGCAGCAGAGACCATCTCCAGAATCATAGACATTTTTCCCTCCCAATATCAGGCACAAGTTAGAATCATGCTTTCTATGTGTTTAGAGGCAGTCATAACCCAGGCTCTGCTGCCTCGAGCAGATGGAAAAGGGAGAGTTCTGGCCATGGAAATACTCATTCCTAACGCAGCCGTCAGGAATCTCATAAGAGAGAATAAAATTCACCAGATCTATTCAACCATGCAGATGGGCCAGGAAAAATTTGGGATGCAGACTTTTAACCAGTCCCTAGCTAGCCTCCACTTCAACGACATGATCTCCCTCGAGACCGCGATGAATGCCACTTCCAGGCCCGAGGAATTAACAGATATTATTCAGCGGAGAGAGGGGATTACAAAGCACTCTTCAAGTCCATCTCATGCTCAAATGAGAAAATAGAGGGATTATTATGCCAAAGTTTGTTTGGAAAGGAAGAAATCGCTATGGAGATGTTGTAGGCGGAGAGCGTGTCGCTCATTCTGTCGATGAACTCTTCAAAGCTCTGGAGACAGAACAGATAACTGTCTTCGATATTTCTCAAAAAAAATCTGAATTAAAGATTCCTTTTTTGAAAAGAGAACATGTCAGATTGAAAGAGCTGGCTGTCTACAGCAGACAGCTTTCTGTTTTGATTGATTCCGAGCTTCCTTTGATTCAGAGTTTGGCCATTTTGGCTGAGCAAACAAAGAACAAATATTTAAAAGAGATAATCACCAAAGTTAGAGAGGATGTGGAAGCTGGTTCCACTCTGAATCAGGCCAAAAGAAAATTTCCTAAAGTCTTTGATGACCTTTACTGTAATCTTGTCTCTTCTGCCGAACAGAGCGGTTCTCTCGATCTTATGATGAGGCGCCTAGCGGAATATATAGAAAAAATCATCCTGATAAGGTCAAAGGTCCGCCAAGCTATGATTTATCCTGCGGCGGTGGTCAGTTTTGCTATCCTTGTGGTCATTTTCTTGATGTGGAAAGTTATTCCTGTTTTTGCTTCGATTTTTCTTGAGCTTGGAGCTAAGCTGCCAGTCTTGACAGTTATCGTGATCACCGTCAGTAATTTTGTCCAGAAATATGTCTTGTTCATGTTTTTTGGATTTATAGCTTTTATCTTCCTTTTTAGGTATATAAGAAAAACGCCCCAAGGGAGATGGGCTATCGATAGAGCCCTGCTCAAGATTCCTCTATTCGGAAATATTATGGAAAAAGTGGCCCTTTCCCGCCAAACTCGAACATTAAGCACGCTTCTTTCAGGAGGAGTGCCTATGCTCGAGAGCCTTAAAATCACTTCTACGACGGCAGGAAATGTTCTCATTGAAGACCAAGTCATGAAAGCCCGAAAGCGAGTCGCGGAAGGGTCTAGCCTTACCGATGCTCTAAAAGAAAGCGGCCGATTCCCTTTTATGCTCACCCAAATGGTGAGCGTAGGAGAAGCCACAGGAAACCTGGATGAAATGTTAATAAAATTGGCAGATTTTTATGACGAAGAAGTCGAAGCTATGGTGGCCTCGCTTATCTCCATTTTGGAACCCGTTCTTCTTATCGTGGTTGGAGGATTGGTTGGAATCATCGTTGTCTCTATGTATCTTCCAATTTTTAGCTTGATGCAACAGTTCTAAGAGAGGAGAGAGGTATAAAGGAATGAAAGGAACGATCACAGAAAGAAAAGGAGTTTTCTACTTTATCCTTTTCCGTCTGGTCGTTATCACTTCTCTATTAATTTCTGCATCTCTTATCCAGCAAAGCACTGCGATTTTTCTACCTTTCAATCCTTTTTATTATCTCATTTTTCTTTCCTACTTTCTTTCACTGATCTATTTCCTTCTTTATCTTTGGGGAAAATCTTATCCCCGCCAAGTCTATCTTCAAATGGTTTTCGACTTCCTCCTGATTACGGTTCTTGTCTATATCTCTGGAGGATTAAAGAGTTCCTTTTATTTCCTGTATATTTTTGAGATCATCGCTGCTAGCCTCTTTCTTTCGAGTCGTGCGACCTATTTCACATCAGCCATTTCGGCTATTATTTTCGGTCTTCTTGTGGAAGGGATGTATTTTGGTCTCATCCCCTCTTTCAATGTCGAGCAAGACATGAATATCTCGTCAGGACTTGTCTTAAACAATATTTTTAATGCCTGGAGTGTCTTTTTTCTTATGGCCCTTCTTATGAATTATCTCACCAGAAGCTTGAGAAAAACGAGACGTGAACTGCAACTGGCTCAAGAAGAACTGAAAATCAAAAATCGCCTAAGCGCAGTGGGGGAAGCTTCGGCTCAACTCGCCCATGAAATTCGAAATCCGCTTGCGGCTATTTCTGGTTCGGTACAGGTTCTAAAGGAAGAGTTGAGACTAAGAAGAGAACAGAAAAAGCTAATGGATATCATCGTCGAGGAGTCAAAAAGGGTTTCTCAGTCTATTGATCAGTTCCAAAATTTGACTTCAATGGAAAATATAACCTATTCCCGTATAGATCTTGCTTCCCTCTTGAGAGAAACTCTAATTTTACTCAAAAACAGTGGTGAGTTGGATGGTAACTGTCTGCTAAAAGGTAATTTCGGTTCTGTAAAAACGCCCTACTTCGGCAATGCCAATCATTTCAAGCAGATTTATTGGAATTTGATCAAGAATTCCCTTAAGGCTATGCCTAAGGGTGGAATTTTGNNTTCAGGCTTTGGCAATGGGATGGGTGTGGGAATGTCAGTAGTGCGAAGAATTGTCGATGATTACGACGGAAAGATACAGGTCTTCTCTGAACTTGATAAAGGCACAGAGGTCGTAATCACGCTGCCGTCGAGACAATTGAGTAAAAACACGTCAAGAAATAAATCAAGAGAAAAATAGAGAAAAATGGAAAAAATTCTTGTGATAGATGACGAGAAGAGCCTTCTTGATCTTCTGACCGTCGTCTTAAAAAAAGAAGGCTATAAAGTACAGACTTCCCTCTCAGGTAAAAAGGGCCTTGAGCTCATCGAAAATCAAGATTTTGACCTTATCCTCTGCGACATAAAATTACCCCAGATGAATGGAATGGAAATCTTGAAAAAAGTAAAGACAAAAAAGCCGGATATCCCAGTGGTGATGATAACGGCCTATGGAACGATCAAGCAGGCTGTGAATGCTCTGAAAGCAGGTGCTCTTGACTATTTAGTCAAACCCTTCGATGTGGAAGAGTTGAAAATCATCATTGCCAATGGGCTGGAAAGGAGAAAACTGAAGCAGGAAAACATCCTTTTGAAAAAGGAGCTAAGAGAGAAATACAATTTTGAGAATATGATTGGTAAGAGTAAAGTAATGAGGGAAATATACAATCTCATAGAGAAGATTTCAGGCACTGACACAACCGTTCTCATAGAAGGAGAAAGCGGGACAGGGAAAGAGATGGCTGCCCGAGCGATTCATTTTAACAGCCGTCGCTGCGAAAATTCTTTTATATCTATCAACTGCGCAGCCCTTCCCGATAATCTCTTGGAAAGTGAGCTTTTTGGCCACATGAAAGGCTCCTTTACGGGTGCTGTTGTTGATAAAAAAGGGATGTTTGAGGTGGCCCAGCAGGGAATCTTGTTCTTGGATGAGGTAGGGGAGATGTCTCCCATGACTCAGGTAAAGTTATTGAGGGCCCTTCAGGAGAGAAAGATCAGAAGAGTGGGTGGAACTGAAGAGATCCCAGTGGATGTCAGGATTATTGCCGCCACCAATCAGGAGTTAAGAATGAAAATCGAAGAGGGAAATTTCCGAGAAGACCTCTTTTACAGGCTGAATGTTATCTCTTTTAAAATGCCTCCATTGAGGCAAAGAAAAGAGGACATTCCCCTCCTTGTCTCCCATTTCCTGGAAAAGCATTGCAAAACTATGCAAAGAGAGATGAAAAGAATTGCCCCAGAAGTGATGAAGATCTTTGAGTTATATTCTTGGCCAGGGAATGTACGAGAGCTTGAAAACGTGATAGAGAGAATCGTGGCCATCGAGGAGAGAGAAACGATCATCAGAGAGAGCCTGCCTGGAGAGCTCCTCAGTCCTCAAAAGAAGATAGAGACAAAACAATTGTTTCAGCCAGGATTTAATCTAAATGAGCATCTTGATGATGTCTCTCAGAATTATGTCAAAGAGGCTCTTGAGTCTTCAGATTGGAACCTTAAAAAAACAGCTTCGCTGCTCGGTATAAACTATCGCTCTTTGAGATATCTCATCGATAAATATGGATTGAAATCCACAAGAAAAAACAGCTCTTTTGCCCCCAAAAGGACAAATTTTGTTAATAGAGTAACAAAAAGTGTCAATTAAAGAGAGAAAAAAGAAATAAGTGAGATTTAATTTATTTATTTTCAATATATTATGATTTTTCCTGGTTGGCACAAAGTTTGCTATAATTATAAGTGGAAAAAAACTTTAATTTTTCCTGGGTAAAAACCAGGAGAGGAGGTTAAAAATGTCAAGAAACACAAAAGGTTTCACACTGATCGAGTTGCTCATCGTTGTGGCAATTATTGGAATTCTTGCTGCTCTTCTTGTCCCTAACGCCATCACAGCCATCCAGAAGGCCAAACAAAAGGGAACCATGAAGGATGTCACCACCATTGCAACTGCTTGTGTAGATTATGCGACTGATAACGGGAAGGCTCCCGACGCCGGAGTTCAGGACGGTCAGCTGGTGGCCAGCAATGCTTTTATTACTTCGGTTTCTCCTTTCTACATCAAAGTATGCCCCGTAAATGACCAATGGGGAAATGCTTTTGCGGTTCATTCAGGCACAGCAGCTGCCACCATTGGTGGGATCGATGCCACCATGGTTGGAGATGATGATTTTGTCATTGTTTCTTATGGACGCAAAGGTGTTAATGAAAACTTCGTTTACGTTCCTGCAACACCTGATTCTGGACTGTTTACTGTGAGTGGCATGGCTGACTTTGAGAAAGATCTGATGAGCTGGAATGGGACTTGGATACGCGGACCAAAAACTGCAATTCAATAATCATTCACTTATTCTTACTTCTAAGGAAGCTTGTTTTACCTCTGTTTGATTGAAGAGAGGAATCCCCAAAAACATTAAAAAGGGGACGGTTCTCTTTTCTTAACTGTTTGTTTCCTATAATTTGTTCCCATTTGATAAGAAAAGAGGACCGTCCCCATTTATTAAGGCAGATGTTAGAGAGAAGAAAAGGATTTACACTTATTGAAATGCTTATTGTCGTGGCCATAATCGGTATTCTTGCGGCTATTCTCATTCCAAATGCGATAACCGCCATCCAGAAAGCTCGACAGAAAACAACAATGAAGGATATGATAATTATTGCCACGGCTTGTGCTGATTATGTAACGGATAATGGAAAGGCACCGGATGCCGGAAATCAAGATGGTGCTCTGGCTGCAGGTAATAATTTCATCCAGGCGGTTTCTCCTTTTTACGTCAAAGCATGCCCCGTAAATGATCAATGGGGAAATGCTTTTGCGGTTCATTCAGGTACAGCTGCTGCCACAATTAGTGGGATTGATGCCACTATTGTTGGAGATGATGATTTTGTCATTGTTTCTTATGGGCGAAAAGGTGTTAATGAGAACTTCACTTTCAATCCAAGTGATCCCCTTTCTGGATTGTTTACTGTAAGTGGCATGCCCGACTTTGAAAAAGATCTCATCAACTGGAATGGCGCCTGGATTCGGGCTCCAAGAGTCTCGAATCTCTAAAAATAAAGAAAAAAATAAGAATAAAAGGGATGGTTCTTTTTTTTCTTTATTAAAAAAAAGAACAGTTCCCTTTATTTAATATTTACTCCCCTTCATTTTATTTCTTTCCTTTCCCCTTAGTAGAGAAGTGCAGAGTGTGGTATAATTTTGGAAACCTTCGATGCGGACGATTATTGTTTTCATTATTTACATCATTCTAGCTCTTCTACTCCTTCCAATTCTTCTTCTCTCCTACCTAGTAAAGTTGTCAAAGGTTCTTATGGCCATTGGCAAAGGGGCTCTTCATCTTGGGAAAGAAATTCTCGGGATTGATCTTGCTGTTCATGGCCTAGAAGGAATAGATAAAAACACACCTTATGTTTTTATGGCCAACCATTTGAGCTTTCTTGATGGCCCCCTTCTCTTCATGATCATCCCTCAATATGTGAGAGTCATATTGAAAAAGGAAGTTTTTAGGATCCCAGTTATTGGTCAGGGAATGAGACACGTGGGCTTTATACCCGTCGATCGCAAAAGATTAAAAGGGGGGAAGAAAAGTATTGATAAAGCCTCTCGACTCATAAAAGAGAAGAGATTTTCTTTCCTGATTTTTCCAGAAGGAACAAGAAGCCGTGATGGAAAAATTCAGCCCTTCAAAAGAGGAGGATTCTTTCTGGCTCTAAACGCACAGGTTCCCATTGTTCCTGTGACAATAAATGGAACTTATGAACTCATGCCAAAGGGAAGCTTTTTTACCAAGAGAGGAAAGATCGATGTGGATTTTCATAAGCCTCTTTCTGTCGGGGAGTTTGAACGGAGTAATTTGTCCTTGCTTGTGGAAAGAGTGAGAAGTATCATTCAATCTACTCTGAATGAATGATCTTGAGCATAAATGATAATAGGAGCCACAAAAAAATTGAGCGAGCATCGCTTGATGAGACGACNNACCAAGGAATTATCTCAGGTTCTGGAGGAGTTTTTTTCGAAACAGGCCTCTCTTTTTGAGGAAGCGGCTTCGAGTATGATTGCCAACTTAAAGGCGGGGTATAAGATTCTTATCTTTGGAAATGGAGGAAGCGCTGCTCAGGCTCAGCATTTTGCCGCAGAGATGGTGAATAAATTTTTAAAAGAAAGGCAGGCTCTTCCAGCCATTTCTTTAACCACTGATACGTCGACCCTTACTTCTATCTCCAATGATACAAGTTTTGATCTGGTTTTCAGTCGTCAGATCGAGGCCTTGGGCGAGAGAGAGGATGTGGCTATCGGGCTTTCTACAAGTGGGAATTCTCCCAATGTGATAAAAGCCATAGACATCGCCAAAGAGAAAGGGATGCTTACGGTAGCCTTGACAGGAAAAGGAGGAGGGAAGCTTGCCTCTTCACCCGATTATCTGCTGGATGTTCCTTCTGAGAGCGTTCCCAGAATCCAGGAAGTTCACCTCTTTCTTCTCCATCTGCTTGCTCAAAAGATAGAGAAAGAATTAAGCTGAGTCATCTTATCTAGAGCGCCCGAACCCTCCCCGTCGAGGTCTTGATTTCGATTCCCAGTAATAAAAAGATTTTTCTTCTGGGGCAAGTGTTTCTGGTTCGGAGGGCTTTTCTTTGCTTTTATCTATGCGGAATGATCGCTCAGCGGCATACAGGATTTCTTCTCGGAGCCCTTGATCGGCGATCTCTTCGGTGAATGCCCGTCTCCCTTGCACCAAATCGCTGATGTAATGGTTGATCTGTTCTTCTGAATAGAACTTACGGATATCATACTCATCAAGGTTTTGCCCTTCGCAGGCCTTAATCTCTTTTGTTCCCAAGATGTCTTTCTCATAACGGTTGGTACCTCGCAAGTCACCTCTCTGGATGCGGGCCATGAGATTAATAGGAACGCGGCTTACCTTGCGCACCAGCCTTTTTTTCTTCTGGCCGTTTTCCTCGTATTCTTCGATGATTTCTCCGATTCCTCCTGTATTGTATTGAAGGAATTTAATCTTTCCTGGGTAATTGCTAGCTAGGGTCATGATGATCTCATAGAAACGATTGACTTTCTGGGCGCTTGATCCGATGATGAAAGGATCAGTGCCGACAATACGCACCGACTCTCCTGCTCGGTGAGGTTGGCTGGCATAGCTGTGAGTGCTTTCTCCCCAGAGATAGGCCAAAACAGCTTGCTCAGCCGTAAGCTCTTGGGCAAAGCTCATGATAGTGTTTCTGCGGGTGATGAAAGCGAAGATGAGGCCGTCGAGTTCCTCTAAAGGGGGGAGGTTGATTGATTTGGAAAAAATACCGACCATCTTTCCCTTTATCTTGACTTTGAGCTTATCACGTCGGATGATTGCTCGTCCGTTTGCTGTCAAACTTTCATCCAAGAAATCGATTTCTCCGTTGGATTTAATCATAACATTCTCAAAAAGAGCTGATTTATCGATCAGCGCATTGTACATAGCTTCTTGATATTCCTTTTCCACATCTGTTTTGACAAAGAAATTATCCTCAGAGCCTATGGCAGAACCGTCTTTCTTCAAGAAAACGATATCGTCTTGGATGACATCTGTTTTTTCCCCTTTTTCATGGTCTAGGCCGAGTTGATGGNNCCGTATGTTTTGAGCTTATTCTCAGAATCTCTGATCGTCACTAGCTTTGTTCCTGCGTGAAGGCCAAGCATACCTTTCTGGTCGGCTGTCCACATGGCTTGACGGAGAAATCCTTTCTTTTCTTCTCCCATGTAATCTGTTCCGAGAGCGATATTGATGTTTTCTTCGGGAAGAACAAGCACCTGCTGACGGAGCAGATGCTCTTCTGGGATATGGATCATGATGAATTCAGGCCCTGGTCGTTTTTTATGTTTGAAGAGAGTGTTTCCCCACATGAAGCCGATGCGGTAGTTGACAAGGTCTGCCTCAGAAACGTAGAGATGACAGACTGGATTGTAAAAATCATTTTCGCCCATGCGTCTGCGAATATGATAGAAAGGCAGCGTTCGCACCAGATGGAGTACCTTGTCCAATTCTTGAGGAGCGCTGGCAATCAAATTTTGCTGCTCTCCCGTAGGATGCGGAAGCCGAACAGATTCGCTGCCCAGATAGACTGTTTTAGGAGCGATGCGACTCGAAATGGCCGAGCGCCAGCCACAGGAACCGTATTTTGTCTTTATGCCCGTAGCTCTAGCCCGGGGTTCGAGCCACTTGAGGTCGACACTCTTGATGTTTGAACCTTTGAGGACTCTGGGAAGTTCTTCGGCGAATTTCTTGTAGGCCTCTTCCTTGTAAATGCTTTTATCTCTCATAAGAATCATCTGATCCGTGTCATGGAATCATTCAGATTTTGTCTCACCAGTAACGATTTTAATGATATCTTCAGCCGAAGCTACTCCGCTATTGAAAAGATAACAGGGAATTGTCTCGAGAAGCCGACGGAAGAAATTCTTCTGAAGCTCTATCCGCTCCGCGTTTGTTACCATAAGATGGGGATTGTAAAAGGGCTGAGCTCGAGAAGAGGAAAGTCCGCGCTTTAGGCCCAGAGTTTGGCCAGATTCTAGAATGCGCAGGGCATCTTCTGGATCAGGCTCTACATAAGGAGGAGAGACAGTATCGTAGCGGAGAATGAAAACCCAAGAGAGGGAAGTACGTTTGACATGTTTCGAAGGACCATCGATCCAGTAAGGATCGACAAGAGCGCGGGCATCCTTGGATGCCTTATAACAGTAGGGAGATCCTCTGTCGAGCCGACAATCATCGAGGCGGAGGCAATCTGGATCTTGACAGTCTTCTTTGCGGGTGAGGACGTTTTCACACTTGCTGTTGTCGAAAAGAGGAGCCAGGATGGAATAGGACTCAACCACATTAGTCGGCAGGAAGAGCTTTCTTTCGACCGAGTCGGCCTGTGTCGCTCCTGCAGAAAAACGGAGGAAGATGATGTCGTTTGAATGGAGCTTAAATCTCTGATCTTGGAGGAGTGAATAAAATAGCTCTGTTTTTTTTGTCCCTTTAGGACCGACCAGTATCAATCCCCTACCATTGATGTCTGCTGACATCCCTCGGATAGAATGGACACTAAAAAGTCTCTCTGAGACATCTATGACTAAACCAAGAGCCAGGCTCCGCAAAGGGCCATAATTATCTGTATTGACAACTATTCCTGTATTTGTTTCAGAATTATAGAAAGAGTGTGGCTCGCGCCCGGCTACACCATCCACAGCATAGATGATACCATGTGGCTCTAAATCCGCCTCGAGTTGAGCGGGATACCAATTTTCAATCCAGAAATCGTTGAGATGGGAAACGTTCGTTCTCAGTTGAACGATGACGCCGTTGATGTTGGCATTCCATTCAAAATAATTTTGGTAGCTGAGATGGCTTTCCATTTCTGCCACCAGGGCATCTCTCATCTGGACCGATATAGAAGAGTCAACAGGAACAGACTTCTTGACTCGAGTTAAGGCGTTGTTCAAGGCGATACGTTTGACTTTCTTGGCGGTTTTGAGCTGGGAAAGGGCTTCGATGATCCTGTCCATTCCCTTTTCCAGGTTCTCCATGGATGTGGCATAGGAGATACGAATGTATTGATCGGTGCCAAAGGCGTCTCCTGGGACGATAGCCACCTTGGCTTGTTTAAGAAGATAATAGGCCATGCCATAAGAATTTCGAACCAAGACATTATTGAATTCCTTCTCGTAATAAGAAGAAAGATTCGGAAAAAGATAGAAGGCTCCTTGTGGTTTGAAACATGAGATATGAGGGATGCTCTGAAGCCTCATCAAGATATAATTTCTGCGTCTCTGAAATTCTGATTTCATTTTTGACGTTTCATACTGGGGTCCCCTGAGAGCCTCGACACTCGCCTTCTGAGAGATAGAACAAGGATTTGAGGTGGTATGGCTCTGGATTTTAGACATGCCGCTGATGATATCTGTCGGTCCGGCGGCAAAGCCTATACGCCAACCAGTCATGGAGTAGGATTTTGAAACCCCGTTGATAACAATTGTCCTCTTTTTTATGTCTTCCCCTAAAGAGGCAAAGCTCACAAAGCGAAAATCATCGTAGACAAGGTTTCCATAGATTTCATCGGCAATGACAAACATATCTTCGTCCAAGATGACATCGGCCAACTGCTCCAATTTATGTCTCTCGTAGGCAGCTCCTGTGGGATTAGAAGGATTGTTCAATATCAGAGCTTTTGTGGCCGGGGTGATGGCCGACTTGAGTTGGTCAGAGGTAAGAAGGAAGCCATTCTCCTCTTTGGTGGGAATAATCACGGCCTTGCCATTGGCCAAGGAAACAGCATGAGGGTAAGTCACCCAGTAAGGGGAGGGGATGATGACTTCTTCTCCTTCATTGATCATAGCTTGGATGAGATGATAGAGGGAGCTTTTAGCGCCAGTGGAGACGATGATTTCATCCTGATTGTAGGTGATTCCGAAATCAGCCTTTAATCTCTCGATGATGGCTTCTTTTAGAGCGGGAATACCTTCGTTCTGAGTATATTTTGTGAAATTTTGCTCGATGGCTCGAATACCTGCTTCTTTGACATTATCAGGCGTAGGGAAATCGGGCTCTCCCGCACTTAAGTCGATGATATCGATCCCTTCGGCCTTCATGGCCATGGCCTTGGCTGTGACTTTAAGGGTCAGAGATTCTCCGATTTTGTTGACTTTTTCTGAAGTCATGATAAGCCTTAGAGACGAATGTCTATTCTTCCTCTTCTTCCTTCTCCTCAGGAGTAAGCTTTTCCTTGAGATACTTTTTCAGGTCAACGCCTGTTAAAGACTTGACCACTTCTGGCATTTGAGCCAGGACTTCTGCCACCTGAGAAGTGATCTTTGAGGTTCCCAATCCCTTATCTCCTCCGACAAGAACGATTTTATCCACTTTAGAGAGAGGCTCAGAGACAGCCTTGGCTAATTCCGGAAGGATATCGAAGTATGTATCAAGGATGGCAGCCTGGTTGTAACGCTCCCAAGCCTGGGCTTTTTTCAGCATGGCTTCTGCCTCGGCTAAGCCTCTCTGTTTAACCTTCTCTGCTTCGGCCACTCCCTCAAGTTTCAAAGCTTCGGCTTTGCCCTTAGCCTCGGCTTGAAGGCGATATTCTTCGGCTTCTGCTTCGGCTTTGATCTGGTATTTGCGGGCATCGGCGGGCTTGATGACGCTGGAATCCAATTCTTTTTCTCTTCTGGCAATTTCTAATTCTTCGATCTTGATCGCCTCCTCTTTTTCGACGAGCTTGACCTTGGCTTCTTCCTTCTTTATTTGCTGTCCGAGGCGGAAGCGCTCGAGTTCATAAGAAAAATCTGCCTGGGCCTTTTTCAGGTTGACATCCACTTGGGATTCGGCTTTTTTAGCTTCATTTTCCCACTCGGCCTTGGCGATCAAAGCCTCGGCTGCCAAACGGGCCACTTCTCCTTCTTTTCTGGCTTCAGAAGATTTTATCATTGCATCTTTATCTGTTTCTGCTTCAGCGATGGCTGCATCGCGCTTGGCTGCAGCTATCTGAGGTTTTCCCAAGGCGTCAAGATATCCTTGGGTATCGCTTATGTCTTTGAGGGCAAAAGAGATCATGGACAAGCCCATTCGCGAAAAATCGCTCTGGGTAGCTTCGGAAACACTTGCTGAGAATTTCTGCCTACCTGTAAATATTTCTTCTACGGTCATGGCTCCGATGACTTCCCTCATCTTTCCTTCCAAGATGGTTACAGAGACATCCCGGATGCCTTCTTTTCCTAAGCCCAAGAACTGCTCGGCGGCAAGGCGGATAGCATGATCGGCAGAGTCTATCTTAACTTGGGCCGCAGCTTCAGCCATCAGGGGGACTCCCCCGTGAGTGAGGACTTCAGGGGTTTTTATGTTCAAGGTGATAACCTCCATAGTCAGGACGTCCACAGTTTCGAGGAAAGGAATGACAAAAGTTCCCCCACCTAATCGATAACGATAGCCTATTTTCCTTTTCGTCCCATCAGGTTCAATCACTGTTCTTTTTCTTCCGCCAGAAATGATCAGGGCTTCGTTGGGACCAACTTTTCTGTATTGTTTGGCCATAAGAAGGCCAAGCAAGGCTAGGACAGCGAGAATGATGCCTGCTATTATAAGCTTGGAGAGGATAGCCATCATAACCTCCTTGGAATCAAACCCAAGAGCGTGGGAATGATTCATGTAGGTGCTTCATATTATAATTTTTTGTTTTGGAATATGAAAGAATATTTCTCAGGAGAAATGTTATAGTCAAGGGGGATGATTGTCAAGCTGTAGAAGGGGGACGTTCCCAAAAGGGACACCCTGCTAGGAAGAAAAAAGGGGCAGGTTTCATCGAGCAGGACACCTTATACAAGAATGGGCGTCTTCTTTTGGGAAATTTTAAGAGCTTTCTATGGAGATCCTCATTTGATATCTGATTAAAGCAGCATCTCTCATTTTTTGTTTTCTTTTTATATCAGGATTTCTGGTTTCGAAATGATGATCGATCAAACTCACGGAGGCTGGTTTGATGCCTTTAGTTGAAAAATTTGAACCTGAGGATATGAAAGATAGCCGCAACTCCATCCTTCCAGCCAATTTTCTTTCCTTCACTGTAATCTCTTCCAGAATAAGAAATCGGAACTTCGTAAATCCTGCATTTCATTTTGGCGATTTTGATGGTGATCTCTGGCTCAAATCCGAATCTTTTTGACTTAAGCACGATTTTGTCAATGAGCTCCCTTCTGAAGACCTTATAGCAGGTTTCAATATCAGATAGATTCAAGTTGGAGAGCATGTTGGAGAGGGTCGTCAGGAATTTATTGCCGACATAATGCCAGAAGAAGAGGACTCGGTGGGGACCTCCTAAGAAACGGGAGCCATAAACAGCGTCGGCTCGACCATCCAAAATAGGCTCTAGGAGTTTAGGATAGTCTCTGGGATCATATTCTAGATCGGCATCCTGAATCAGGATGATATCACCTGTAACGGTGGAAAAACCTGTCTGAAGGGCAGCTCCTTTCCCCCGATTTTTAGTGTGGCAAAGGACTTTTATGTCGGAGTTGTTAAATTTTTCCAAGATTTGGCGAGTTCCGTCTGAGGAGCCGTCATCGACGATGATGATTTCTTTTTCCAAGCCGGTTTCAACATCTTGGACTCTCCGGATCAATTCTTTGATGGTCTTTTTTTCATTGAAAACAGGGATAACAATAGAGAGTTTCACATTGCTATCCTTTTTTTAGCCCCAATTTCTTTCTGAAATACTCGATGGTTTTCATCAAGCCTTCTTCAATGGTCACTTTGGGCTGCCAGCCGAGCTTTTCTATAGCCAGAGAAATGTCCGGACACCTTTTCGCAGGATCGTCTGAGGGAAGGGATTTATGGATGATTTTCGATGAGCTTTTTGTCAGCTGAAGGATTTTCTCGGCTAATTCGAGAATGGTGAATTCATCGGGATTTCCCAAGTTGACAGGGCCAGTGAAATCTTCTCTATTCATCATTGTGAAAAGACCGTCGATAAGATCCAAGACATAACAAAAGGAACGTGTTTGTGTTCCATCTCCATAGACGGTTAAAGGTTTTTTTCTAAGGGCCTGGACGATAAAATTGCTTACAACCCTGCCGTCGTTTATGGCCATACGAGGTCCGTATGTGTTGAAAATACGCACGATTTTAATGTCCACTTCATTCTGGCGGTGATAATCCATCATCAACGTTTCAGCTACTCTTTTTCCCTCGTCATAGCAACTCCGGAGACCGATAGGATTGACATCGCCCCAGTAGCTTTCGTTTTGAGGATGGATTCTTGCATCGCCATAAACTTCTGAAGAAGAAGCAAGCAGGATGCGAGCTTTTATCCTCTTGGCCAAGCCTAGCATGTTGATAGTTCCCATGACATTGGTTTTTACGGTTTTTATCGGATTGTACTGGTAATGAATAGGCGAAGCAGGACAGGCAAGATGGTAGATTTTATCGACTTCCACCAAAAGAGGATTGATAATGTCGTGACGGATCAACTCAAAATAGGGATAGGAGAAAAGGTGTTGGATGTTATCTTTATTCCCTGAGAAAAAATTATCGACACAGATGATATCTCCTCTCTTTTTTAAAAGATATTCACAAAGATGACTTCCCAAGAAACCTGCTCCACCGGTAACAAGGATTCGATTCATTTTTTTTCTCCTCTTCCATAGGCCATAAAGAGAAGGCTCTTTTTTTTGAGCACATCTTTTTGTGCTTGAAGGAGTTCTTTAATCCCTTTATGGGCTAAGTACAACAAAGAGTTAAGCTCTTTCCTTGAAAATGGCTTTCTTTCCGCTGTGACCTGGATTTCGACTATTTCTCCGGTATCGGTTTCGACAACATTCATATCAACCTCTGCGTTTGAGTCTTCGTTGTAATCAAGGTCAAGAAGCATTTCTCCCTCGACAATGCCAACGCTTACAGCGCTGACTAGATGTCTGAGAGGCATTTCATTGATGATCTTCTCTTCCATCATCTTTTTCAGGGCAAGAGCCAAGGCCACACAGGCGGCTGTGATAGAGGCGGTTCGTGTTCCACCGTCAGCCTGAATGACATCGCAGTCCAAGATAATGGTCCTTTCGCCGAGGACTCTGAGCTCGGTAACCGCCCGCAACGATCGGCCAATCAGGCGTTGAATTTCTTGTGTTCGGCCAGAGATTCTGCTCTGAATTCTTTCTCGAATAGTTCTTTTTTCTGTAGAACGAGGAAGCATAGAATATTCAGCCGTAATCCAGCCACTTCCGCTGTTTTTCAAAAAGGATGGGACTTTTTCTTCGATGGTGGCAGAGGCGATGACTTTCGTTTTGCCGATTTCTATAAAGGCCGATCCATCTGCAAAATCAAGATAGTCGGGTTTAATTTTTATCGGCCTTAATTCTTTATCAGAGCGTTTCTTGGCTCTCATTTTTCCTCTACAATTCCGATCTATTTTTGAGAATGAATTTTAAAGAGGCACACGTATCTTTACCTCTCGCCCTCAGGTCGTGTTTTCCATCTTCTATGGAACCAAAACCAGAAATTTGGGTTTTTTCTTATCTGATTTTCTATAATATTAGTGCATATCTGTGTGATTTTCAACACATCTTGATCATAATCGCCTGTTAAAGATATTTCCAACGGCTCGAGTATTTTTATCTGATATCTGCCGAAAGAAAGAGGATAGCAGAAGGCCGGGATAAGAGGAGACTTCGTTCGGATATAAAAGGCAGCCAAGCTTGGAGTCGTGGCTGCTTTTTTGCCAAAAAAATCGACAAACACGGCCTGGCTTCGGAGGACATTCTGATCGATGAGAAAAGCTACTATCTCTTTTTCTCGCAATGAGTGCAGGATATGTTTAGCGGCCTGGCGTTTGTAGATGACTTTGGCTCCTAATTTTGTCCTGAGCTTAAGTAGTTGTTTCTCTAAGAGCTTGTTATCCAAAGGCCGGGCAATCACATTCAAATTGCCTTTCTTTGAGAGAAAAAAGGAGCCGATTTCCCAATTTCCATAATGAGAAGTAAAAACGAGAGCTCCCTGTCCCATTTGGAGAGCCTTTTCCAGATTCTCCTCACCTTCGACATCGAAGATTTTCCATTGCTTTTCATCCTTGAGGGAAGAGAATTTTATGATATCTAGGAAGAATCTGCTGAAATTCATAAAGCATCGACGAGAGATTCTTTTTTGCAGTCTTGATGAAAATTCAGGCCCAAAAGCTATCTTCAGGTTTTCTCGGACTATAGTACGATGCTTTTTGTCTAAAAGATAGCAGAGCCATCCTATCATCCCTCCCAAGTACAGACAAAATGTCCTCGGCAGGAGAAAAACCAAGATTTTTATTTTTTGGAAGAACAGAAATTCAGTTATGTCCTTCAGAGTTGACATCGGAGGACTAATCCATTTTCTTAAGAGAAGAAAGTATGGCCGTGTAAAATTCTTTTTCTAACTTCAGGTCGATCTTGGAGTAGTAGGCTGGAATTTTATTCAGAAAAGCATTATCGAAAACTTTGACGGCATCTTTCTCAGTCATGACTAAAGCATCAGCTTTTGCTTTCTCAAATTCTTTTATGATCTTCTGGATGGAGGATGGCGGGTAGGGGTGATGATCTGGAAATTTGAGNNGATGATCTGGAAATTTGAGGAAAATCTCAGGCTCAATTCCTTCCTTATCGAGAATTGAAGAGAATCTCTCAGGACGAGCGATTCCGCAGAAAGCGATGACTTTTTGGCCTCTTAAATTTTCAGCAGCTATCTTTTCCCCCTTCTCTCCTAGTGCAAAGAATCCCTTGCTTATTACAGAATATTCAAACAGAGCTGCTTCAGGGAATTTCTCTCTGAGTCTTTCCTTAATGTTGAATTTATCTCTTCTCTTTATCAAAAGAAAGTGAGCCCTTCTTAAAGAAGAGAAAGGCTCTCGGAGAGCTTTTTTTTCATGGGAGTTATAGAGCACAATATCTAATTCTCTTTGAATAGATCGGTGCTGGAATCCGTCGTCTATGACACCCATGTCGAATCCAACACGGAATGCTCTTTCTGCAGAAGAAAACCGGTTTTTGCCGATAAAAATTCCCGCTTGAGGGATATTTTGGGCGGCCATGAAGGCCTCGTCACCAGAGTCCTTCCAGCTCCCCAAGATGTTTTGGCCATCGGAAAGAACCCCTCCCCTCTTCTCCCATCTCCCTTTGTAGCCTCTGGAAAACAATGCGGGTTTGTAGCCGTTTTCGATGAGAAAAGTCAGGAGGCTCATCGCGAGGGGGGTTTTTTCAGAACCACCAAAGACAATGTTACCAATACTAATTATAGGCAGAGAAGCTTTTTTGGGCTTGAGGATACTCTTTCGATAGAGAATATTTTTGAATTGGCATACCCAACGGTAAGGGAAAGAAAGAAAGTAAAGGAGGAGATACATCTTAAGGGACTATACACTATTCATTTTTCTCTTTCAAGAGAAGGCAAACTCGCTTGCCTAGTTTCTTAATCAGAGAAGACAAGGGCCATAAGACCTTCACCATCCCCTGCCTTAGCCTCATTAAGTTTTGGGAATGATTATTCAACGGAGACACCTAGGGGTCGGATCACTGATTTCGTGAACGATTATGGACTAATCTTAAATTCNNTGTAACAACGCCGATTTCCTTCCCCCCCACCCCAAAATCCCCTATCTTCCACCAGAGCCTTCGGATGGACGGAAATAGTAGCTAAATTAAATAGAAGTATTATGTATTTTCCAATCAAAGAAAAGAGGATGCTTTCAATGATGAATTATTCTTTGATTTTAACTTTGATAATAGTATAATTTTTTTTCCACTTTTTTCAGATTTGAGGAACACCTTTGTTCCAAATTTTAATCAATTGAGGAGGGATGATATTGAAAAAAACGTTTTTATCTCGGATCTCATTGGTATTATTAACGGGTTTTATCCTTATCTTTTTTATAGGTGCTGGAAAAGTAGAGAAAAGAACTGAAAATTTTATTAAAGGATCCATACTTAACGGGCTCAAGTGGCGATGCATTGGTCCTGCCAACATGGGAGGTCGAATAGATGATTTTGCCGTTATTGAGAGTGACCCCCATATTATCTATGCTGGTACCGCATCAGGTGGCGTTTGGAAGACGACCAATAACGGCGTGACTTGGGAACCTATTTTTGATGATCAAAACACTAGCACAATAGGTGACGTCACTGTTGCGCCTTCGAATCCCGACATAGTCTGGGTAGGCACAGGTGAGCCCAATAACCGCCAGAGTTCATCCTGGGGAGACGGGGTTTATAAGTCGACAGACGGAGGTAAGAGCTGGAAGAATATGGGACTTCAGAATACGCACCATATTGGGAGAATCAGCATTCATCCCACAAATCCAGACATCGTCTATGTGGCGGCCTTGGGCCATCTTTGGGGGCCAAACAAAGAAAGAGGGCTTTTCAAAACCGAAGATGGCGGTAAGACCTGGATCAAACCTCTCTTTATAGATGAAAACACCGGCTGTGTGGATGTGGCCATGGACCTTGAGAGCCCGAATACTCTGTATGCAGCCACTTATCAGCGTCGGCGTAGAGGTTGGGGTTTCAATGGGGGCGGCCCTGGGAGCGGTCTCTATAAGACGACAGATGGCGGCGAGACTTGGAGTCGTTTGAGCGAAGGACTTCCTTCAGGAATCACAGGTCGAATTGGGATAGATATCTTTCGCAGCAATCCTAATATCGTCTATGCTATTGTAGAGCATAAGCATGGTGGGGTTTTCCGCTCCGAAGATAAAGGCCACTCTTGGAAAAAGGTTTCCAGCACCAATCCTCGACCCATGTATTACAGCCAAATACGCATCGATCCTAACAACGACCAAAGAATATGGGTACTTGGAGCGTCGATGTATGTTTCTGAGGATGGGGGGAAAAGCTTCAGTAGAGATTATGTCAGCGGCATTCATGGTGATCACCATGCTATGTGGATTAATCCAGTCCAATCCAATCATATGATCGTCGGCTCTGATGGAGGCATCTATTTTTCTTATGATCGCGGGAAAACATGGGATTTTGTGAATTCTCTTCCCCTGGGCCAATTTTATGAAATTGGTTTTGATACGCGTAAACCTTATTATATTTATGGAGGCTTGCAGGATAATGGAAGCTGGGGTGGCCCGAGTGCGACCTGGTATAGACAGGGAATAACAAACGAAGAATGGTTTAGAATAGGAGGCGGAGATGGTTTTTATACCCAGGTCGATCCCACCGATCACACTACCATCTATGCTGAATCCCAGAATGGAAATCTGTACCGTTTTGATCTGAAAACAGGAGAAACCAAATCGATAAAACCTCATCCGGAGGATGAGAAAGAAACCTACAGGTTTAACTGGAATTGTCCGATTTTGATATCCCCTCATGATCCAAAAACGATCTATTACGGAGGGAACAGG
>JABAOH010012483.1_pt1 | contig 22869 bp, 19 predicted proteins | sample 7062181 | NCBI WGS metagenome assembly JABAOH01 (sample SAMN14538630, study PRJNA623070) | marine sediment metagenome | biome: marine biome [ENVO:00000428]; feature: marine pelagic biome [ENVO:01000023]; material: deep marine sediment [ENVO:00002113]; isolation source: pool of 5 deep marine... | reverse complement strand
ATATATGGCTTACATACCACACCTACTACAAGTCCCCCGACCTTTTGGGCCCAGCGGTTTGTCAGGAGACAGAACTGCCCTATGTGGTCTTTCAGGGAATTTACTCCACCAAGAGAAAGAGGGATATCAGGACACTTCCCGGATATATCCTGAACAAAAAGGCCTTGGGCGCTTCACGGCACCTCTTCACGAACAGGCGAGAGGATCTGATTAATCTGGAGCGGATTTTGCCCCAAACCCGCCTCACCTATCTCACCCCCGGGATCTTTCCGGAGGATTTTCCTTTTGATCCCCAGGCTCGTGCGGAATTTCGCCGGTCGTGGGACGTGGGAAATGAACCGGTGATTCTGGCTGCCGCCATGTTCCGGCCTGGTGTCAAGGCTAAGGGGTTAGCTTGGGTTATCCTTGCCTGTGGTAGACTCTTTCAGCACGGCAGGCGGTTTCAACTGGTGATTGTCGGTGACGGCAAGGAAAGGGATCGGCTCCAGCGCTTGGCCGCGGAAAATCTTCCCGGCAAGGTCCGGTTTATGGGGAGGGTTCCGCGCGGCGAGATGTACCGGATTTACAGTGCGTGCGACGTCTTTGCTTTTCCGGGCATACGGGAATCACTTGGGATGGTCTTTCTTGAAGCTCAGTCATGTGGTCTCCCTGTTGTCGCCTTTGCCAACGGAGGGATACCGGAGGTGGTCAAAGACCGGGCGACCGGGTTTCTCGTGCCCCCGTTTGCCCTTGACCCTTTCGTCCGGGCCGTTGACGGTCTTTTGGCTGACGAAAATCTCCGTCATGAGATGGGCCAGGCGGCCCGGTCTTATGTGCGAGAAAATCACGATCTGAACAGGAACTATCGGAAAATGGAAAGGATCCTCGAAAAGATGGCCCGAGAATCCCTTCCCACATTCTGAATGGAAATAGAGCTGTGCATGGAGGGGGTCTATTCGCCAAAATAGTCTGGTCTCTTACATCACGTCAGGACCCGGTGGAATCAAGAAAGTGGATACAGGGGCAGAGCGACATCCCTCTGACGGCGAAGGGACGGTTTCACGGCAGAGAATGCGGGCGGCACCGAAAGCAACACTCGTGGGATCGGATTTTAACCAGTGATGCTCGCCGGGCTCTGGAAGCGCCTCCCTTGTCGATATCTCTTTGCGGGTTCCGTTCTGANNTTCCGTTCTGAGAGTATACCCGCCTCCGGGAACAGAACTGGGGGCGATGGAAGGCAAGACGGTGGTGCAACTCAAAGAGGAGGTCCCTCAGCTTCTAGTCGGACAGGAGAGGGCAGGTTGGAAATTTTGTCCTCTGGGTGAAGAAGGCCGCTCAACGGTTTGGAAGGGGAGTCAATGGGCTCTCAAAGTGGCAAGGGAAAAAATGGCTTGAAGAGAAGATCCTGATGGTCACCAAAGGGGGAGTAATCAAATGCCTGATCTTCCGTCTTTGCGACCGGAAGCTTCTCCCCAGTGAGGCTCCGCTCTTACGGTCATATCATTTCCATTGGATTATATGCGACCGGGAGTGACTCCGGCTGAACGAGATCAATGCCCAGGCTCTTCCGTAAAATCATTTTTTTTGGTTCTATAGTCCAGTGAGCCCGGCTAGCTATTATTTTGGTTGAGTTGGTTTAGTTCCTTTGCATTCAGTAACCTTTGATCAAAATCATATTGATGATTTAAAAAGGGAATAAATGACCATCGACCTTTTTGGAAGAAATCTGGTGATTTCCTCACGTATTTTCAGGATTGAAGCTGAACTCATAGGAGCAGCCCAACCGATGAAAGAGATGCGAGCAATCCGATGAAAATCGTTCACTACTGTCAACATGTGTTGGGGATCGGCCATTTTGTTAGGAGCCTTGAAATCTGTAAGGCCTTTGAAGGACATGAGGTGTATCTAGTTACCGGGGGCCCACGGATCAATGCACCATTGCCGTCTCATGTTCGGGAGGTGAGGCTTCCGGGACTGATGATGGATCGTGATTTCAAGAATCTCTTTACCACAGACGATGAACGATCCATCGAGCAGGTCAAAGAAGAAAGACTGAAACTCCTTCTCCACCTGTTTGAAAAAGGGGCGCCCAATCTTTTCATCGTGGAACTCTACCCCTTTGGTCGAAAGGCCTTCCGTTTCGAGCTCGATCCAATCCTCCAAGGAATCCGGAATAAAGAATTGCCAAAAAGCCGCGTGGTCTGCAGCCTTCGAGATATCTTGGTGGAAAAGGGGGATTCCGTCTCATATGAAAAAGGCGTGGTTAGTGTTCTCAACAGTTGCTTTGATGCCGTGCTGGTCCATGCTGACCCCTCCGTGATCAAACTGGACGAAACCTTTTCCAGCACGGGGGATATTGTCATACCGATCGTCTATACCGGCTTTGTGACCGCAAAACCAGCGCCATATGCTAGGATCCACCTTCGGCGGCAGCTCGGAATCAACGAAACGGAGTTTCTTGTGGTTGCGAGTGCAGGCGGGGGAAAGGTGGGTTTCCCTCTGCTGGAAGCTGTGATGCAAGCCGTTCGGTTTATGGAATCACGAAATTCCCTTTACCTTCATATCTTTGCAGGGTCCTTCATGAGCAGGGAGGAGTTTGGGCGCCTGAAATCGCTTTCGAGCAAGAGGATGCGGGTCTTTCGCTTTACCCCTGATTTCGTGTCATACCTTGCTGCTGCTGATCTTTCCGTGAGCATGACGGGATACAACACCTCCATGAACGTCCTGGCTGCAGGGGTACCTGCTTTGGTATGGCCTTTTTCTCAGAACCGGGAACAGCGGCTTCGAGCCGAAAGGCTGTCCCGCTTGGGTGCACTGGAGGCGATAGAAGACGATGACCTTGAACCCGCTCGCCTGGCAACCATCATGGGTCGTGCCCTGTGCCGAGGGCCACAGGTTCCAGTCACTATCGATTTGGAGGGTGCGGCAAACACCGCACGGTGGCTTGAACAGTGGATGGAAGACTCCAGGAGGTTGTGATGCCTCACTCGTTCTCCTCCCTGTGGGCTTCTCCACCCCCGGATCTTGCTTCAAGAATTGAGCGTTGTATCGATTCAGTTCGCGACCTGGTCGGTAGGGGAGTGACCGAATACATCTTTTTCCGGGCGGACGACGTGGCGGTTCCCGGGAAACAGTTCGTCCGACTCATGGAACTCTTTACGAGATACCGTGTGCCCCTTTCCCTGGGAGCAGTTCCAGCATGGCTCACGGGATCCCGCTGGGGACGTCTTAAAGGGCTGACCGGGAAAAATCCCTCCCTCTCATCCCTCTGGTGCTGGCACCAGCATGGGTGGCGGCACCTGAACCACGAGGTGGAAGGGAAAAAGCAGGAGTTTGGAGGGAGTAGGTCTCCGTCTCAAATAAGGGAAGATCTCCTCCGGGGCCGACATCGTCTTGAAATGCATATGGGAGAAGATTTTTACCCCGTATTCACGGCTCCTTGGAACCGCTGCAGTAGTATTACCCTTGAACTACTCAAAGAACTCGGATACCATGCCATTTCGCGCAGTCAAGGGAGCCTGCCGCCGGCACCGGAGGGACTGCCGGATTTCCAGGTGAACGTAGACCTGCACACCCGCAAGGAGTTGGATGCAGAGGAAGGTTGGGATGCCCTTTTTGCAGAACTCAAAGGTGCCTTGTTGAGCAGTTTGTGCGGGATCATGATCCATCACCGGCGGATGAACGAAGTAGCCTTCGACTTCCTGGAGGTTCTCTTACAAAAACTGTCACGCCATGAGGGCCTTCGCATCGTCAACTTCAGGGACTTGGGAACCATGCCTTGAATGGTCAGAATCCACACCCTCAAGGCCCTCAAATACGATTATTCGCTTGACTCACACCTCTCATTTCTCTATGATCCCATTGGTTAAATCCTCTTTCTCGGGGTAGTTGCGGAAAATCTTATGTGGGCGTTGAAATTCTCCAAGAGAAGCGGTACATTCGGTGAAATGGGCCAAAAATTCTACCGAAAATAGAGCTCCATTTCCAAAAACCGTATAGACATTCCGGGGATATGAGGGAACTTTGGATGATGGATCTGAAAACGCAGCTACAACCCATTTTTGATCGTGTTGGGTATGAGAACGTCTGGCGCCCCATTTATGACAAGGAGAAGAGACTCATCGCCCGTGGAAGGGGGAAATTTTACGACATAATTCCGGAAACACTAGAGTCCGTGAACTTTGAGGGAAAAACCGTCGTTGATCTGGGCTGCAACTTCGGATACTATACGTTTCTCGCTGCTCGTCTCGGGGCCAGGAAAGTGGTTGGAATCGATATCGATGGGGAAATCATCCGAGGGTGCGAAATATTGGGAGCCCACTATGGTCTGCCTAACGTAGAATTTCATGCTGCCGACTTTACCAAAGGCGAATTAGGCGAGACCTTTGACGTTGGCATGATGATCGATTTCATCGGCAGAAGTACCGTCAAAAAATTTAAAGTTCAGGGGTGCCTCGTAGGGCTTGAGCGATTATCTCGCTCGGAGATGCTCTTGACCCTTCGCCCCGAGTACGATATAGAAGACGATCTCAGCATGAATTTGGATGAATTCAGTTCGAGGTATCCGTTGGAATTCATACGAAATAAACGATTTCAACTCTTGGATTTCGTGCGGGCTGCTTTGGGCGAAGAATGGGACATGCAGATCGAATGCCATGAAAGATGTCGGAAATACAATCTCAAGAGCCCGGTACACTTCATTCGAAAATAGGGGGTGTACCGGTCTGTTGGTAAGAGTCCCTAGAATCAAATCTTACCCTATCTTCCCGCCAACCTATTTTTGTTTGTCTTGCATGGGGGTTCCCGTTTCCCTCTCCCGAGCTCTAGTTCCGGCACGGTTCACCGGACCCTGGTGGAAATATCTCAAACCCAGGCTATGTGGCCAATTGGTCAGAACAGTGGCAGTTCACCGTCAACTGGTTGACAGATTGAAACATGATTTATTAAGTGAGGCCTTAGGAATCTTTCAAAGAGGTGAAAGTCACAGAAGAGATGATCCGCCTAGATTTCAAGGGGTTTCCTATGATATGTTATTTGAAAAGAGCATGAAGTATTCGGCTACCCTATTTCTTAAACCTGAGTAAGAAAAGATCTCATAGGCAGGAAACTTGGTTGCGTGATTCAAGGAATGCATAACAGAAGAGGGAGGGAAGGAATATGTCAAATTATTTTAAGTGCACAATAGTGAGCCTGCCACTGATCCTAGCCATATGTATTTCACCCCTGGGTCTTGTTTACGCAGATGAAAAACATGGCATGGGTGGCTGGGAAAAAGACAGCTCCTATAACCAACTCTTCAACCCCAATGAGGCGGATTCGTTCAAGGGCGTTGTTGTTGGATTCCAGGAGGTTACCCCTCTTCCGGGAATGTCACCTGGAGTGGCACTCCTTGTCCGTGAAAGGGGAGGAAATGATGTTATTACGGTCCACCTGGGTCCCAAATGGTTTATCAAGCAGGTGGGGGTGAACAAGGGTGACCGGGTAAAGGTCAAGGGTGTCTGGGCTGAAGTTGAAGGCAAAGATGTATTTTTAGCATGCAAGGTAAAAAAGGGCGACTATTTTGAATTGAAGGTGCGCTTAACCAAGGATGGAACACCATTCTGGACCATGAGTCCAGAAGAGTTGGCTAAAGAAAGAGCAAGTGAATGATCCGAGGAAATCGCTTTGGACAAACCAGCGGTGGGTTCAGGTATGGCATGTGTCGCAAGATGGACATGCTATGGGGGGAGTGGAAATCTTGCAAAAAGAGGTCATTGTTTCCAGGAAAAGAAGCGGGGGTCTTTTTGCCCCCCATTGAATAATGCATCGAATTGTGGACGGGAAAAGAGACTTTGAGACTCCTCAATGTAATCCGATAAGGCATTGCGAAGATTGAGCTTATCGGAGAGGTCGATTGAGGCCGTGAACACCAGGCACATCAAGCCAAAGAGGGCTAAAAGCCATTCTGTGGAACGACTTGTGGTCCTTCCCTTTAAGAAGTCGCTGGAGATCTCTTTAAAAAGTCTCAAGGTTCGTTTCCATCGATCCCTGATCCTTACTATGACCCTCGTGCTGGCGGTCTCTTTTCTGAGTTTTGTCAGCGTGAGTATAGATGTGGCTAACGGTCTCCTTTCCACTCAGGATCCCGAACTGCTTCAGGTATTGACCCGGGCCGGTTTTGATGTTGGGCCGGGAGTCTCCAGTTTGGGAAGCAGCCCTAAACAGCGGTGGATTATCATTCTGTCGCTTTTAGTTTGCGTTGTCGGAATCCTAAACGCCCAACTCATGGCGGTGACCGAACGTTTCCAGGAGATCGGCACCATGAAATGTCTTGGAGCACTGGATCGGTTCATTCTGAGGCTCTTCCTCCTCGAGGCGGGTTTGGAAGGTCTTGCAGGAGGCTTTGTGGGGGCTATGGCGGGAGCACTATTTTCCTTGGTCAATTCCATTCTGAGCTTTGGTGCCGTGGCCGTGATATTGTTCTCATGGAGGGATGTTTTCCTGTCGATTGTTTTGGCCACTGGTGCGGGTTTCTTGCTGAGCCTCATGGGGGTTATTTATCCCGCGATTCTCGCTGCAAGAATGCAGCCCGTAGAGGCTATGCGGGTAGAGCAGTAGTTCAGTTTTCCATTGCGAAGGGACAGGGGTGATTGAGGGGAATTTTTTGAAATACAAGAACCGGGATGACGAGTTATGGCAGATTCCCGAAATATTGTTCGCGTTTCCAAGGTGACCAAGACGTTCCAACTGGGCAAGGTGGAGGTAAAGGCCTTACAAGGTGTGGACCTTGAGATTGTTGCGGGGGAATACCTTTCCATCATGGGGCCTTCCGGATCGGGGAAAACCACCCTTTTCAATATGATCGGCGGTCTGGATAAGCCCACATCAGGGAAGGTCTTCATCGACGAGGTCGACATCGCCCAGCTCGACGCCTATGAACTGGCCTGGCTCCGGTGCCGGAAGATCGGCTACATCTTCCAGACCTTCAACATCATCCAGGTCATGACCGCCCTGGAGAACGTCACCCTTCCCATGGTTTTTGGAGGGATGAACAACGATGCAGCGGTGGAGAAGGGAATGGAACTCTTGGAGTTGGTGGGATTGGGGGACCGGTTCCGCCACAAGCCTTTTGAGCTTTCCGGGGGTCAGCAGCAGCGTGTTGCTGTGGCGCGGGCCCTCGCCAATGATCCGGCCATCATCCTGGCAGATGAACCGACGGGGAACCTCGACCTGACGACCGGGGAGGAGATTATCTTCCTCTTAAAGGAACTAAGCGAGGACAGAGGGGTAACCGTCATCTCCGCCACCCATGATTTCAAGATGTTGAACGTCTCGGACCGGGTGGTCTGGATCCGCGACGGACGAATCGATAGGATCGAGGATCGGGAGGAGCTTTCCATCTCAATTGGACAGATCGGCGCCAGGGAATGATTTGGCGAGAATTGAGATGGCGGCTCAGCCGTTCCGGTGGCCATGTGGTAAAAGAGCATGTCGATCTTTGAACCTTCCAATTCCACTTTTAATACGTACACACACAAGGGACTCTCGATCATTCTGGCCCTTTTGTGGGGTTTTCTCCCCAGCATGCTTGCTGCGGCAGAAACCCGGATGACATCCTCAAATGATTTTGCGGACATCATCAGGACCCTTGCATCTTTTGAAGACAGGAGTACGGGTACCCCTGGCTGTGAGAAGGCCGCCGCGTATATCAAAAGGAGTTTCTCCCAGATCGGATTCGACGAGGTTGGGTCCCATCAATTTTCAGTCCCTGTGCGCCGACATGGTGGAAGTGCCCTTATTTTTCCTGACCGTGGGCTTACCCTTCCCATCCAACCCATAAGGGGCAATGCAGTATCTCCGGAGGCTATTCCCCCCCCGGGTATGGAAGGCCCTCTGATCTATGTCGGTTCGGGCGAACTGAGCGACTTCAACGGGAAAGACGTTGCGGGTGCCATCATCCTGATGGAAGTCGACTCGGGAAAAAACTGGCTCAATTCGGCTACTCTCGGTGCAAAGGCCCTGATTTATGTGGATCGGGGCGCCACACCGAGGCCACTGTACGAGGAAAAGATAGAACTTTCCCCCATTCGATTTCCCCGTTTCCAGGTTCCCTCCTCCAAAGCACGGGAGGTCTTCGGTGCTTTCGAAGATTCGCCAAAGGGTCGTGTTGCTTCTCATATTCGTCTCACCTCTGAAATAGAGTGGCAAGAGGTTATGGGCGAAAATATCTATGTCCTGGTTACCGGTACTGATCCCAAGCTGCGGAAGGAGTTGGTAATAGTAGAAGCTTTCTATGATAGCACCGCCTTCGTCTTCGGGAGGTCACCTGGAGCGGATGAGGGCATTGGTATAGCTACCCTTCTGGAATTGGGTCGGGCCCTGAAGAGAACCCCCCCTGGCAGATCCGTCCTCCTTGTAGCCACCGGTGGCCATGCGCAAACATTGGCCGGCATGCGAGAGCTGATCTGGAGCCTTCGTGTCAGATCCAAGGACCTGAGAAAGATGGAGAAGAAGCTCGAGGCCACCGTCAAAAGAGCTCGCAAAATGGTAGACGTTCTCCGCAAGATACCGCTTGAGGGGGCGAGGGATGAGGCCTCGGATTCGTTGTTGCGAGAGGCTGTGAACGAACGGATCAAAACGGAAGTCGACAAGATCTCCCGCCAGCTTATGAACCTTCGCCTGCAGGAGAAAGAAGGATCAAATCAGGAGATCATTCAGGAATTGGCACGTCACCGCCTCCTGCTTCGGCGTCTTGGTTGGCGCAACACCTTTGATAATCTCACCCGTGGAGAGCAAGGGGCGCTCAATACATTGATTCCCCTGGCGGAAGAGGATCATAGGGCGATTCTGAACGATGCCAAGAGACAGCTGAAATTGCTCAAAAGTGCCCGGGGTTTTAGGTCGCTTGTCAAGGACAAGGATCTTGCGGTGCTCGTTTCGCTCCATCTTTCCAGTCACGGCGATGGACTTGGTGCCTTCAACCAGGGATTCCTGTACCCCTTAAATTCCACGATCAACAGGGTAGCCGCCTACAGCACCCTGGATGAAGTCCTGCGTCACGGGGCATCAATTGTGGAGGGATTCTCGGGGGATAACTCCCTGTTCCGGGATACCCTTCGACCGAGTCGGCTCCGTTCATGGGATAGCTATTTTCTTGATCGGCCCTTCCTGGGAGGGGAGGTGAGCGCCCTTGCGGGATACCTGGGGGTGAGTCTGGTAACTCTCCATGACGCACGGCAAATGTGGGGGACTCCCTACGACCTTCCTGACGATGTGAATTGGGAGTTTGCCTTAAAGCAGGGTGGTCTTGTAGCGGGCCTGGTGAGTCAGTTGGTTCAGGCCCCGTCGCTTCATACCGGAAATCTTCCTAGAGAAGGCTTTGCCACTGTGACGGGAAGGACCAATTTCATTCGCCATGGTGAACTCTTTGCCGACCAACCCGCACCAGGAAGCATCATCCTGGCCTACCAGAGTTCGGGCCGCTACTACACCATGGTCGATACCATGGGAACGTTTCAGATCAGGGGAGTAGCTGACAAAAAGCATGTGCTGGATAAGGTGATCGTCGAGGGGTACCGGTTTGAACCGGGGACAGGGGCCGTAGTATGGGCCATCGATAAGAAGCAGACGGGCAAGGCTGCCTACCGGCTCAAAATGCAACGGCGAAACATGGAAACGAAATTGGTAATGTTTTCCTGCAAGGAGACCACTCTTTTCAACCTGCTCGAACCGCGCACCTTTCGCTACATGACAAAAATCCAGCTCATCGACGGCCGGCGGGAGGCGACACCGCAGCGTTACTGGTGGAGTCGAATTGATACCCGTTCATCCATCATCTCTTCCATCTATTTGGAGCCCGGGACAACTCTCAAGATAACCAACTCCGATACGGTGCTCCGGAAGAAGATGATCCTCACCAACGCCACGCACACGGACCCGGAAGGGGTCGGATACCGGGTGGACGATTGGCCGTTCATACATAATACCGAATATAGGGTGGCGCGGGATATGTGGGCGCTTCTTGCCCCCCGAATCGCCAATCTTGAAGACCATGGAATTTACAATGATAGGATCCGTAAGCTTCAGCAGGAGGGAACCGCTGCGTTAAAACAGGCCGAAAAGGCCCTTGACGCAAAATTGTACGATCAATTTGCCGAGGCCTCCAGAAGATCATGGGCCCTGGCCAGCCGTGTGTATGACCATGTGGAGGAAACCCAGAAAGATGTCCTGTTCGGCGTCCTCTTTTACATCGCGCTCTTTGTCCCCTTTGCTTTCTGTATGGAACGTCTGGTTTTTTCCTATGCAGATATCCACAAGAGAATCATCGCGTTTTCCATCATACTGGTCCTGCTCATAGCCTTAATCTATGAGGTACATCCGGCATTTCAGCTTACCTACAGTCCCATGGTGGTGATCCTCGCCTTTTTCATCATTGGCCTTTCCGTGATGGTGACGCTGATCATCTTTTCCCGGTTCGAACAGGAGATGATCCTCCTCCAGAGTCGAGCGAGGCATGTGAAGTCCAGCGAGATCAGTCGATGGAAGGCATTTGTTGCGGCTTTTTTCCTGGGAGTGAGCAACCTACGGCGTCGTCGCCTCAGGACCATACTCACCTGCGCTACCCTCGTCATCCTCACTTTCACCATCATGAGTTTCACCTCGGTCAAGACGACGCGCCACCACGCGCGCATTTTATATCGGAGCGACGCCCCGTACCAGGGTTTCCTTTTAAAGGAAATCAACTGGGGGAATTTTCCGCGGGAAGCCCTGGGTATCCTTTCGAATGCGTTCGGGGAAAAGGGCCTGGTGGTCCCGCGGGTTTGGCTGGAGTCGAAAGATAGGACCCGAGCAACGTGGATTCCAGTTCGATTTAAAGACCGAACCTATGAGGCTCAGGGTCTGGTGGGGCTCTCTTCGGAGGAGGTTCGTGTCTCGGGGCTTGATCGGATCCTCGTCGGGGGAAGGTGGTTTGAGGAGAAGGAGAGGTTTGCGGTCCTCTTGCCCGAGCGGATGGCGAGAAATCTTGGAATCGATCCCAATCGGCCCCTTGGTTCTCGTGTCCTGCTATGGGGTATTCCCTTTGATGTGGTGGGCACTTTTTCGGGCAAAGAACTCCAAGAACGATCCGATCTTGACGGGGAACCGTTGACTCCAGTGACCTTTCCCAGCGAGGTTTCCATGAAGGTAACGGAGGTGGAGATGGAGGCCATAGAGTCGGGTGAGGACGTAAGGGCCTTTCAAAGTCGGTACCAGCACATTTCCGGAGACCTTACCTTGATCATACCGTCCCGGACCCTTCTGGCCGCTGGAGGTCACCTCAAAAGCGTGGCCATCCGTCCCGTCTCTCGGGAAGAGATCCGGAGCGTGGCGCAGGACTTGGTAGACCGGTTCGGGCTCACCCTATTCAGTGGTGAACCGCGTGGAACGTTCTTGTACCAGGCCAGCGACACCTTGAGGTACAGCGGTGTCCCCAATGTCGTCATCCCCATGCTCATCTCGGTCTTTATCGTCTTAAACACCATGATCAGTAGCGTGTACGAGAGGAAGCGGGAGATCGGTATCTATACATCGGTTGGGCTCGCTCCTTCCCACGTCTCCTTTCTCTTCATTGCCGAGTCCATGGCGTTTGCTGTATTGAGCGTGGTCCTTGGATATCTTCTCGCACAAACAACCGCCAGCCTCTTTTCCGGGACCTCCCTTTGGGCTGGCATTACGGTGAACTATTCATCCTTGGCAGGAGTGGCGGCCATGCTCCTGGTGATTCTCGTGGTTCTGGTCTCAGTGATCTATCCATCCAGGGTGGCATCGCAAATTGCCATTCCAGATGTAACAAGGTCATGGAAGCTCCCCGATCCTGAGGGCAATGTCCTTGAAATCACCCTCCCTTTTTATATGAAATACAACGAACACCGGGGTATTGGGGGTTTCATTTTCGAGTATCTCAGGGGACATCAGGACGTTTCCCACGGACTCTTTTCCACCGGGGATTTAAGCCTTGCCTTTATGTGCCCTCTCCTCTCAGGGATCGCCGAAAAGAAACCCGTGTGCACGGATACCGACTGCAGATATGAGGCTTGCCTCAACTTCCACGGGAAAGTGTGGCTGGCCCCTTTTGATTTCGGCATCATGCAGGGAGTGGACGTGCAGTTCTGTCCCGCGGCCGAGGATCCGGGATTTTTGGAGATCAAGATCCGCCTTGTACGGGAAGCAGGGGAGGCAAACGCCTGGAGACGAATCAATAAGGGATTCCTCAACGAGCTGCGCAAACAACTTTTGGTGTGGCGTTCCCTCGATGAGATAGCGCAAGACCACTATGAGCGCGCCCTTGATTTAACGCTAAAAGAGAAAGGTGTTGCTACCGAAGGGTGAATGGGAAAAACCGTAACAAAGGACCAGCTTCCATCGCCGAGGGTTCCTTTAAGGGGGATGATTCGGGAGAAATAAGCCCCACTATCCGATTCCGTGCCGTGTTGGTGGGACTGATTCTTGCAATAGCCATCTGCGCCATCACCCCTCTCAACAACGCCTACCACCAGGGGACTCCCCTTGGGGGGGGGCACTTTCCCCTGGCTCCTTTTATCATTCTGGTGTGGATGACCCTTCTCGTAGCCCTGATGGGAAAGGTATTCAAGGGCCGACGATGGTTCACCGGAAAGGAGCTCTTGGTCGCCTGGACGCTGATGGCCCTGGTTTCAGGGATCGCTTATACTGGACTGGCCCGTACATTTTTCATCAACCTCACGGCCCCCTATCATTTCGCCACTGTCGGGAATCGCTGGGAAGAGGTTCTGCACCCTCTCCTCCCAAAGGCGTGGTATCCCCAAAGCCGGGAAGCCATAGAAGGCCTTTACAATGGTCTTGCCGGCGGGCGTCAGATGGGATGGTGGGAGATCCTCCGAAAGATCCCATGGGAATCATGGCTTCCGCCCCTCCTGGTCTGGAGCGGTTTTATCCTCCTCTGCTACTTCGTGATGATCTGCATCGTGACCCTCTTGAGCAAGCAGTGGCTGGACAATGAACGGATGAATTTTCCCCTCTTACAGGTTCCCCTGTTGATTGAAGAAGCCGTGGATAAAAACGGGATAGGCCATTTCCTTGCCAACCGATTTCTCTTAGCTGGCCTGATGATTCCTGTAGCGCTCCACTTGATCAACGGGCTCCATTTCTATTATCCGGTGGTCCCCCAGATCCCAACCCTGATCCTCGCTGGTCCGTATTTCCCGAAACACGGCCTCTTTTCCGGATTTTACAAGCTCAAGATCTATATCTATCCGGCCTTTATCGGGTTTGCCTTCCTCACCCCAAAGCAGATCTCCTTTTCCTTCTGGTTCTTTTTCATCATGGGGGCGTTATTATTCGGCCTTTTGAGTGTTTTGGGGTACAACATACCTGCGGCCGCCCTGGGGATCACCTTCGGCCCAACGCTTTCCCGGCCCGAGGAGACGCAGATGATCGGAGCTTATGGGGTTTTTTTTCTCTTTCTCATCTGGCTGGCACGATACCATCTTCTGGATCTACTACGGCAGGGTTTTCGGTTTGGCAGAGAGGATCATTCAGAGGGAGAGTGGCTGCCCATAAGGGTGGCCTTCTGGGGGTTTGTCATCGGGACCCTCTTGATCGTGATCTGGTGTAATTATTTTGGCATACCTTTTTGGGTTTCCTTCTCCGTGGTGGCAGCCTTTTTCATAGTAATGGTCGTGGCCAGCAGGATTATCTGCCAAGGAGGGGTCCCTTACTTCACCCTGACCGTGGCCCCGATCGACGGTCTCATCGCCTTTTTGGGTCCGCGTCTTTTCACCAGCATCGGGATTCTCGTTACCGGGGTTGTGCAGAAGGTCCTTTTTGTGGACCTACGGGAATCGCTGATGCCCTCTCTCGTGCACTCCCGTAAGATCACCCAGGGGATCGGCAACAGGCGCTTGATCATCGGTGGCATATCGATCACCCTTGTGGCCGGCGTGTTGGTTTCTTTTTTGGCTATGTTGGTCCTGTCCTACAAATTCGGTGTCCGGGAGCTTCAACTTGATTGGGCCACTCGCAGCACTGTGGCGGTTTATGAAAACATCTATTCCCTGGTTGATTCGCCCGTGAAACCCGGCCACTGGGTGGCGGTTTTTTCCGTGGCAGGGGCCCTCGTTATGTTGGTCCTGGTGATCTGCTATCATCGGTTCTATTGGTGGCCCATTCATCCCATCGGTTATCTGACCGCATACAGCTCGGCCATGTGGATTCTCTGGTTCAGCTTCTTTTTGGGATGGCTCTGCAATGCTCTTTCCATGCGTTACGGCGGGGTGACCCTTTTCAGGGAGCTCCGTTATTTCTTTGTGGGCTTAATCATTGGTGATTTCCTCATGGGAGGGACCTGGGCCATTATCGGGCTTTTTGGTTACGCAAGTTTCCAGGTGTTACCCACCTGAGTTCCAAGTTCTGGAGTGGCAGGGGGAAGTGGATTTTCCTTGTTCGAACTGAAAGAAGGACGTTTTTGTCATATTTCGACCAATTCATGATGAAGATATTGGGAATGAGTTCTCCATAGGTACAACCATGGGATTGAACCTCAAAAGGGTGAGAGAATCAGGACCCAGAACGTTGAACCGAAAACCCGGAATCCGTAACCGTGTCCTGACTAGGGCCGATGGAACGCTTTCATGTATGAGGACAGGGAACTCGAGGAATACAGAGATCTTCTAAAACCCCCGGACCATTTCGAGGAGGGGTTTGACTGGAAGGCCATCGTGGGGGCAATCTTCATCGGCTTTCTCATGATGCCCGGAAGCATGTACCTGCAGCTTGTTATCGGTACGGGGATCGGCCCCGCTGCTCGGTGGGTTACGATTATCCTCTTTGCCGAGATCGCCAAGCGATCCTACAAAGAACTCAAGCAGCAGGAGATTTTCCTCCTCTACTACATGGCAGGGGCGGCCTTGGCCTCTCCCTTCAAGGGTCTGCTGTGGGATCAGTATCTCGTCCAGTCCGACGCAGCCAGGATGCTGGGAGTGACCGAATTCATTCCCACCTGGGTGGCCCCCCCACCAGAGTCCGAATCCTTAGTGGCACGAACCTTCTTCCATCGGGACTGGCTCATTCCCGTACTCCTGCTGATTGGTTCCCAGATCATTCAACGGTTCGATCAGTTCGGTTTGGGGTACGCCCTGTACCGGATTACCTCTGATGTTGAGAGGCTCCCCTTTCCCATGGCCCCAGTGGGAGCCCTCGGTACGATGGCCTTGGCTGAGTCAACGGAAGATAAGCAGAAGAGCTGGAAATGGCGCGTTTTTTCCATAGGCGGTGTCATCGGGCTTTCCTTTGGTGCGATCTATGTACTTTTGCCTACCGTATCGGGCCTTCTGTTCACCCAACCGATCCGGTTGATTCCGATTCCCTGGGTCGAACTGACCCGCCAGACGGAGGAAATTCTCCCGGCAGTTGCCACCGGGATCCAACTCGATCTAGGGCTCGTATTTATTGGAATGGTCCTTCCCTTCTGGGCCGTGATCGGAGGGTTTATAGGGCTTTTGATCACTGTGGTGGCAAACCCGATTCTCTATGGAAAGGGTATCCTTACTCGCTGGCACCAGGGGATGGGGACCGTGGACACCGTCTTTGCTAACAATTTCGATTTCTACATGAGCTTCGGCATCGGTCTGGGACTTGCGATCGCCTTTGTGGGGATCTGGCATGTGGTGCGATCTTTTGGGAATACGGGTTCCGGGAAGCGAGGGAGCTTCAAGGAACTACTTCGCCCACCGCCTGGCCGGGGAGATTTCAACTTCTGGATCTCCATCGGAATCTATGTATTTTCAACACTTGCCTATGTTGGTCTCTGTATCTGGCTTGTTCCCAACTTTCCATGGATCTTCTTTCTCGGTTATGGCTTTATTTATACGCCCATCATATCGTACATCACTGCCCGCATGGAAGGGATTGCTGGACAATTCGTAAGTCTTCCACTGGTGCGGGAAGCGAGTTTCATCGCCGGAGCAAAATTCTTCGGCTACCAGGGGATCGAGATCTGGTATGCCCCCATCCCGATCCACAATTATGGCGAGGCCACCGTCAATTTCCGCAAGATAGAGCTCACTGGCACCAGCATCCGGGGGATCATTAAAGCTGAAATAGTGGTCTTCCCGGTGGTAATGGTGGCCAGCCTATTGTTTTCCCAGTTCATCTGGCGATTGGCTCCCATACCCTCCAGCAGCTATCCCTATGCGCAGGAATTGTGGCATCTCCAGGCCCTAAATACGCTTTTGATGCAAACCTCAACCCTGGAGGGCGATTCCTACTTCTTCCAAGCCCTGAACGGGGGGTATGTCTTGTCGGGTATGGTTTTCGGCATTGTCACCTATTCCCTGTTGACCTTACTGGGTCTTCCCGTTCTTTTGATCTATGGTGTGGTTCGCGGGTTGGGCCAGACCACCCCCCACGGACTCATTCTTGAAGTGATGGGGGCCTTGCTGGGACGCTTCTTCTTTCTGAAGCGGTATGGAGCGATGTGGCGCCAATATGCTCCCGTTTTATTGGCCGGTTTTTCCTGTGGGATGGGCCTTACCGGGATGTTTGCCATGGGAGTCACCCTCATCCTAAAGTCGCTGACGCGCTTGGCATACTGATCTTCCGAGCAATGGGAAAGAAGCATCGGATGGAGGGTTGAGGTCTGATGATAAGATCTCTGAAAAAGTAACTCATCCCCGCTCAGGAACCCCTTTTTCAGTTTTTCAGAGACCCCATGATTGATCTAGCGAGAGGTATGCGATAAAATGGGAATGGTAGGGGAAAGGGTGCGAGGAAGCTATGGTTTCGGAAAGAAAAAAGGAGTGAATATGGAAAGAAATGCGATTTTGTTGGTGAATATGGCGTTTTTCCTTTTTTCTAGCATAAGCCTGGCCCAAGTCCCACAGCAGGTGGCGGGATTTACCCTGGGCAGGGACATCGCCAATTATGCGGAGATGGTAGAGATGGATACCGCCCTTCCAATCCGCCACATGGAGTACCTTAAGGAGGTGGAGATCAAGGAGACGGAGGGGTTCAAGAGCGGACTCATCTGGTACGGAACCTGCGCCAGGCCAGGGCAGATCGTGCGGATCAAGCTCAAGTATGCCGATTCCACAAAGGAGTTTTACAATAAGCTCCTTGAGCGGGTTAAGGAACGATTTGGCGAGCCCGGTGAGTGGCGGGGAGATGCTTTTCACGTCGTTATTGCCTGGAAATGGTCCTTTACTGACAGCGAAAATAACCACATTAGTATGATCCTCCAACACAATACCAAGGATGAGGAGGAAAAGAGAGGCAATGCCGTAAAACTTACCGTGTGGAATTCCATAGAGGAAGAACGCCTCTGCTTTGAAAAGAAATACCCCAAGTTACAAGAGAAACCGCGTGGGCCCTCGCATGGAAAAAGGGGGCGGGGCCCGGTTAACTGGGAACGGTTCGTTCCCCGTTAACGTCTTCATTCCCCAGATTGCCTGAAATCCGGTCATATGGCCTGGAAGGAATTTGCCTGGAACGGGATCCGATTTGTGACTCCTGCCGCCTGGCAGGCAGGGAGGATAGGGGCCCGTTACCTGATGCTCGAGGAAGAGTCCGGGCCGGTCCTGGAGGTCAAGTGGGGGCGGGTCAAGGGGGTTTTTTCCCACCAGGCCCAGTTGGGTCGTCTTGCTGCTCTCCAGGGAAAAAAGCTTGGAGAATCCGTAAGGGAGTGCCCTCTTCCGGCCGCATGGGAAAAGGCCCTTGCAAAATACCAAGCCACCGGTTTTTCCTGGCACGGAAGGACAGTTGGCGGCATGGGGGTGCTCCTCTACTGTCCCACCTGTCAGAACGCTACCCTGATCCAATTCTACCGGAAGGATTCCAATCAAGCAGGGAAGATCCCGCAGCGCCTTTTGGCATCCTTCCGGGATCACCGCAAGGAAAACGAGGTGATCTGGTCTCTCTTTGACATCCGGGCAACGATCCCGGAGAAGTTCCGACTCGTGCGGTACCGCTTTGAGGCCGGGGAATTTGAGCTGGCATTTGCATCTGGAGGGCAAACGATCACCCTGCACCGGTGGGGACCAGCATCGATTCTTCTCTGTGACCGTGATCTTATCCAGTTTGCGAGGACCGTTCTTTCTCATCCCCGGGGGGAGCCTCGCCCTGTGATCGGGGCCGATGGCAAGGCGGTGGAATGGACCGTTGAACCTCCCCCGACGCTCTGGGGCCACTGGTGGGGGCGGATTAAGGGAAAGTCCTCTTTCCAGTGGTTTCGATTGTGGCACTTGGAGGAGAAAAACCGTATCCTCGGGGTCAGGGTCGAGGGAAGGAGGATCATAGAGCAGGATTTGCTTGAACGGATTTGCGCCGGTTATGAGAGCCTTTAGAAGAAAGGGCAGAGGCGTTCAGGTCACACGCGCAGCAGCCCTCAAATCCACGCCGGTCAAGAACGCCGAGGTCAAGGAGGAACGCCTAGAGACCGGGGAGGTTCTTTTGACCTATCCGGTAACGATTCGGCCTTGGATAGCCAGCCTGACCCGACGATTTGGCGGGAGTGTTGATACGGTCCAGTCGAGAAAACTCCAGCTCGACCAACTGGGGACTGCGGTTTGGGATCTCATGGACGGGAGACGGTCGGTGCGGCGGGTTATCCAGGGGTTTGCCGGGAAGTACCAGTTGCACATCAAGGAAGCCGAGGTTGCTGTGACCCGTTTTCTGCGTGCGTTGGGAAAACGCGGCCTCATAGGGCTCAAGTAAGTTGCGATTTGGTGTGAGCATTAATCTCTAGATTTGGCTGTGGCCTGGATCCCATGTTCCCAGTCTCTCACTCCGGGAATTATTCATGGAGAACTGGTATTATTCCAAGAAATTAGGTCGCTGTTTTCCAAAACGATTGGACTTTCTGCTCTATGCCCATGATGGACGTGGACTTGGCCATGCCAGCAGGGGTATTGCTATAGGCATGGCGATTCGGCGTCTCTTCCCAAAATGTAGCACCTTATTCGTTTCAGGTTGTAAACAGGCCGGTGCATTGATCGGACCCGCGCCGCTGGACTGGATAAAACTCCCGTCTTACGAGACAAGGATCATTCAAGGAAAAGCTGAAGGCGCCGATGGCGATTCAAATTTCTACAAATCGGTTCTAGGGGAGTTGCGAACTGAAATGCTGGCGTCAATCGTTAAGATTTTTAAACCCCGAGTCGTGCTGGTTGATCACGCCCCATCAGGCAGAAAAGAGGAATTACACCGTGCGCTGGAAGAAACGAAGGACACTGACACCCAATGGCTACTCGGCTTGCGAGGCATTATTGGAGATGACAAGGACGTTTGGTCTAACTATTCGGTTCAACTCTTGAAAGAATATTATCATGCCATTCTCTGGTATGGCGACACAAATGTTCTCGGCCATGACTATCTCAATGCCATTGAGCACCATTTCGGCGTAAGACCCCTTGAGACAGGATATGTCTCCAGACTCACGGAAATCAAACACGTGATAGCATTGGAAAAAGACCCTACAGGTGGGACCATTGCCATTCCCTGGGGAAGTGACGCAACGTGGGCGGTTATGCGGAATGTTTATTCCGCTCTGGTTAACATTGGCGATAAATATGGCCAGTGGCGTCTCTTCGTTGACAGGGAGAAGAAAGATTCAATTCGAGAACTCTTCAAAAACCATTCCTTCTGCACGGTAGAGGAAGTGAGTGAAAGATATGTCCCATCGCTGCTCAACTCAAAAGTTGCCATGGTATACGCAGGGTACAATAGCCTTACTGACATCTTAGCAGCCCAGATTCCATCAGTTGTTCTCTTGCGCGATGTGGAGGACAAAGAACAGGAAGATCATCTTTCGAGGCTTATTCCGTTCATAAAACAATTCATCTATGTCCTCAGCGAATCGAGCGCTAATACAGGAGCCATCCAGGCGGCATTGGAAAAGCAACTGCATGCACCAGTATGGCAGGATCAAACGATAAATATAGATGGCGCTGGAATGGCCGCCTCGTTTCTAGCGGACAGGGTGGCGTGTGAAGAATGAATTTCTGTGATTGTTCCCCCCACGGTGTGAGGAACGGGGAAGTACACTAAGAATATAGAGAGAATGCCGGGGAAAATCTGGGGAGCTTGGAAAGGAATCTTCTCTAATACCGTGGATCTCACCCTATGGCCGGGTATTCTATCGATAGAGTCGAGCCTCAAAACTTCCCCAGGGCTTCATCGATAGTGGAGACTATGGGGAGAAAAGAATCAAATCCAGCTATTTCAAAGACCTCTCTTATGTAATCCTGCAACGAGCTCAGTATGAGCATTCCGTCATTATGTTTGAGCTGCTTGGTTGCCTTATTGAGAACTCTCAGGCCTGCGCTCGAAATATACTCAAGGGCCGCGAAATCTATAATCATTTTGTTTGCCCCACTATTAATAGCCTCAAGAACCTTTTCCTCTAGAGCTGGGGAAGTATTGGAATCAAGGCGACCGTTGAGCATAAATATACAGACATCATCTTGTTTTTTCTCAATAATCTCCATTTACTACCCTCCCAATATGTGCAGGTGCTTTTTTAGATAATTCAAGTCTACCAAAAAGCAATGGGCCCCTCCTTGGAATAAGAATTGAATGAAAGCTATCTCTTATCGATGGTTATGTCTCCCCTATCGTCTTCTTCATGGTTAGGACGTTTTTATTCCCTCGCCTTTCATAAACGATATCGTCCATACAACATTGCATGAGGTAGCAGCCGAGACCACCTATCTGGCGCTCCTCAAGAGAGCATTCAAGATCAGGCATTTCAACCTCGCAAGGATTAAAGGGAATCCCATCGTCCTCAATCCGCAGAATCAATGCGTCCTTCTCATGCGCAATAGTAACTTTGATCCAATGTTCTCCGTTGTCCGTATAGGCGTACGAAATAATATTGGAGAACACTTCCTCCATGGCGAGATTGATCTGGAAAGTGCTCTTCTTCGACAGTCCAAGGGATTTGCCAAACTGTTCCAAGTTGCGCCGCACCTCATCCAATTCGGACAGGTTGTTCCTGAGCACCAGTGAAACCTTACCCTGATTCATAACCGCCATCTACCTCACTTTTCCGGGTTCAGACTTCCCACCTCATCCGACAACTGACACAGATCATTTGAATCCTTCTCCAACTCCCACCTCGTCGGAGCCCTAAATCATACAAGACTTACCCCGACTTTCTGCCCGCAGACCTCGCAACCTTCCCCCCGAGAAACGAGAAATCCGCCTTCCCAGGCGCTTACTCTCTCAACCACGGATTTGATAATTTTTGGCATGAGTTCCGGAAATTGTTGAATGGTTGTGCTGAATTTCTCTCGGGTCAGGATAAGGCAGGTAACCTCCGTTAGGGCCTTCAGTGAAAAAAGGCGATGCATATTACCCAATAGGACCATTCCCCCCAGAAACTCCCCTGTATCGTAGTCTCGAATCATCTGTTCGCCGCCTCCATCCGTGTGCATGAGTCTGGCCTTTCCGGAAACGATATAAAAGGCCTGACCGTCGTCATCACCCTGGCGAAAGAGATATTCTCCCTGTTTAAAGGTTTCCCTGGTGCACATGTAGGCGAATACCTTGAGGCTTTGGAGGGGGAGGCCCGAGAAAAAATAGATTTGTCGCAGCCATCCGAGGTTCTCTTGCAACTCGCTCGATTGATGCGCTTCAGTTTTTCCCGAGGACGAGTCCATGCAATACCCCTTTACTGTCGATGAGTTCTTCATACGTTCCCATTTCAACGATTTTTCCGGCCTTCAGAACTGCAATTCTGTCATAGGTCTTCGTGATATCAAGACGGTGGACAACAGCGACCACGGTGCTTTTGCCCTTCCACCTCGTGTCGAGCTGATTCTGTATGCGTACCTGGGAGTTATTATCAAGCCCCGAAGTCGCTTCATCCATTATCAGTATCCTTGGTTCCTTGAGAAAAGCCCTGGCTATGGCTAGCTTCTGGCGTTGCCCACCGGAAAGTCTATCCCCCTTGCTGCCCACCTGGAATTGCATGCCAATTTCCACGATGGTTTCCAAAAGATCCTCCTCGATAAGAAGTTGGATGATGCTCTGGTTGATCTTCTCCTGGGCCTCTGGTTTTTCGGTCTTCGTTTTCCCGAATAAGATATTGTTCAGGATGGTTTGTGAACGGATGTAATGAGACATCTGAAAAAAGGAAATCGCTCCAGGATCATCAGCCGAAATCCTCTCCCTGAAGAGAGCTCGTCCTTCCAGGATGAGCCTTTCCAGCATATCTGGCAGTCCAATCATCTTGTGCCTGCCCGGAGTAAAACGCAGTGCAAGTCCCAAGAGCTGTTCCCGATCTTGGTCTGAGAGTTGATGCAGCTTTTTTTCTTTCAGGTGCTCAACGAGGGTTTTGTATTCATCCAACTCATCCGGACCAATGGGGCTCTGTTCGAAAAACGCCTTATCGGGCGGAAGATTCGCCACAATGTCCACCGTTTGTTTGGAAAGCTCGGCGCCCAAGCTCAAAAGTGGCCTTGTCAGATCAGCTTTGCCCAGAAATTCGAGAAAATACTCGTTGTGGGGGAGATTCCTGTCGGCGAACGACTCTCGATTGGATGTGCCGAACGTCAGATTCTCGGAGATAGCGGAGTAGTAGAGATAGCGGTTTTCGTCAAAAAACTCAACATAGTCGGCCAGAGCTTCACCGAAATCGCGCTGGAACTTCTCACGAACGCGGACGAGTTGTGATACGAGGTCTTTATGCTGATCGGGAACGAGGATCGCGTTCAGACCGAAACGTAAGACATCCGCAAAGATACCGGTTTGTTGGAGGACCTCGATGATGTCGTCCAGGCTCGGCATCGTATCTCCCTTCCCATTCCCGTTTCCTTCTAATAGGGATGAAAGAGAGTAGAGGAGATTCTCCTCGATGGTTCCGTCAAAAATAAAGGGCGCCTGGGCAACAAAACCGAT
>JABAOH010008222.1_pt1 | contig 22885 bp, 7 predicted proteins | sample 7062181 | NCBI WGS metagenome assembly JABAOH01 (sample SAMN14538630, study PRJNA623070) | marine sediment metagenome | biome: marine biome [ENVO:00000428]; feature: marine pelagic biome [ENVO:01000023]; material: deep marine sediment [ENVO:00002113]; isolation source: pool of 5 deep marine... | reverse complement strand
GAAGGCAACAACACCGAAGGAGTTTGGGATGATAATTTTGTCCTCGTTATGCATCTTGATGAGGCATCAGGCAATATGTCAGATTCCAGTGGGGCCGGCAATAATGCTGATTTCACCAACTTAACCACATATCAGGCTACCGGTAAGGTGGGGTATGGAGTTGATATGGTCGCGGCCAATAGTGATGAGGTTCGTATTCCGCATTCTACAGACTGGGAATTTACCGCTGGATTTACAGTGGAGGCGTGGGTTGAGACGGATAACACAGATATTTATAACGAAATAGTGTATCATTATGATGGTACTTCGGGTGATGGTTTTCGTTTGCGGCAAACAGCCACAGGTAGCGGTGATTATGGGTTTCAAGTATTTGTTGATCCAACTGATGTTGATGTAAAAAGTGACAATCCCCCATCTGGAAATTTTGATTATGTCGTGGGAGTTCGCAATGAAAGCGATAATACGACAATTTTTGTTAATGGTTCAAAACAGGCCGGTGTGGGTTATATTGCAGGGGAGATCGACAGCTCTGATCCAATGTATATAGGGAAGAATAGAGCTGGAAGCGGTCATTATGATGGTGCATTGGATGAAATCCGCATCTCAAATATATCCAGGAGCGATGACTGGATAAACCAGTCTTATCAGATGGTTGCGAACCAGGGGAGCTTTGTCAGTTTCGGGGATGAGGAAAGCCAGAATCCTCCACCAACCCACACCACCCCGTTAATAACATCCACTTCTGGAAACAACCTTACTTCGGACAACATTACCTGTTATAACCAGTCGACCTCGGATGGGAACGGGGATCCTGTTACGAACATCTACAACTGGTACAAGAACGATAAACCGATAATGGTTCTGAACATGCCGTTCGACACGAACGTTACTTCGACGGCTGCGGATGCTGTCAAGGACTATTCGGGCTTCGGTTATCACGGACAGCTGGGTCGTGGTGATGCCAACAATGTCTCCAATTGGACGACTTCAGGAAAAGTGGGAGGAGCTTATGTATTTGACGGGGTAAACGATTACATCTATGTTGACAGTGGAACTACCTTTAACGTTCCGGTAAACAATGCGAAAACCTTTGAGATGTGGATCAAGCCAGGAAGTCACTCGGTTATCGGATATTTCTTCTGGAAGGAAGGCGGTTGTTTAGGTTGGAGCTTCCGTGTGGAGACAGATGGTGACATGAGCCTTGGTTTTAACACAGGAGACGGATGTAGTTTTTACGAAACATATAGAATTACCCTTAACGATCGGAATTACGATGATGATCAATGGTATCATTTTGTTGGTGTGATAGACAGGCCTAACGAAAACATGAGTTTGTACATTAACGGTACGCTTAAAGACAGTGAATGGATTGATAATGTCAACGGCTCAGCTGGCGGAACTTTCCTGATTGGAACGGACTGGGATAAAGATAACAATTTCAATGGAACAATAGACGAGGTGCGCGTATACAATTATTCGTTGTCCCCAGAACAAATCTATCAGCGCTGGTTGGAGACCAAGGACGGTTATTCCAGCAACAGCACAATCGTCTTCAATGAAACCTCTGCTGGCGAAAACTGGACGTGCGAGGTGACGCCGAATGATGCTTATCAGGACGGGACTGCATTAAATGCGAGCGTTACGCTGGAGATACTGCAAAGCTATATCAATATGACCCTCAATCTCGACCCGAACCCCGCGAATGCCAACCAGAACGTGAGCTTCTACGGGCATGTGAACGATAGCGACGGAACGAACGTAACGGACAACGCGGTGAACATCTACGTGAACAGTTCCATCTACCTCAGGAACGAGGACACCGGATTTCTCGAGAACACGACCGCGGAGTGGTGGGATGGGAGCTGGAAGTACAGAACACAAATAAAGTTAGAATCACTGGTATCGAGTAGCCTTAATGATACCGTCACGCTTGTGAACCTCTCCACCAGCGACCTTATATTTCAAGGGAAAATGAGGAGCGACTGTGGGGATACTAGATTTGCTGACGGTGACCGAAACGAACTTCAGTACACGCTTGAAACGTCAACATGCAACTCATCAAATACAATCTATTGGGTTTGGGTCAACCTGACGGCAAACTCAAACGCAACAATCTATGCATACTACGGGGAATCTGCTTCAACATTAAAAACAGACTATGTGAACCCGGATGATGACCTGATAATGTATTATCACTTTGACAACAGCAGTGCGTACGGGGAGAATGATACGCTGGTTTACGACTTCAGCAGGAACGGGTATAACGGGACGTGCACCGCCTGCCCGACATGGAACTCCACAGGCAGATACGGAGGGGCATATGAATATGACGGTAACGCAAGCGAAAATGTCTTTAACACCAGCGTAGACATAAGCTGGAGTAATACTAGTAATTACTCAATTGGATTCTGGTTCAGACCAAACATGGTTGATGTTGGCCAGGGCATACTTGGAAAACTCTCTGCTGAATGGAGGACCAGGGTAAATTCAGGAGGGACTTTCCGCTTTACCCATTGGAACACCACAGGCAACGGAGGAATCATAATACAATCATCTGGTATTCCTGTGAATCAATGGACACATGTCTTTATAACATATGATGGCTCAACAGCAAGGCTTTACAGGAGCGGCTCTCAAGTAGATACTGACTCAGACATAAAAGGACCCCTCAGAGATAACTCGGACAACGTACTCATAGGAGCAGCTTATGAAGGTCCAGATGGCGGTCCTGCCTCTGATTACTTTAACGGCAGCATCGACGAGGTCAGAATTTACAACAGAACTTTAAGTGCGGATGAGGTCCTGACAATATATAATTCAACCAGAAACTTTTACATCATTAACAACAGTCTACCCAGGACGGACTCGAACGGGGATTATAACTATACGTTCCGGACGGGCACGGTGGGTGTTTACGGGATAAAGGTGAACACGACCTACAGCGGGATGGATGCGGAGGCGAGCGGTACGCTTCTAGTAAACCCGAACGATATCAACATATCCCTCAACCTCGACCCGAACCCCGCGGATGCCAACCAGAACGTGAGCTTCTACGGGCATGTGAACGAGAGCGACGGGACGGACGTGACGGACAACGCGGTGAACATCTACGTGAACACCTCCCTCTACCTCAGGAACGAGGACACCGGATTTCTCGAGAACACGACCGCGGAGTGGTGGGATGGGAGCTGGCTGTACAGGAAATACATAAACACCGAATCGCTGGTTTCCACTGATTTGAACAACACGCTGGTCATGATTAACTTCTCCACGGGCGGCCTGGTTTCGGGAGGGGAGATGAATGCGGACTGCTCGGACGTGAGGTTCGTTAATGCGAGCGGGGTTGAGCTGGAGTATACGCTGGAGACGAGTACCTGCAATAGTTCGAACACGATATTCTGGGTGTGGACTAATTTGACCGGGAACGCGAACGAGACGATATACGCTTATTACGGGAACTCGGGAGCGAGTTTAAAGAATGATTTCTCTAACCCGGACGATTCGCTCGTCCTTTACATGCATTTCGACAATTCGAGCGAGTACGGGGAGAACGATACGGTTGTATACGACTTCAGCAGGGAGGGGAATAACGGGACGTTGAACTTTTTAAACATTACCTCGACCGCTGATGTTGATGCCACCAACGGGACTCAATGCGTGGATGATGATACATTGGAATACAATAACGGGACGTATAACGGCTTTACCTTCAGGGCGACCAGCGGAGCTGCGAATGGCCAGGAAACCACTATAACCGATTACAGGAGGTTCAACGACAGCTACAAGGTTCTCTACTTCGCGAGCGAGCTGAGCGGCTTCAACGAGGGGGATGATTACTATCTCTACATACCAGGGAAGGAATTGGGCCCCACTTGGAACTCCACAGGGAAGTTGGGAGGGACGTATGAGTTTGACGGTGCGAATGACTACATAAAGACCGACTTCAACGTACCGAATGAAACAGTGGGAAGGACTATTATGGCATGGGTCAGAATCAGGGACAAGTTCGATTCGACCTGGGCAAGGTTCATTATTCGCAACATAGACGCTACGGGGAATCCGCCAACGCAGAACGGGATTGCCATGATATACAGAACCGATGACATAATTGCTTATTGCGTTGATGGTTCGGGAAACAGGGTTGATTTGACCATCATCGACAATCCTGGAAACAATACCTGGTATCACGTTACGATTGTCCATAACAACTCGGGCGTAACCAGTTATGTTGACGGGGAACTTTCGTCGAGCCTGTCCTGCGTGGGGAGCAAAAAGAACACAGACGGCCTTGCACTGGGCGCCTATGATGCAGCTGGACCTCAGAGGTTCTTCGAAGGGACGATAGATGAGTTCAGGGTCTACAACCGCTCTCTTTCCGCGGACGAGATCCTGGCGATATACAACTCGACCAGGGATTATTACCTTTCGAATCATTCCCTGCCCAGGACGGATTCGAGCGGGGATTATAACTATACGTTCCGGACGGGCACGGTGGGTGTTTACGGGATAAAGGTGAACACGACCTACAGCGGGATGGATGCGGAGGCGAGTGGTACGCTAACTGTCGGTACCTGGACCAGCGGATTCGACCGCTGCATGAACATCACGATTCTGAACGCGGGCAGCGAGACCCTGACGAATTTCCCGGCTTACATCAACCTCACTCACGATTCGGATATGCAGCCGGACTTCATGGACATCCGTTTCTACAGCGAGGCCTGCAATAACGGGGGGTCTTTGCTGGATTATGAGATAGAGAATTACACGGTCAGCGACAGGGCGCACGTGTGGGTGAGGATCCCTTCCCTTCCGGCTGCGGGGGCGAACATCTCGGTTTACTACAAGAACAGTTCGACAGTCAGTTCCGGGGAGAACCCGACTGGGGTGTGGGATTCTTATTACAAAGGAGTCTGGCACATGGCCGAAACGAATGCCACGGACTCTACCAGCAATGGAAACAACGGGACCGAGAGTGGGGGAGTGACATACACGGGTTCGGGCAGGATAGCCAACGCGAACGCGTTTGACGGGTATGATGATTATGTCGGTTGCGGTGATGACAGCAGTCTGGGGATAACGGAACAGATTACCATAGAGACCTGGATTAAACCGGGAGAACAGAACTTCACGCAGGAGAGGTACGTGGTCTCGGACTACCAGGATGGCTTTGATGTGCTAGTCGTGAGCTTTGTCGACAACAACAATATCACGTGGGGTGTAGATAGCATGGTACTTGACAGCGGGGAGACAGGCACGATAAATGCTGTCGATATCTCTGTAGGCACTGTCATCAACGGAACCGGTCCCTTCGAGGCGACATTTGATTCCACGAGGGTTGACATGCCTGTTCCTGAAAGCTTCGCAGGAAAGGAATTTGTTTATGACAGTGGCAGAAATTCGCAAGTTCTTTATTTCTGCGCTCCATTTGAGGATGCAAACATGACCTTTTACAACGACACGGGGGCTCTGGCAGGCACCCTGAACCTGACCCAGGGGAACTGCGGGTCATTTGCTTACGACTTCAACAACTACTGGTACTATGTGAATTCAACAGGGAGGGTCTTGGGGCAGCTGGACCAGGGCGCTGATGCGTACGTGATGTATCCCATGACCGATGATCTGTGGGGCATTGACAGCTCGGGAATTTACGGGGTCGGCAGGGACTCAACGAACGTCACCTACTACACTTCCGATGGGACGTACAGCAGTGCCACAAGGGCTTTTGGTTTTCAGGAGGGTATAGCCGGGAGCGGAACTCAGGGAACCGGCCCTGCCTTCCACATGACATCAAACCAGTCAGCACTGGGCGCGATACAGCAGGGAGACGGAGACGGCGCTGAATCAACCTCCGCCTATCCTTACAGGGAATTGTCCTATGTTTTTGGCATACCTGCAAACGCTCAGTACATCGCGATCGCGACCTCGGAACCTGACACGACCTGTTATCTCAGGTTTGGCAACGGCACTGTCTCGAATTTCGTCTTCACCAACGGGACGCTTGTCAACCAATCAACAAGCGGTAGCAGCGCATACCCGTACCCGAACAAGATATACATAGGTAACTCTTCGAGCACGGGAGAGGTGGATCAAATAATAGCAGGAACCCTCGTTATATGCGACAGCCTGTCTTATGCCTACATCGAGGATATGGGCAGCGATGATGAGGCCAACATCTGGGGTCTGAAGGATGCGGGGGTGGTTTTCAAGCCGGGCGCATACGGGATTGCATACAGCCATTCAGGAAAGGCTGATACATACGTGAACGGGAAGGGCCTTTCCGGGGATGCGGGTACGAACACGTGGAGCCACGTTGTTATAACATACAACACCTCCACGGCCAGCCTGTACATAAACGGGGAACTCTCTGATTCGGATTCTCTAACGGGCTCGATCCTGGACAGCAGCGAGAATCTCACGCTCGGCAAATACGGCAACATATACTTCAACGGCACCGCTGATGAAATCCGCATCTCGGACGTGGCAAGGAGCGCGGACTGGATTAACATGAGCTACCTCATAGTTGCTAACCAGAGTGACTATGTAAGCGTTGGGAGCGAGCAGCAGTTACAGTATCAGAATTGCATGAACATAACAACACCCGGGTCTTATAACTTGACAGGTGATATTATAAACAGCTTAAACACCATCTGCATTAACATATCCACGAGCAATGTAACCCTGGACTGCCAGGGATACACAATTGATGGTACGGATACTGTTAGCACTTACGGAGTTTATGCAGAAGGGAATTTTAATGATGAGAACCAGAACATAACCATAAAGAACTGCTTTGTAACCGACTGGAACAATGGAATCCATTTTTCCTATATCAATAAAAGTAGAATAACCAATGTAACTAGCGAATCCCACACCAATGCTGGTTTTGAAATTCAGGACTCTGATGAGAATAACCTAACAAATATAACTTCCAGATCCAATCTTTTTGGTTTGACCCTTAGCTCCTGCGTTGGTAACAGAATAGCCAACAGTACTTTGGCAAACAACACAAGATATGATTACTATATTAGCACGACTAATGCTGGACACTGCGATAATTCGTTCATAAACATAACAGGAACGGATAACAAGCCATTGGTTTATTATAATTCTTCTGTTACCATTGAGGACTGGGATAACAATGTCTCCGGTATTGTATTGTGTAATGCAGATAATTCAGTAATAAACAATGTGACCCTGAATCATACTTATGCAGGGAACAACGGAATTCAATTGTTTAGAACGGATTCTGCAAACATAACAAACACCCGAATGTATAATCTTTATTTCGGATTAGAAAGTCAATACTCCAGTGATATCATACTGATCAACGTAACCGCAAATGATAATTATAAGGACGGTGTATATCTTTACAATGTTCAAGGCAGTCATCAATTAACCAATGTAACAGTTAAGGATAACAGTGAAGACGGAATACATATTGTTGGCAATGACCACATATTGACTGACATAACTGCCAGTTCTAATGGTCAGTATGATTTATATCTACAGTCTGTTAACAACACCCGGATTATAAATTCAAACGTATCCGGGGACATATATCAGTGGGGTATTAATCCCAATGTCACCAACTATTTGCTGAACACGACCTTTACTAAAAGCAGTTTACAAATCGCCAATGCTAACTCTGGATCAGTCAAGGTACAGTGGTATCTTGATGTTTATGTTAGCGATTCTGCCGGTGGTCCTGTTAATGAGGCTAATGTTACCGCCTGGAATATAAGCGGTGTTCAGGCTTTCTCTGTTAACACCACAGGTACTGGTTACATCCAGAGTCAGAATTTGACTGAGTACATGCAGAATTTTACGGGCACATACTATTGGACCAATTACACTGTTAATGCCACTAAAGTAGGTGATGAGGTTAGTGAGGAGGTTAATCTTACAGAGAGCAAGACCATAACCCTGAGCCTGCCCAACATATATAACTGCGTTAACATCACCTCCTCGGGAACCCATAAATTGGCGCAGAACATCACAAACAGCATCCTGAGTGTTTGCATAAACATTACAAGCAGTAATGTAACACTGGATTGCCAAGGAAACATTATTGATGGCGATGATTCAGGGGTTGATTATGGAGCCCTTGTGGATGGAGTTTCAGGCAGTGAGCTTGTTAATGTAACCATAAAGAACTGTGATGTAAGGCAGTGGTATTATGGAATATTCTTGGATTATTCAGACAACGGAAGCATTCAAGATTCAAATGCCACTGATTGTAATGGGTATGGACTATATCTTCGGTATTCTGACCGCAATAACTTAACAAACCTAACTACGGATGATAACAGTGTGTATGGGACTTATATCCAATACTCTAACAACAACATAATAACCAATATTACAGCTAACAATAATGATGATTATGGATTTGCTCTTTCTGGTTCCGTAAACAACACCTTAACCAACATAACATTACTAAACAACACAGTGTATGACCTTAATGTTATTGCATATGGTGATAATGACTGCAAAAACGTTATAAATTATATGACAGGAACGGATAACAAACCAATAGTCTATTATAACGGCTCCTCTGTCAACATGCAGAACTGGAATAATAATGTTTCACAGATTGTGCTGTGTGATGCGGATAGTTCAGTGATAAACAACGTAACTCTAAACCGTAGTGACGTAAAAAACAATGGAATTTTCTTAATTAGAACAAGTTCTTCTAACATAACAAATACTCAAGTATTTAATTTTTATTATGGCATATATTTAAGTCAGACTTCTCAAAACAACCGGTTAACAAATATAACAGTAAGTTATAATAATTATGCAGGCGTGTTTTTATCACAATCCAACAGCAACATATTAAACAATGTAACAGCAAACTCTAATAGCCAATACGGATTTTATGTTTCTAATTCTGATAACAATCAATTAAGCAATATAACAGCAAACTCTAATGTTAATGGTTATGGTATTGGTTTTAACAATGCAGATAACACTTCGGTTATCAACAGCTTTTTAATAAATAACAGTCTCCGCGGAATTATTGTTAGTAATTCGGGAGAGAATTCTCCAAACATAATCTATAACAACTTCTTTAATAACACCATCAACATTGACTTTTCAATCGCAATACACAACAACTCCTGGAACACGACCAAACAGTCAGGAACGAACATAATAGGCGGGGCTTACCTCGGAGGAAACTTCTGGGGTGAACCAAACGGAACAGGCTTTAGTGAGAGCTGTAACAATAAAGACGGTGATGTACTGTGCGATGAAGCTTATGATTTGATTAATGATGCAGCCTGTAACAGAGGGGTTGATTGCGGTAACAACACGGATAACTGGCCCCTAACGTATTTGGTATCGCCTGTTGTAACCCTGAACTTCCCGACAGATAATAACCATTCCGTCTCTTTAACAGATAATATTGTATTTAACTGCTCAGCAAATGATACCGTAGGATTAAGCAACATAACACTCTATACAAACCTAAACACAACAGGAGGATGGCAGGCACACCAGACCAACAACCTGAGCGGGACAAGTAACAGCACGACGTTCACGGTCAACCCGAAAACTCTAATCGGCAGCGAAACATTCAAAGACTCAAACTTCGAATGGAACTGCCTGGTTTTTGACACAGATGAATCAAGTGACTGGGGTGATTCTAACTATACATTCAGCGGTTGGGACCTGGGAAGTTACACAAACACAACAAGAGAGCTAAGCAACACAACAAGCATAGAATTAATATATGGAAAGGAAATAAATGCATCAGAGACAGTAACAAATCTATCAAACGGACTTGTAGCACTCTATCATTTCAACAATGAATCAACTTATGGGGAGAATGACACGCTGGTTTATGATTTCAGCGGGATGGGGAATAATGGAACTGTTGTGGACGAAAATGCTACCTGGACTTCATCAGGCAAATTCAGAGGAGGCTATAGTTTTGACGGAGTTGTTGACTACATTGATTTCGGAAATGATCCCTCTATACACTCGATGGATGATAATTTTAGTGTTAGTATATGGTTTAAAGCAGATGAATGTAGCCCCTCACCAGACAATAGATATATTTTCTCAAGAGGCATGGGTTATTCATTCAGGATTTGTCGTAGTTCAAATCCAAACTTTGGATATGTAGTTGTTAACAAATCTTATGGAGTAGAAATTGATTATGATTCAGGACTGGACTTTACAGACCAGCAATGGCATCACTCAGTTCTTGTTTTTGATAATAAAAATGCCAGCTTATACTTGGATGGTTCTTTGCTGCATAATGAGACCTTTAATGACATGGGTAACATTACCTCACAAAAAACTCTTGCAGGAGCTTGGACAACATCTTATGGTTGGTTTAATGGAACTCTTGATGAAGTAGCTATCTGGAACAGAACTTTAACAGCAAGTGAAATAAAAGAACTCTTTGTAAGAGGAAACGCAACCAAAGGAACATACACATCAAAGATATTCAACGCGGCAGCCACAGCAGACTGGAAAAACATAACATGGGATGAAGGAGCTCCATACGGAGAAGAACTGCCGGACAATGGAGCAACAGAGACAGTGCCCGGCGGAGTAAACATGACAGGGAACGTCCTTCTCCTTCACTTCAACAACGACTCCTCTGTTGGCGAAAACGACACGCTCATGTATGATTTCAGCGGGATGGGGAATAATGGGACATGTTCTGGAGCAACCTGTCCAACATTGGATTCTCTTGGCAAATTTGATAAGACCTATGACTTTGACGGGGATGATGATTACATTGATTGTGGAAATGATAGCAGTTTGAATTTCGGAACAGGTAATTTCACAATATCAGCTTGGGTAAAGGTAAGGAATAGTTCTCAATACTGGTTAGGGATTATTCATAAAGGTGAAACAGAGTCTGGACAGAATTACGAACCTGCATATTCTTTCAGCAGATCTTCAAATAACGATAATTATTTCTTCCATGCGGGAGACTGGGCTGACAGAGCGTTTTTTGGCGCTTTGGAGGATGGAGAATGGCATCACTTAGTGGGGGTTGTAGAATCTGGAGAAGCAAAAGCGTATTTAGATGGTGTATACAAAGATACTGCTACAGCCAGTAATCCAGATCATACTAATCCTCTCAGGATAGCAAGTGGTGTTCTTGCCAGAGAATTCAACGGAACGATTGATGAGGTGGCGATATGGAACCGTTCGCTTTCAGCTGAGGAAATTCTCAATATCTACAAGAGAGGGGCTTTAAGGCTTAACATCTCAGCAAGAAGCTGCTCTGCAAGCGACTGCAGCGGCGAGGGTTGGACCAACTTCGGGAGTAACGCAAGTTTCGCTAACATAAGCTCATTATCTGACAACCAATACTTCCAGTACAGACTAACGTTCGAAACAGACGACTTTAATTACACACCACAACTAAACATAAGCTCGGTAATCATAAAGCGCGGGCCCTACATAATCTCCGGGGGTTCGGGAACCGCCTGCAACGCTTCCAGCAAGTGTCTTTTCATACAGAACTCGACCGGCTCGGTTAAGGCGAGATTCGATAGTTCTGGGAATGTGGATGTTAAGGGCGGTTATCTGTCCGGCCAGGCCTCGCTCTCTCCCCAGTCCGGAAGCTTTGTGGCAAAGAACTCGACCGGGACTGTCGTGTTTTACATAAACAGCACCGGCGATCTCGTAAGCATGGGGAGTTTCCAGCAGCAATCTTCGCCCTCCCCTTCCGGAGGGAACGATCTCATGATCAAGAATTCAACCGGATCCGTCGTGGGGTACATAGACGGCGCGACCGGTGATATGTATTTCAGGGGGGTTTTGCACTACAATTCGGACTTTTAGGTGACATCATGCTGTCAAACTCGCTAAGGGAGGTGAAGAAAATGAAGTGGTTTGGAATCGTAATCTTCGCCATACTGGAGGTGGCACTGCGTTCGCTAGCGAACGCATATAGGCACAGGTTTGTGGGTAACTCCAGGCAAATCGGTCCGCAGTTAACCGGTTTGAGTACTCTGGCGAAGCCCAGAACGCGACCTTGTTTAGCGGTAGCTCTATCGATCCTTTTGGTCGCGTGTTTCATCTCCCTAGTGACAACACCACTCGTAAACGCAGCGGATCCGGGCCACCCGTCTTCAAGCATATCCGCAGGTACGTTCGAATCAGGGGTTTACACCTTCCCGAGCAACCTGACCGTGACGGACTTCCTGATCGTCAATACAACCACGCTCTACGTGGACGCGATAACAGGAAGGGTTGGAATAGGCTTCACTTCGCCAAGCGTGGAACTGGACGTGAAGGGGGTTATCAACGCGACACAGGTACTTATCAACGGGACCGCGATAGGTAACGGGAACCTGACCGGGAGCGGCTCGACAGGCACGCTGGCAAAATGGACAGGGTCAAGCTTGCTGGGAGACAGCATAGTGAGCGAGAGCGGGAGCACGCTTACCGTGGCAGGGAATATCAGCATGCCTACCTTCTTCTACATAGGAGGGAGTGCAACAGTAATGGGAGAATACACAACAGCAATAGGAACAAACTCGGACGCGACAGGAGCAAGGGCAACCGCTTTAGGATACGATGCAGACGCAACAGCAAACTATTCAACAGCAGTAGGGTACGGGACAAACGCCAACAGCACAAGTGCAACAGCAATAGGACACAGAGCAGAAGCAGAAGCAAACTATGCAACAGCACTGGGAAGCTACTCGAGCGCAACCGGAATTAATACAGTGGCAATAGGGGAAGGTTCAGAAGCGACAGCAGCATCAGCGACCGCAGTGGGAAGCAATTCAGAAGCAAATAGTGATGCAACAGCACTGGGAAGCTACTCGAGTGCAACAGAGCAATACGCAATAGCATTGGGAAGAACCGCAAACGCAACAGCAACAGCAGCGATAGCGATAGGACCATCCTCGGATGCCATACATGACAGCTCCGTCGCGCTTGGCAGAACAGCGTTGACTACCGCTGCCAACCAGTTAATGGTAGGGAGCCCGAGCTACAAGCTCAACACAAACGTGCATGGCAACATAAACTCAACAGGGTACATCAACGCAACAACCGATGTGTGTATACATGGGGGGAACTGCCTGAGCACAGGACCAAGCGAATCAGATACGCTGCAGACGGTCACGACCAGAGGGGCGACCACGACGGATAACGTAACGATAGACAGCAACAGCGACGGCCTGACTAACATAGCCGATACGTTCTATGTGAACGGAACGACTGACATGGTTGGGATAGGGACGAATACGCCTGCAAATAAATTGACCGTCTTAGGCGGCGATATATCCCTTAGGGAGGACGACGATCAGTATGGCGCGATAATATTGACTGCTGACAACACAAAGGGTACGATCGTTTTGTACGAGGACGGAAGCACGGATATACATATCGGGGCCGGCACTGATGATGTGTATTTCAATCAAAACGGCAACGTCGGCATCGGGACAAATAATCCACAGCAGAAATTGGTTGTGGTTGGTCATACAAATATCACCGGTGACCTCAATGCAAGCGGAAACATCACGTTGGGATCTGGACTTCAAAGCGACAGCCTGAGATTCCTAGGGGCGTACGCAAATATAGTTCCCTACGCCTTCGAGGCCATAGCATACATTAACATGTACAACAGATATCCTCCTGCGACAAACACCATGGTCGGGATAGGGAAAAGCTCCACACCTGAGGAAATGCTGGACATTGAAGGCGGAAGCATCCTCCTTGACAACAACCAGTACATAAAGTTCGAGAACACCACGGGTGATAACATAAACTCCATGTACATAAGCACATCGGACAACTTGATAATAGGATCAGGGATAGCCCCCGGTGACAGCATCCGCTTCGCTCCGGGCGGTTCGAACAAGATGACTGTTACAGGAAACGGGGACGTGGGCATCGGAGACGTGAGTCCTGAAGCCACGCTGGAGGTTGTGGACAGCAGCGGTCCTCAGCTGATGCTGACCCATACGGATGACGTAGATTACGCCAACTTCACCGTGGACAGCGACGGGAATTTGACCATAACTTCGAGCAGCGGCAATGTGATCATACAGTTGGGTTAGAGGGGACATTCGGTTTTTTATATCCCCCCTCCATTTTTATTTTATGGTTTCGAGAAAACCCGAGAGAAGGGAAATGATCTACATCGGGATAATCCTGGTTCTTGCCGTTATCATGGCGTTCATGTTCCTGCAGAACACCCTGATCGAGGTATCGCAGAGGCAGGTCCTGGACAACATAAAAAGTGTTTACGGACTGCTCACGGAGAGCGAGGTGGAGGTTCTCTCGGTAAATGATGAAGGTTATCTTTACAGGATCCTGCTCAGGCTGAAACTCTCCACAGGGGACGTGGTCAGGGAGGTGTACGCCACCAAGGACGGGAAGTTCTTTTCGGAATCCGGGAACATTATCGAAGTTTCGGGTTTCATGGAGAGTCTTTCGAAGGAAAAGGATTTCACCGAGTGTCTGAGAACGAAGGGGATGCTCGTGTTCGGGCAGAGGAACGAGCCCAACACGGTTCAGCAGCTTCTGATAATAGGAAATTTCGCGAACAAAATATACGTGGACTGCGTCGGGGCGAACCTGCAGGCCTGCCAGCAGCTCGGGATCCAGGAGATCCCCACCATTGTTTTCGGGGACCAGAGCTACACGGGCGTGAAAACCAGGGAATGGATCGAAAGCCTGACAGGATGTGAACTCTGATTTTCTGAAACTTTATATTCTATCGTAACCAAATAATTAATGTTAGTCATCAATGTTAAACATTGATGTCGTTCTATAGGGGTTGGTGGTTCATATCGAAAATATCATACTTGATGTTCTGAAAAAATCTGATATCTCTCTGACCATAAACGAGGTCGCGGAGAAAACGAACCTCCACAGAATAACAGCTTCTAAATACCTGGCTGTCCTGGAGGCGAAGGGCATGATAAAATGCAGGAGCGTGGGCAAGGCGAAACTTTACTATATAAGTGGGGAATTGGAAAGGGTGTAAGGATGAAGAGCTCTACGGGTAACGATCTGATTGTTCTGGAATTAATAATATTCCTTTCAGTTGTCGTTTCCGTTTACATGGTTTCCGCCGCGGGCGACTTTAACTGCACGATAATAGAAAACCAGAGCTGCGGGTTCACGGACGTGATCTACCTGGAGAACGACACGGGAGGCTACTGGAACGCGCACGCGCAGAACGTCTCGGTGGGGACGTACGACTACGTGGTGTGCTGCAACTCGAATTCGAGCCTTTCCTACGCCTGCGACGAGGAGATTTTTCTTAAACTCGAGCCAGTCGCGGATTTCGAGAAGTGCATGAACATAACGATTTCAAACGCCGGCTCCTCTACCCTCACGAACTTCCCGGCGTACATCAACCTCACGCACGACAACGACATGATGCCGGACTTCATGGATATCCGCTTTTACAGCGAGGCGTGCAGTAATGGCGGGAGTTCGCTGGATTACGAGATAGAGAACTACACTTCGAGCGACAGGGCGCACGTCTGGGTGAGAATCCCTTCCATTCCGATCGCCGGGACCACCATATCCGTGTATTACAAGAACAACACGGTTGTTGGTTCCGGGGAGAACCCGACGGGTGTGTGGGATTCGAACTACGCCGGGGTCTGGCACATGACAGAGGTGAATGCAACAGACAGCACAAGCAACCAAAACAATGGAACAGAAAGCGGAGGAGTCACGCTGAATTCATCCGGAAGGATAGACGGTGCGAATGAATTTGATGGAAATGATGACTCTATTACGGTTTCTGATGATGAGAGTTTGAATTTTGGAAACTTCACCAATTTCACAATAGAACTTTGGGCGAAAGTATCTTCCGTGCAATCAAGCAACTATCCTGTAATACTTTTTAAAGGTGGCTGGGGGGGAAACACCCAACCGGGATATAACATGTATTATAATAACCTTAATGGTGAAATCGGGTTAAGAACAAAGTATAACGACACGGGTATGGAGGTTACTTCCAGATACAATCTGAGTGATAATAATTTACTTGATAAATGGATTCATATTGGAGGAAGAATTGATAGGGGCAATCAGCAAGAATTGTATGTTGATAGTGTATTAAGGGACACGGACAGCCTGGCTGCATATCCAAACAGGAATATAACAAACGATCAAGATTTAGCATTTGGCGACTATGGTTCCTACGAGTTCAACGGAACCATAGACGAGTTCAGAATCTCAAACACGCTAAGAACCGCGGACTGGATAAACCAATCTTACCAGATGGTTGAGAACCAGGGGAGCTTTGTGAGCTTCGGGGGTGAGGAGAGTACGGGAGGATTTCACGTCCAGAGGGGGGATTATTCCGGACCGGGGATCGTTTACGGGCTTGACGTTTGTTTGACCACAACACCGGGCTACTTCAACTGCACGTACGTGGATGACTCCTGCCCTTCAGGGAGGGAGTGCTTCGCCTCCATGGCCTCCTCTTATCCCTCTGACAACAACGACACGAACGCGCACATCGGGCCCTGTCAGCAATACCAGAGGAAGATATGCTGCAGGGTCTCGGATGATGTCAGCGTAACTTATGAGAATCCGACCCCGACGGACGGGGTGAGGAGGACGGGCAACAGCGTTACCATAAATGTCAGCGTGACAACAGATTCGGGAACCAGCGTGGACACCTGCATGCTGGAATGGAAGGTGGGCGGAGGTTCTCCCAGCAACGAGACCATGGGGAAGGTAGGGACGGGGAGCAGCGTTACCTGCAACATAACGAAATCCACGAATGACGGGACTGACTACACGTTCAAGGTTTACGCGAGCGATTCGAACGGTTACTGGGGTAACGAATCCTACAGGACGTTCAGGGAGAACGACGTGCCCGATAAGGTCGTCCTGCTGTCGCCCAGCGACGGGGCGCACTTCACGAACAGGACGCCGACACTGAAATGGAGCGAGCCGAACGATGACGACGGGGATTCCCTCACCTATTTTGTCAACATAACCTGCCTCAAGCTGGGGGGAGGTGACTGCTCCAGCGATGACAGGTATGAAAGCACGAATGACCTTAACTACACTCCTGCCAGCGAACTCCTCTACTTCGGGGACGACAACTATTACTACAACTGGTCAGTCAAGGCCTATGACGGTTACGAGAACGGCACAGAGAGCGACCAGTGGAACTTCACGATAGACACGAACGTCTCCATCTCTCTAAACCCTGACTTGGTCGACTTCGGGGCAGATCGACCTCTGAGCTACGAGGACAACACAACGGATGACAGCCCGAATCCCTTCGTCCTGCAGAACGACGGGAACTGCATGATAGATGCGAACATCTCCGCGATCGATTCTCTCTGGGTATCCAAACCCTCCCCCACGGACTACTTCAACTACTCTGTCGACTGGGTTTCCGGGGAGGAGGGGGCGTTCAACTGGACCGGTTCAACAACGAGTTGGACTAACGTTCCTCTGGTCAACGTAACGTTCATAGATTCCCTGAATTACACGGATACGAACGATTCGGCCGAGATCGATCTACAGATAGTGGTCCCGTCGGATGAGCCCGCGGGGGCGAAGTCCTCCAATCTAATATTCACAGGGTGGTATATTGGTGAGAGTTAAGGTCTTGAAATTTGGGATGGTACTAACGAATCTGTTAGTCATCGGCCTGCTCGTTTACCTCCTCGTGAACATAGCGAGCATCCCTCTGATAGAGCCTGCTGATGGGAAGTACACAACAGAGAGGAGACCCGAATTCGTGTGGGGAGGCCTGCAGAAGGAGTTCGTGATCTTCCTTGATGACGATCCGGATTTCGAAACACCTTTCACTTCGAGAGTTTCGGGAAATGCGTTCAGGTTCGGGAAAGACCTGGATTTCGGGACGTACTACTGGAAGGTCCAGAGCGGGATCCTTTTGAGCGGTGTCCGGAAGCTGACCGTGGGCTCGAGCGTTGTGCTGGCAAGGGGGAAGGATGAGGTAAGGAACGAAGGGAATACGGACGTGCTCCTGCACAGCGTGACAGGGGCGATGGTGCTCGGGATGGGCTCCTCGGTTAAAATAGGAGAAGAAGAGAATGTCAAGGCAGAGCAGGTTTAATGGTCTGGTGGTGATGGTCTCGTTGGTGATAGCCTTGGGTATGTTTTCCCAGGGTGTTCAGGGGATTGGAGTCACGCCCGGTAGGAAAACCATAGATTTCGAGCCGAACCTCCAGGCAAGCGTTACCTTCAACATCATCAACAACGATCACAAGGAATTCAACGCCCTGGTCTACGTGGAAGGGGATCTGAAAGAATACGTAACCCTGGAAAGGGATATTGTTGAGTTCAAGGAGTCCGACAACTCGAAGCCCTTCACCTATAACGTCAGGCTGCCTGAAAGTATCGAGGAACCGGGCAAACACTGGGCAAGGATAGTGGTGATGGAGATGCCTCCGGGGATGGAGGCAGAGGAGATCGAAGGCCATTTTGTCATAGCAACAACCGCTGTGATCCACCAGCTGCTGGTAAAGGTCCCCTACCCGGGGAAATATGCTGAAATGGATATGATCGTAAGCGAGGCACAGCCCGGAGAGACGGTGAACTTCTTCGTTAAGGTTTACAACATAGGGACGCAGAACATTGTAAGGGCGAAGGCAACCATTGAGATAAAGGGCCCGACCAACGAAGTGATAGCAACGGTTGAGAGCGAGGAGAAAGAGATAAAGTCAAAGGAGAGGAGGGATTTGGCGGCGCACTGGGAAGCGGACGTGAACCCAGGGGTTTATCACGCGGTGGCGACCCTGGACTACGACGGGAAGATCGCAAGGGACGAAAAGAATTTCTACGTGGGAAATCTCTTCATAGAGGTCAAGGACATCACGGTGAAGGGATTCAAACTCGGGGGCGTTGCGAAATTCAACATACTGGTTGAGAGCAAGTGGAATGAAAGGATTGAGGACGTTTATGCTGAAATGATAATATCGGATTTGAGAGGGGACACGATCGCGGACGTTAAATCGGCTTCCGTTGATGTGGATCCTCTTCAGAAAGAGACACTGTTCGTTTACTGGGACACAGAGGGGGTTGAGAAAGGGATTTATGATGCAAGTCTAATCCTCCATTACGCGGGCAAGACAACGGAGAAGAAGCTTAAGACGTATCTGGAGCTGGAAAGCCTCCGAACAGAGATCATAGGCGTGACCGCCCGGGCTGTCAGGAGGGAGGATGGGGGTTACGACATAATCACACCGCTCGTTGTAGTACTGATAATGATAAACATTGGGTGGTTCTTCTACTTCAGGAGAAGGAAATAGTTTAAACCAGTATCTCCTCTGCCGTGTTCGAGAGGACGAGGTTCTCATGGCTGATCTCTGTCACCAGCGTGTATTCGCCTGGTTCAAGGTCCAGATCGAGGTCAAACTCTGAGAGATCCAGGGTGTAGTGTCCTTCTGCGTATCCGTATCCTTCGTAGCCTATCTCGGGGATTTGACCGTATTTGAATTCATACTCTTCTCCAGACCTCTCTATGAATTCCTTTATCGGCATGCCCGAACTTTGGTCTCCGAGGGAAACCGTTACGACCGAACCCTCCGGTATTATGTTCTCGGAAACGGTTATCCTCACCTTGGCGGAGAGGTGTTTGATTTCGCTCGAACCCCCTGTTCCTGTGATCAGGCCTGTTATGCCGGGGTTCAGAAATAAGGCAACAATTATAAAAATGCTGATTATCGGGAAAACGTAAGCCCTCCTGTCCATTCAATTTGTTATTGGATCGAAGGTTTATATTATATTCCGTTTTTATTAGGGCCAGTACAATTATAAAACATGCTGAGGTTTGGGAAGTTCTTGGTAGTCGTTGTTTTATTCACCGTGCTAGTTTTAGTTTCCAGGAACGCATCTGCAGCCTGGCCGGATTCCTCTTTTGAAAGATGCATGAACATAACGATTTCAAACGCCGGCTCCTCGACACTAACGAACTTCCCGGCGTACATCAACCTCACGCATGATGAAGACATGCTTTCGGATTTCATGGACATAAGGTTCTATGATTCGCCTTGCAACCAGGGAGGTAGTTTGCTCGATTACGAAATCGAAAACTACACTTCGAGCGACAGGGCGCACGTCTGGGTGAGAATCCCTTCCATTCCGAGTGCTGGGACAAAGATATCCGTGTATTACAAGAACAACACTATCGTGGGTTCGGGCGAGAACCCCACAGGGGTGTGGGATGCGAACTACGTCGGGGTGTGGCACATGTCGGAGACGGATGCAAAGGACTCGACACAATACGGCTATAACGGGACGGCAGGGTTTACGAACATCACCTCAACGGCCGATGTCACCGCCACGAACGGGACTCAGTGCGTGGATGACGATACACTTGAATACAACAACGGGACCTATAACGGGTGGACACTCAGGGCGACCAGCGGAGCTGCGAACGGTCAGGAAACCACTATAACCGATTACAGGTATTTCAACGGCAGCTACAGGGTTCTTTATTTCTCTAGCCAGCTGAGCGGTTTCAACGAGGGGGATAATTACTATATTTACGTACCAGGAAAGGAATGGGGCCCTGTATTGAACTCTTCCGGGAAGGTTAAGGGGGCAATAGAATTCGACGGAGCTAATGATTACATAGACACCAATTTCAACATCCCGAACGAGACGGGCGAGAGAACGGTGATGTTGTGGGTGAGGATAAGAAACAAGTTCTATTCGGACTGGGCCAGGGTCATTGTAAATAACGCTTTATGGACGGGGAACCCGGCAACCCAGGAGGGGCTAGCGATTAATTACAGGAGTGATGACATAATTGCATACTGCTATAACGGAACGGGTGTTAGAACCACTTTGACCATGCTTGATAACCCTCAGAACAATACGTGGTATCACGTTACGCTTGTTCATGACAACTCGGACGTAACCAGTTATGTTAACGGGCAACTTTCCTCAAGCCTGCCCTGCACGGGGAGCAAGAAAAATGAGGATGGTCTCGGTATAGGAGCGTATACAGGTCTTGATCCCCATGTCAGGTTCTTCAAGGGGACGGTAGATGAATTAAGGGTCTCAAACTCAACCCGTTCCGCTGACTGGATCAACCAAACGTATCAGATGGTTGCGAACCAAGCGAATGTCGTGAGCTTCGGAAGTGAAGAGAGTATCCCTTCAACCTCAATAGACGACTGCTCCGTCCTGGACTCCGCTGGCGAGACCTACCTCCTGACCCAGGACATTTTGGACTCCTCGAACACCACATGTATGGATATCCAGGCGGATAACGTGACCCTTGATTGCCAGGGAAACTGGATAGACGGGACTGACGGGGGATCGAGTTACGGGGTGAGGATTAATAACTACGACAACGCAACCGTCCGTAACTGCGATATATCGGACTGGGCGTACGGGATTGGTCTGTCTACCTCCACCGAAAACGAGATCTACAACAATTTCATAACTTCGGTTACGGGCAGCGGGATAAATGTAGCTTCCTCCTCGAACTACAACAACTTCACCAACAACACCGTTTTCCTTAACCAGAACTACGGGGTCTATCTTTCCTCCTCCACGAACAACAACTTCAGCCACGGGAACGTCTCGAGAAACACGAACCATAGTTTTTACCTCACCGGTGCGGACAACAACAGGATAGAGTATTCAACAATATGGCTAAACACAGAGGACGGGATTCGGCTCTCCTCCTCTGATGGTAACGTTATCTACGAAAATAACATAACATCCAATAAGGCAGGGGTTTACATGATTTCCTCGTCCACCGGAAACCGGATAGAGGGAGGGAACGTGAAATCCAATTCTAACACAGGCATCTGGATTTTCCAGTCAACAGGCAATAACATAACAGGTGTTAACTCCTCTTTGAACACGGATCACGGAATTTATTTACACACCTCAGCCAACGGGAACAGGGTCGAAAACGTTATTGTTTCAGATAACACGGCAAACGGGATAATTATCGATACCGCATCCAGCAATATTATAACAGGGTTTGAGAGCTATTCAAACACCGACAAGGGGGTTTTGATCAACTACGGGGCGAACAACAACATAACAGGAGGGAACATCTATTCCAATGATCAGGGTATAAGGCTGGCATATACAAATAACAATTACGTGATAGATACGCTTTTAGAATTATCCGGAGATTACGAAATTTATTGCACGGACACCGCCTCCTCCCAGAACTACTTCATAAACTCCACATTCGACAAGAACGATGTTTTCGTAGGCACTAACACGATCATCTGGGTCAGGTGGTATCTGCAGATAGAGGCAAGGGACGTTTCTGAAACCCCTCTTGAAGATGCGAACGTCAGCATAAAGGATACGTATGGTTATTCCTGGTTCACCGGACAGACCAATTCCTCGGGTTACATACCGAGACAGATCCTGAACGAATACAACCAGACCTCCGGAGGGAAAACCTTTTACACCAACTATGCCATCAACGTCAGTAAGTCAAGTTACGTTTCCAACCAGACATCAGAAAACCTCACTGTTTCGAAAGTGAAGATCATCTACCTTCAACCTATCGGCCCGCCCGTTGTTAAAGTTAAAACATACACAAGAGCGCTTGTTGAGAGGAGCGTGTTCAAACCTAACAGGATGGTCAGGACGAGAGCTACTGTGACAAGCAGCGAAGGGAGAGATCACGTATCGAACGCGACGATCGTTATAAAAGACCATCTTGAAGTCACAAAGGTGAACAATGAGAACATGACAAAAATATCGGAAGTGGCGAATGGTTACGTATACGAATACAATTATACGCTTCCCGGGGATGCGCAGGGACTCTGGCTGATAAATGTCACGTCAATCGACACCGAGAACAGAAAGGGTTATGACTTCAAAAAGATAGCCATTACAATCCTGAACATCCAGGTAAAGCTTTTGCTGAACGACACGTGGGATTCCGCAAGGGTTTACATACCAGGGG
>JABAOH010040411.1_pt1 | contig 22886 bp, 22 predicted proteins | sample 7062181 | NCBI WGS metagenome assembly JABAOH01 (sample SAMN14538630, study PRJNA623070) | marine sediment metagenome | biome: marine biome [ENVO:00000428]; feature: marine pelagic biome [ENVO:01000023]; material: deep marine sediment [ENVO:00002113]; isolation source: pool of 5 deep marine... | reverse complement strand
TTCGGCTACGGGAAGATGCTGCCGGCAGGACTGCTGCGAGAACCTCTGGCCTCACTGAAGCGAGCTAATGCTGTTGTTATTACCCGGTGCGACCAAACCACTGAGGCCAAATTGACCCAAATCGAGGAAAAACTGCAAAAGGTCAATCCCAATATGATAATTGCAAGGTCGATACACGCTGCTGTTTACGCAAAACATCCAGAGCCTTCCGTCATTCCCGCAAAAGTGGGAATCCAGAAAAAAAGCGAAACAATGGATTCCTGTCTGCGCAGGAATGACAGCATTAAACAGCTAAAGGACAAAAAGATATTTGCGTTCTGCGGCATAGGCAATCCGGAGGCCTTCCTAAACACAATCAAGGCCCTGGGCCCTGAACTGGTCGGCTCTAAAGTCTATAACGACCATCATCACTACACCGACGACTGTTTAGCTGATATTTGCAAACAAGCGGCGAATCTCAAGGCCGATTTGATACTGACAACACAGAAAGACTGGACCAAAATCACCCCCTTGCTGCCGGCGAAAAAAGATATACCAATTGCATATCTGGCAATCGAGATAAAGTTCCTGGCCGGGCAGGACAAATTAACAGGCTTGATTGAAAATACATTAGCGAGTAAAATCCCCCAAGAATAAGCGATAATCGACAATTGACTTTGGCTCTTGAGTTCTTTTGCACTTGTGCTGTTATGTACGAAAAGCTGCTGAAAACGGTAACGAATCTCGGCTCACCGAAAGTTCTGGTCGTCGGCGACTTTATGCTCGATGTCTATACGTACGGTGATGCGCTGCGAATCAGCCCTGAGGCGCCCGTGCCGGTACTGAAAGTTACTAAAACCGAGTACCGTTGCGGTGGAGCAGGCTCCGTAGCTGCTGATATTGCCGCTTTAGGGGCGGTACCTTTGTGTCTGGGTGTTATTGGAGATGACAGCAACAGCAAAATCCTCAAAAAAGAGCTGACAGAAATCGGCGCCGACACCACCGGCCTGCTTGAAGTACCGGGCCGCCCTACCATCAGCAAACAAAGATTAATAGGTCTGGCGCAACATCGTCATCGGCAGCAATTGATAAGAATGGACCAGGAATCTACAGAGCCGCTTTCCGACGATCTGAATGAGGTGATTGGCCGGGCTTACAAAGACAAACTGGCACAAGCTGATATCGTTTGCCTGCAGGATTATGATAAGGGCCTGCTTAGTCCGTCGCTTTGCAAGCAAATGATACAATCGGCAACGCAGGCAGGCAAAAAAGTCCTTATCGACCCTTCACCGACGAGCGACTATTCGAAATACCTCGGTGCCACCGTAATCACGCCAAACCGCGAAGAGACTTCCAAAGCGGTCGGTTTTGAGATAAAAGACGCGGAGACGGCGGCCAAAGCAGCAGAACACTTTATAAGGGAATTAAATCTTGAGGCTGTGGTAATTACCTTAGACAGAGAAGGCGCATATCTCAAAACGGAAAAAATCAGTGACATCATAGCTACAAAACCGCGCAGCGTTTACGATGTCACCGGAGCGGGTGATATGGTTCTGGCGACCCTGGCAATAACACTGGCTGCCGGTTGCGATTATAAGACCGCTGTTCAGTTGTCCAACATAACCGCCGGCATTGAAGTGGAAAAGTTCGGCGCTGAACCGGTAACAATTGAAGAAATTATCAACGAAATCACCGACAAAGTGCATTCTGTTGACTCCCTGTTAGACCAACTCACGTGGCACCGCCAGCAAAATAAGACTATAGTTTTTACAAATGGCTGCTTTGATGTGGTTCATAGAGGGCATATCGAATTTCTGAAATTCTGCAAGCTGCAGGGTGATATAGTTGTTGTTGGACTGAACTCGGACAATTCGGTAAAGACCATTAAAGGCCCCGCCCGGCCAATAAATAATCAGTATGACAGGGCTGTCGTCCTGGCTGCATTGGAAATGGTCGATTACGTCACGCTCTTCGATGAGCCGGACCCGCTGGAATTAATTAAAAAAGTAAAGCCGGACATATTAGTAAAGGGCGAAGACTGGGCACAGAAAGGCGTCGTCGGCCGCGAATTTGTCGAATCCTACAATGGCAAAGTCGTCCTTGCGCCGATTGTTGAGGGCAAAAGCTCAAGTGCAACAATCGAAAAAATGAAGTCATTGGAAACAGAATCCCAATGGATGAGATGAGCGTTCTTTCTGTCATTGCGAGTGGAACGAAGCAATCTAAAACGCAGCGAATGAGATTGCCGCGGCCTGCTTCGCAGGCCTTGCAATGACACCGATATAGGGTAAAAATCCCGATGAACGAGGACACAAAAAAACAGATTATAGAGGCCATAGAAACGCACAAAAAGATGCTTGCCGGACTCCAGGAAAGTGACATTGAAACAATCGCCGCCGCTGCTGAAGCAATAACAAGAGCATTAAAGCAGAACGGCACAATTTATCTTTGTGGTAACGGAGGCTCTGCAGCAGACGCTCAACATATAGCCGGCGAGTTAGTGGGCAGATTCAGCAGGGAGCGAAAGGCTCTGGCCGCGGTAGCACTTTCGACCGACACCTCCGTACTGACATCCATTGCCAACGATTACGCTTACGAGAACGTTTTTGCCCGGCAGGTGGAGGCCTTAGTAAAAGAAGGTGATATCTTGTGGGCTTTCTCGACCAGCGGCACGTCACCAAGTATTATCGCAGCGGCGCAATTAGCTAAAGAAAAAGGCGCTTGTGTACTGGCCTTTACAGGCAGGACTAACAGCAAGCTCGAACAAATGTCTGATATTTGTTTTTGCGCCGATGCCGAATCGACGGCGCGCAGCCAGGAAATTCACCAGCTCGCCTATCATATAATTTGTGACCTTGTAGAACAAAGTGCTACCAACAGTTAAACCAAAATTGGATTTTAATAGATATGTCTGACAAAGCTATATTTTTAGACCGTGATGACACCCTGATTGAAGACCCGGGCTATATTAATTATCCCGACCAGATAAAGCTGCTCGATGGTGTCGCTGAGGCACTTATCGAGCTTAAAGCCCTTGGGTATAAGCTGATTATCGTCACCAATCAATCGGCTGTCGCACGCGGGATTGTTACCGAAAAAGTACTCGGCGAGATTCATAACCGCTTAAAACAACTGCTGACTGAAAAGGGTGTATTTTTAGACCGGATTTATTACTGCCCTTACCATCCTGACGGAGCTGTCGCAAAATACCGCAAAGAAAGCAACTGCAGAAAGCCGAACCCGGGAATGTTGCTGAAGGCAGCCGACGAGATGGATATAGACCTTGGCCGGTCCTGGTGCATCGGCAATAGCAGCAGTGACATAGAGGCCGGTCTGCGGGCAGGGTGTAAAACGATATTGATAGATCTGCCTTCCCATCAAAAACAGCTCAGTCCAGGCCAGCCGAGGCCGGACTACAGGGCTGTAAACATTAAGGAGGCGGTAAATATCGTAAAAAAATACCACCGCTGCCCCGATGTCGCCGTAGTCACAACCGGGCCGTCCTCCACCGGCCAAGCTGAACCGGTTTCACAAGCCGCCGAACAGGCTTCTCAAGAGACTGAACCGATTTCTCAAACCGAGCAAGAGCAACCCCAATCAGAACCGGTAGAGCGGCAAACGCGACACCCAGAGCAGGGAATTGCCGGCGACAGAACCGAACAGCTGTTAAACAACATCCTGAGACAACTAAAAAGGATGCATCGGGACGATATGTTCGGTGAGTTTTCGATAATGAGACTGATGGCCGGGATTATACAAATTGCTGTTCTGTTTTGCTTGTTGATAACTATATGGTTCCTGATGAGCCCGGACAAGCAGGATATTTCGGTTTTAATTGCACTTGGATTTGCTATGGTTCTTCAGCTTATGTCACTAACCTTTTACATAATGCAGGGACGAAGATAAGTTCGGTGCAAAGCGTGAAGCGATATATAGAGCATAAAGTGGATACATGCGCCTCTGAAGCGCCTGTTAGCAACGTGCGTAACTGCAGGCAGATACGAGATACGAATATTTTAGTCTGGCTTCCTTCTCCTATGGGTGATGCTATTCTTTGCACACCGGCCTTGAGGGCTATCCGCAAACATTTCAAATCCTGCGAAATCTCGTTTTTCGCCAAGGGCGTGGTTCGCGAGGTTTTATCACCAAGCAGCTTTAATGACAGATGGCTCGAACAACGGGACAAGAATCCGTTTGCCGCTGCAAAAATGTTCAAGAAGCATAAGTTCACGCACACAATCCTTTTCAAGAACTCCTTTGCTTCAGCACTGTCGGTTTCCTTAGCAGGGATACCATCGCGTATCGGCTATGCCCGCGAAGGACGTGGTTTTTTGCTCACTGACAAACTTTACCCGACGAAACTGCCTAACGGCAAATTCAAGCCCCTTTCCATGATTGACTATTATCTTGCAATCGCATCATGGTTAGGTTGTGACACAGCCGACAGAAATCCTGAACTGCTTATCGACGCGCAAGACGAACAGAACCTCTGCGGCAAATTGCCACAAGTCTTGAATCCCGATGGCCCGGTTGTTGTTATTGTGCCGGGTGGAGCATTTGGCCCGAGCAAGTGCTGGGCCAGCGAAAGGTTTGCACAAACGGCCGATTGGCTGATTACTAACTACAACGCAACGGTTGCCATATCAGTTGCATCCAATCCTACTGAGAAGCAAATCGCAAAGGAAATTTGCGAGTCAAGCAAACATAATATCATCAACCTGGCAGAGATGGCTATAAGTCTTGGTGAATTAAAAGCACTCTTTTCCATTGCGGATTTGGTGATAAGCAACGATACAGGTCCACGGCATATAGCTATAGCTCTGAGACGAAAGGTCGTCACCCTTTTCGGGCCGAACAACCCAGCCTGGACGAATACCGGCTACGAAAATGAGATTCAAATAGTCAGCGACGCCCCCTGTGCTCCCTGTGACAAGTCAATATGCAAAAAGCCAGAACACTTATGTATGCAGTCAATCACGGTGGATAGGGTTTGTGGGGCCGCAAAAGAATTGCTTGAGAAAGAACAGGTGGTGAGTAGTCAGTGTTGAGTGGTTAACAGGTCTATGCTGTCAGTTGTGATTATTACATTAAATGAAGAGGCGAAAATCAGAGATTGCCTGGAGTCGGTAAAATGGGCCGACGAGATAATCGTTGCGGATAATTCCAGCCAGGACAGGACAGTCGATATCGCCAAAGAATACACTCATAAAGTCTACAAACATACGCTCCTTGCAGATCTTGCGAAAAACTTCGCCATTGAAAAGGCCACAGGTGATTGGATACTTTCAATAGATGCTGACGAGCGGATTACACCAGAACTACGTGTGGAGATTCAGGAAACACTAAAATCTCCTCAATGTGATGGCTATTACATTCCCAGGAAATCATACTTTTTAGGCAAATGGATAAAACATTGCGGCTGGTGGCCGGATTATGTCTTACGCTTGATTAAAAAAGACAAAGGTCGTTATGAAAATCGTGCAAACCATGCTAAGGTACTGCTACAGGGAATAACAGACAAGCTGAAAAACCCGCTGTTGCACCTAACCCTTGATGATCTAACTGAGTATTTAAACACAACTAACAGAGATTCAGATAATGTCGTTGCAGAAGCAACTGCAGATACTGGTCAGGTCTCGGTACTTACGTCCTTTTTACACTCCTGGGCCAAATTTTTTAGTATATACATCATCAAAAGAGGTTTTCTTGACGGCAAGGAGGGCCTTATCCTGTCGGTCTTGTTATCTTACTCGGCTCTTATAAAATATTTGAAATTGTGGCAAAAATGGAATAAAGCCGTATAATCTTTTTCACATAAATATTCAGTGTCGATAGAGACAGAAAAACCTCTCACTGGTCATATTATGAGGAACTAAGTTATAGAATGAAGGTGTTGATAACAGGAGTCGCAGGTTTTATTGGAAGCAATCTTGCTGAAAGGCTGCTCAAAGTTGGCGAACACGAAATTATCGGCGTCGACAATCTCTCATATGGAGTAAGACAGCAGGTTCCGGATAGTGTGGATTTTCACGAACTGGACGTCCGCTCAGCAGAAATCCATCCTTTGTTTGACGGTGTAGATGTGGTGTTTCATTTAGCAGCAAAAAACTGTATCAGCGACTGTCAAACTGACCCTGTGGAAACAGCCGACATAAATATAACCGGCACAGTAAATGTTTTTGAGGCAGCCCGGAGAAAGCAGGTTAGGAAAGTTATTTACGCTGAGTCATCGGCAATTTACGAAGGCAGCGCCGCATTTCCCACGCCGGAATCAGAAGTTAACCCCGAGAGTTTCTATGCCACCAGCAAGGTGGCTTCTATGTACTTTGCAAATGCCTACAGCAAATTCACAGACTTACGATTTACGGCTCTTAGATACTTCTGTGTTTATGGCCCCCGGCAGGACTATAGAAGAACAATTCCTCCCGTGATGAGTGCGTTTATTATAAAATTTCTCAAGGGTGAACGGCCGATTATTTATGGCTCAGGTGAAAAAAGAAGGGATTTTATCCACATAGACGATGTAAATGATTTCCACTTACTATGTATATATGATTTGAAAACTGATAACAAGGTATACAATATCGGCTCAGGCAGGAATTACTCAGTCAATGAAATATACGGATTCATAAGCGACCTATTGAACGTGAAGATTGAGCCGATCCACAAAGAAGACCTGGCCGGCGAAGCAGAAATTACTTTAGCAGATACCTCAAAAACGCAAAAATTGGGTTGGGAACCAAAAATTAAGATTAAAGTAGGACTTAAAAGTATGATTGATTATATCCGTCAAGAGATGAGAAAGGGTAATATCAAGTAGCTTATATGAAAGCAATAATACTTTCCGCAGGCAAGGGTGAGCGCTTAAGAGATGTAGTGGATGATAGGCCAAAGCCAATGATTAATATAAGAGGCAAGCCTATCTTAGAGCATAATATAGATTTGCTTGGGCGTTTCGGCACAGAAGAGGTTTATATCAACCTTCACCACTTACCTGAAGTAATCAGAGATTATTTCGGTGATGGCAGCGACTGGGGTGTCAAGATTACATATTCTTATGAACATCAGCTACTCGGAACGGCAGGAGCAGTCAGAAAAATTGCCGATGATTATTGGGATTTCAAAGACCAAGAGAGGTATAAAAGCTTTTTAGTGATTTATGGTGATAATCTCATTGATTGTGATTTAGCTGAGATTATAGACTTCCACAAGAGAAAAAAAGGTCTTGCAACCATAGGATTACATAAAAAAGCAGACGTAAGGCACAGTGGGATTGTAGTGCTCGATGAAAAAAATAGAATTGTGAAGTTCATAGAGAAACCAAAGCCAGAAGAGATGATAAGTAATCTTGTAAATGCAGGACTTTACATATTAAGGTATGATATTCTAGACTATATCACCCAAGGGAAAAATCCAGATTTTGGCAGAGATGTTTTTCCCAAAGTGATAACAAAAGGCGAAAATATATTTGGTGTGGTGATCAATGGAACTGTAACAACCGTGGACACACCTGAACTTCTGGAGAAGGCAATCAGCTAACAATGTAGCAGGAAAAAACAGTAAATTATTGAAAATAAACAGGAATAGAGAGCGAAATGATTATTACTCGTACTCCCTTTAGAGTTACTTTAGGAGGAGGTGGCACGGACCTACCTTCATATTACTCAAAATATGGCGGTTTTGTTTTTGCCACTGCGATCAACAAATATATGTTCATCAACCTCAACAGGCCGATTGTGGATGACTTAGTAAGAATTAAATACAGTAAAACGGAAATAGTAAGCCACAGGGATGAATTACAACACGACATTGCAAAGGAGGCAATGAGAATAACAGGTATTGAAAAGGCCATAGAGATAATTTCGATGGCTGACGTTCCAGCCGGAACAGGCCTTGGCTCCTCCAGTTGCTACGCCGTTGGTGTACTTAATGCTCTTCACACTATGAAAAGGGAATATATTTCATTGCAGGATTTAGCAGAAGAAGCCTGTCGCTTAGAAATTGAAATGCTAAAAAAGCCTATTGGTAAACAGGACCAATATATGGCCACTTTTGGGGGCCTAATAGTATTAGAAATTGAAAAAGATGGCAAAGTAAATGTTCATAAAGTAAATGCCTCAGGAGCCACCATCGATGATTTAAATCGCAATATGCTGATGTTTTATACTAATACCTCCCGCAGCGCCGATGAAATACTTCTGGAGCAAAGCAATGGGGCAAAGGCAGAAGAAGCCAATGTGGTCGATAGTATGCATTACATAAAAGAAATTGGCTATAAAATCCTGGAGGCAGTAGAGACTGGTAACCTCATCGATGTAGGATTGCTATTTGATGCACATTGGCAATGTAAGAAAAAGATATCAGCGAAAATGTCTAATGCACATTTTGACGAGATTTATGCTATCGCCAAGAAAAACGGGGCTTTAGGAGGGAAGATTTCCGGAGCTGGCGGTGGAGGCTTCTTCGTTTTTTATGTTGAGCGAGAGCATACGAAATTTAGAGAAACTATGGCGAAATTGGGATTAAGGGAAATGCGATACAGGTTTGACTTCGAGGGGACAAAAGTCCTCGTGAATCTTATGGACGGAATAAGATAAGAAACATAATTTTAAAAAGCACAACCGTATAACCGGTATTATTGTTTGTGAAACGATTGGCCTTGACGATGGAAAAGGCGATTTTTCTTGACAGAGACGGAGTTATAAATAAAGTGGTTCTGAAAAATAACAAGCCGTTCTCGCCAAATAGATTTGAGGACTTTGAATTTCTGGATGGTGTAAAAGACATTTTGCAAAAATTCAAAGAAAAAGGATTTCTCAACATTATTATTACCAATCAGCCAGACATTGCACGTGGCAGGATGGATTGGGAAACGCTGGAAATGATGCACTGCTATACCAAAGCAAATCTGCCTGTGGATGATATATTTGTTTGCCCCCACGATGATATTGACGACTGTTGCTGTCGCAAGCCAAAGCCAGGATTACTATTTGAGGCAGCCAAGAAATGCAATATAGATTTGAAAGACTCATTCCTGATCGGTGACCAGGGGAAGGATGTGGAAGCAGGAAGATGCGCAGGATGTACTACAATCTTGATAGATTGCCCTTATAACAAGAAACAAGATTCAGATTTTAAAGTCAGCGATCTGTATTCAGCAGTAGAAATAATTTTAAATAGTTGTGAGAAAAGGTAAATATTTTGAGAGCATATATAAATAGATACCTAAAGGAGGTAGATGAGATTCTTGAGAGTTTAGACAGATCAAGGATCGAAAAAATAATAGAAATACTTATAGAATTGCGGAATAAAAAAGGAAGACTCTTTTTCCTTGGGGTCGGGGGAGGGGCAGCCAACTCCAACCATGCAGTAAATGATGCTAGGAAGATTGCAGGTATTGAAGCCTATGCTCCAACCGATAACGTATCCGAATTAACTGCGAGGGTTAACGATGATGGTTGGGGAAGTGTTTTCGCTGAATGGCTGAAAACCAGTAGATTAAATGCCGATGACGCAGTTTCTGTATTTTCTGTTGGCGGAGGCAATGAAGAAAAGAACATTAGTGCCAACATTGTCATGGCTTTAAAATATGCTAAGGAGGTTGGTGCACAGATTTTTGGCATCGTCGGAAGAGACGGCGGCTATACAGCAAAGGTCGCTGACGCTTGTATTGTCATTCCCACGATATCTTCCGATACAGTAACTGCGCACACAGAATCATTCCAAGCCTTATTGTGGCACCTTATTGTTTCCCACCCTAAGATGAAAATTGCAGAGATGAAATGGGAATCTTTTAAGTGAGAAAGGAGAAGTTTAATGAGCATATTTGTCGATTCAGGTGATATTAAAGAAATACGAAAATTTATGAAGATGGGGATATTACAAGGAGTGACCACCAACCCGACTATTCTCTTAAAAGATGGAGTCAAAGGTGGAATTGACCAGATAAAGGACCATGCAAGGGAAATTGCCGATACAATTCACCCTTATCCCATATCTATTGAAGTTACAAGCAATGAAAAAGATGAAATGGTACAGCAAGCAAGAGAGTTTTGCAGGTGGTCAGACAATATCGTTGTGAAGATAGCCATTCATGGGCCAAACGGTGAACTGGATAATCTTGAAGTTATTCATATTCTGGAGAAACAATACGATATCCGTGTAAACGTAACTGCGATGATGAGCGCTCAACAGTGTTTTTTGGCTATTTTAGCTGGTGCAACCTATGTCTCCCTCTTTGGGGGACGAGTGAACAATATGGGATATAATTGTATTGAAGAGATTAAAAAAACAAGAAAGCTCATTGATGAGTCTGCGCTGAAAGCAAAGATTATCGTAGGTTCTACGCGTGAAGTATTGAACGTTGTAGAATGGCTCATCGCCGGCGCCCATATTGTAACTGTGGCACCAAAACTGCTGGAGGGTATGATTGTACATCCTTATACCAAAGAAACCGTTCAACAATTTTTACGAGATGCCAAAAAAGCTGAAGAAACTCGGCCCGTCCGAACCGATATTAGGACACTGGCGGCAAGTGCTAAGAAAAAGGTAATCACAGAATTGTAGGAATAAATTATGAGGGCCTTGACTAATCCTCGAATCAGTAGTTATTGTGCGCGGCGAAAATCCTACTTTTCAGGCAAATTGATAAAACATTGGTGCTTTTGGTCCGACTATATCTTGAGATTGTTCCGAAGGGATTGTGGTCATTTCTTGGGCAGTTTAGTGCATGAAGCGGTGGTACTGGATGAGCCAACGACAAAACTTGACAATCCGCTCGAACATCATCCGTACTCCTCGGTCAGTGAGTTAATCAAAAAAAGCCGACGAGTACTCCGCGTTGGGCGCACGGGTAATGAAAGCAAAAGATAAAGAATGTTCCTACTGCACTGCATTGAGCCACAGTACATTGGCTTTTTTTAAGACATACTTTTTGAAAATGGGAATTCTGGACGGCTGGATGGGCCTTGTTATAGCGTATTCAAATGCGGTCGGGGCCTTTTATAAATATGTGAAGTGCATTGAAATGAAGGAACAACAGCAATGACACCTACAGTTGCGGTCATTGTTTCGACATATAACGCCCACGAATACTTAGCCAAAGTACTTGACGGCTACCTGGCCCAAACCAAGCCACCAGACGAATTGGTTGTCGGTGACGACGGCTCCGACAGCCGCACCGCCGAGGTAGTCTCGGTGTATGCTTCAAAAGCCGAATTTCCCATTCGTTACGTCTGGCAGGAAGACCACGGATTTCGCGTGGCCAAGGTACGCAATAAAGCAGTCAAGGCCTCTTGTGCCGAATACCTAATCATAACCGATGGTGATTGCGTTCCCCACAAACGTTTTGTCGAAGACCACATTAGAGTTATGAAAACCGGCTACTTCGTTCAGGGCAAAAGAATGATGGTGTCAGAAAAGGCCTCCGCCTCTTTCGGTCATCCGGGATTGCAAGAACTTGTTAAGATGTGTCTGAAAGGCCAGGTCGCAGGAGCCCATCACCTATTGCGTATTCCCGGTTTTACGATTCGAAATAAAGGTCTTCGTGGTACAAAAACTTGTAATTTTGCTTTGTATCGCAAGGATTTTTACGCAGTAAACGGTCTCAACGAAGACTTCATCGGCTGGGGCAGATCAGACTCGGAACTGGCCGTAAGACTTTTCAAATATGGCCTCAAGCGAAAAAATGTCCCCTTTTCGGCAATCGTGTTCCACCTGTGGCATGAGGAAATTGTAAACGAAACTATAGAAAGAAATGAAATGATACTGGCCGAGGCGATAAAATCACCCCACTCTTATTGCAAGAATGGAATTTGCAAGAAGGCATAGAATCTCCAGCGTATATGATGAAGGAATTACACAAATTGTTATATTGAGAAATTCTGATGTTAAGAGACGTACTGGCTATTGAATAAAACCCCACTTTCATTGCAAAAATTATAATAGCCATTTATGGAGATGCAAGTTATTTTGGATTGAAAGGATAGGTCATCTATGAAAAGGCCAGGTTTAACAAAACGAGTCCTTGTAACCGGTGGAGCAGGATTTCTCGGCTCACATCTTTGTGAGAGATTGCTTGCTGAGAAAAATGAGGTAATCTGTGTTGATAATTTTTATACAGGCCAGCGATCCAATTTAAAGTCATTACTCTCAAACCCAATGTTTGAGATACTGCGGCATGATATCTGCTTTCCTTTGTATGTTGAAGTTGATGAGATTTACAACCTTGCCTGTCCTGCATCACCGGTACACTACCAGTTTGACCCGGTTCAAACGACAAAGACATCTGTACATGGGGCCATAAATATGCTGGGTCTTGCCAAACGGGTCAAGGCCAAGATACTCCAAGCCTCAACATCGGAAGTATATGGTGATCCTTTAAGACATCCCCAAGTCGAAAGCTATTGGGGTAATGTAAATCCTATTGGGCATAGATCCTGTTATGATGAAGGCAAGAGGTGTGCTGAGACGCTTTTCTTCGATTATTACAGGCAGTATCATCTGCAAATAAAAGTTGCCAGGATTTTTAACACATATGGGCCGAGGTTGCTACCACACGATGGGCGTGTTGTAAGCAGTTTTATCGTGCGGGCTTTAGCAAACAAAGAACTGGAAGTTTATGGTGACGGTACACAGACGAGGAGCTTTTGTTATATTGATGATCTTACAGAAGCTTTAGTGAGTCTTATGAAAAGTGGAGGTGACTTTACCGGCCCTGTCAACATAGGGAATCCAGCCGAGATATCTATCCTTGAACTTGCACACAAAATAATCGAACTGACAAAATCAAAATCTAAAATTGTCTTTAAGCCTTTGCCCAGTGACGATCCTGCACAACGTCAGCCGGATATCTCGCTGGCAAAAAAAGTTCTGAAATGGCAACCACGAACAAGTTTAGATGACGGACTAAGGAAGACTATTCAGTACTTCAGGAAATTCCTGAGCTGACGTTGTATCATGTTAGAGAGTTTTTTTACCTATCCTTATTCTAAAACACAACTAGTATGGTCTTGACCAAGATATATGTTATTATTATTATGTTACAATATTGTAATCTTTGTCTGAGAGTAGATGGGATTTGTAAGAAGACATCGAACCTCCGGCGGATATGATTAAGGAATTGTACGAATTCTTGTTAAGAAGTTCTAAGGAAATTTTTCAGTGACCTCACTACCAAAAAATTTTAGGAATTTTGCAGTTGGACTGGTCGAAACGACGAAGAACATGGAAGGGTTTCTCTCTGGGAAAGAAATGAAGTTTCTTGCATTATTAGCGGCCTGCCCAACCACCAAAGGAGAAATACTGGAGATAGGAAGCTTCAAGGGTAAGCCGACTATAATACTTGTCAAAAGCGCATTACTGACTGCTGAGACTAACATTGTGGCCGTTGACCCTTTAACCTCACCGTCAACTACCGACCCGGACTTGCAAGGTGAAGAATCATGTTTGAAGGACTTTCAAACCAATCTGAGGAATACAGGTGTTGAAAAATGTGTTGAATTTCATCATAAGTGCTCTTCTGAGCTTGCTAAAGTCTGGAATAGAGATATTAGGATACTCTGGATCGATGGTGACCACACATATTCCGGGGCAAAGTCAGACTTTGATATGTTTTCCCAATATTTATCAGATGGAGCAATTATTGCAATACACGATGTTTTCCACGTCTCGCATGGTTTTGAAGGACCCATTAGAATTTTTATAGAAGATGCTCTTCTCTCGAAACATTTTGGTCCTGCGGGAATGTGCGGTTCCATCGGCTGGTCCCAATATTTCAAAGATTCAAATATCGCTTGGAAATTCAAATACACAAAAATTAAACTTTATAAAAAACTAAACAGGCTGCTCCCCTATTCTGTTCTTAACGACGACATAAAAGGGTTTACTAAAATAAAATACAAAGTTCTTCGATCAAGGATATCTCATCGGGATGCCAATCCATCAAAATGGCTAAAAGAAGTAATATTTATTAAATAAAACCCTGCTCTTTATTAAATACCTACTGATTATGACAAGGCTAATTTGTATAAAGACCATTCAACATCATACGCATGTGTTAGTGCAAAAGCTTTACGCGATAATGAACAGCAACACATCAGACAAGCTCCAAGTTTTTCTTCTTATTTTATTAGCATTTTGGCTACCACTTTCCATTACGTTGTCCCAGACTTTCTATGTTCTGGCCTTTGCGGTCTGGCTAACAAAAATGGTCGTCTGCAAAAAGCCTTTTCGTCGCACCAAATTGGAAACTCCCATCGTAGTCTTCGCCATAGTATATATTGCAGCGATTCTCTTTTCGCCCTATCCCTCAGAAAGCGCCGAGATTCTAAGAAAGCCTATTCTTTTTGGGTTGTTCTTTGTCTTAACCAATAGTTTGGACTCCGAAATCGAAAAACATCGTCTGATAGATGTCTGGCTCTTAGGCGCAGTTATAGCCTCTGTATGGACTATTATAGACTATTTCAGAGGTACTCCTCGCCCGGGCGGCTTATTCGGCTGTATAACTTTTGGTCATTTTGCAGTGATGTTTTTAGGCGTGAGTTTAGCGCTGATAGGATTAAAGAGTTGTGAGCGCACGTCTATCCTTTCGGTATTAACCTTCATAGTCGGCGTTATTGCTTTGTTTTTAACCTGTACCCGTGGGGCCTGGATAGGTTTTATTGCCGGCTTAGTCTTCTTCCTTGTTATAAAGCGAAAGTGGTTTGCTTTAGCTACTTCTGCGATCACACTTATATTGATTGTTTCAGTTTTGTTTACTTACTTTCCAAATTCCAAGCCGGGAAAAGCTGTCAGAAGTCTCTTGCGGCCTTTTGACAAGCAGGTGCCTCGCGTAGTTGGTTCCAATTTGCCGCATTGGTATAAGTGGAAAGCCTCCTGGGAGATGTTTAAGGAACACCCACTGTTCGGCGTAGGACCTCGCCGATTCCAAAAAGAATTACCCAATTATCTCCCCGAAGAAGTTAAAGCGAAAATTTTTAATCACCGCACTTTCGGCCACGCCCACAGCATTTATTTTGACTACTTAGCTACAATGGGGGCTGCAGGTTTCTTAGCGTTGCTTTTTTTCTTTTTTACGGTCTTTCACCTTTTGATCTCAAAATACAAAAGCTGTGATTCAACCTTTGACAAGAGTTTGGTTTTAGGCGTGCTGATAGCAGTCATTTCTTTTTGCGCAGGCGGTCTTACTCACCAAAGTTCTCACGATTCAGAAATTTTGTTTAATCTGTGCTTTTTATTAGGACTGGTACTGTAAAGAGATGGACTACTATTTTTATATCGCGTTGATACTAATTATATCGCAACTGGTTTTCTTAAACCAAATACGGCGCAATTATCGCGATGCATTAGCCCAGCCCACAAAGCAATGCGCTGTCTATCAGCCGCGCACCGCCCTTATCGTACCGTGCAAAGGCCTGGAGCTTGAATTTGAAAAAAATATCGCTTCATTTTTTAATCAGGACTACGATGATTATCTTCTGTGGTTTGTCGTTGCCGATAATGCGGATCCAGCGTACGACCAGTTGTGCCGATTAAGAAATCAGCTCAGCCAAAGCTCAAAGGCACGGGATGTTCAAATATTTGTTGCGGGCCAAAGCCAATTCTGCAGTCAAAAAATCCATAATTTGCTCTACTGCTACGAGCGCATTGGTGATGACGTTGAAGTGATGGCCTTTGCTGATTCAGATGTGTGCGTCCGTCCCGACTGGCTAAGTCACATAGTTTATCCGCTACGAGAGTCCAAACATGGTGCTACCAGCGGCCATCGATGGTTTGTGCCTAAAACAAACAACCTCGCGTCTTTGGCCCTCTCAGCAATAAATGCCAAGGTTGCTCAACTGCTTGGCAACACCCATTTCAATCAGGCCTGGGGCGGGTCTATGGCTATTCGCGTCGAGGTCTTTCGTCAAATCGGTCTTGACAAGATCTGGCCAAAAGCGTTTAGCGATGATTTGTCGCTTAGTTGTGCCGTTAAGAAAGCCGCCCTGAAAATCGTTTATGTCCCTGCCTGCCTCGCGGCTTCATACGAATCGGCCACCTGGGGTGAGCTTCTAAAATTTGCCCGGCGGCAGTTTCTGATAACTCGCATAAGTGCCCCAAGAATCTGGTGGTTCGGGTTGTGCGGCAGTCTATATTCAGTACTGGGCTTGTGGGGCACAGCCGCTCTGGCGGTCTATGCTGTAGCGATTGGAGAAGAAAACCTACTACTTTTTGCTGCAGTGCCTATCCTGTTTTTCGTAAGTCAGATGGTCCAGGCGATATTGCGACAGAGAATGGTCGATACATTGCTGAAAAAAGACCGCCACAAAATGAAGCTCGCTATGGCCGCTGATATCCTGGCCTACTGGGTATGGTCGCTACTGCTGCTATTTTTTATTATCTCTTCGGCTTTTGGCAAGACTATTTGCTGGCGGGGCATACGCTATAAACTGCTGGGTCCAACCAAGACTACCGTGCTTAGTCATAATGGCTAACAAAAAAGTGCTAAGTATGTACGGGCGGTTTTTCCCAGGTAAAGTGTTATAATAAACTGTAGATCGGGCAGCGGTGGATTACGGAACGTCGTTAGTTAATTTTTCGTCGTCATAAGCGGGGAAAATGCCATGGGCAAAAAGAGGCAGGCGAGGATGCTTTGAGAGTTTGTTTTGGCAGCAAATTGGACCTTGAATTCCACAGGCCAAAGATGCCAGAGGGATGAGCTGAGATGGTGTCAAAATGCAGGTTGTGTGGTTCGAAGAAGTTGTACCTGTATTATACCGAAGGTAACGACGACCGGTTCAGGTACTATAGGTGTCCGGACTGCAAACTTGTCAACTACGATATGTCTACGGGACTGGACCAACAAAAGCATGTGAAGGACTTTATTGACCCCAGAAACCATAAGTATAAAGCTAACATCAAACAAAAGCAAACATATAACTTTATCAAAAGATATATCACCAAGCCGGGCAATTTGCTGGACATCGGCTGCAATAACGGAGGCCTGTTACTTCTTGCGCGTGAGGACGGCTGGAAGGTCGTAGGTATAGAATTGTTCAGCTCCTTAGCTGATTCCATAAAAAAGGCGACAGGTATCGATGTCAAAGTCTGCGACTTTCTCGAATATGAAGCTGGAGAAGATGAGTCTTACGACCTCATTATCCTTAGACACGTCTTGGAACACCTGCCTGACCCCATTCTGGCAATGAATAAGATTCATGCATTATTAGAGAGCAACGGTTGTGCCGTCCTGGAGTTTCCCAATACAGATAGCACTGATTTGAGATTCAAGTGGTTCTTGCGAAGAAAAGGTATCTACCAGAGGGAATTTTCGCCAGATTACGTTCCGTACCACTGCAATGAATTTTGTAAGGAGTCGTTTGAATTCCTATTGGCAAAAACGGGGTTCAGGTTAGTAAAATGGCAAACTTATTCGTCAAACGAATTGCTTTCCGGGCTTTACAATGTTCTTCGGTATGGAAACAAAGCAAGAGCTGTGATAAGGAAAACCAATACGATAGAAAATAAATAGACTGATAAAGTCCGGACGAGACAGCTCTCATAGGGGGATTTGAGCTTGAATCTACTTGCGGCCCTTTAGCGAGGGCGCACACCCACATGCGGCAGAAACGTCAGGGCCGAGACGAGACATGAGAATGTTATTATGTGAGAAAAGTAAGGCTTCTACCTTACGACTTTATAATGATGCGGGCCAAAGATGCGTCTTCCCAAGCTTCTCTCGATAAACCATTCAAAATCTTGGAATAGGCTTTTTAAGGTCGGTTTGTAGTAGCACCTGGAAGGGTCAAAAGTCCAATCGTGTTTACTTATTCTGTCCTGCATTACTTTGGGATGGGAAGTGTTGAAAGCTGAGAGATACTTACGATTTATGTTATGAAAGTCAAAGCTTTCGGTTTCCATTTTTGAAATTTCCTTCTTGCTGTGCCAATACCTGGCCGTTGATACTTTTTGCTTTTTCATCATTTCAGGGCTTCTTGCCCAGCCATAATGATAAATATGAGCTCCAATATTAGCCACTTTTAGCAGGCGCATTTTCCTTCTATCGCCAATATAAAAACTTTGGGCATCATTGGCAGAATAGACGTTTATGCCGTTTCTGACTATTCGCACGCCACCCGGTGGCCATCTTCGGTCTATCCGGTGGAAGCTATAACCGCCATAAAAATGGTAATATTTGAGCAAAAGCCCTTCCACCTCCAAATCGTCAGCGTATTTTAACATTGCTTCTTTAATCTTCGGTAGATCTTCTTCGTGAACGACCTCGTCCGCCTGCAGGAAAAATATCCAGTCTCCCTGGCAGGTGAACAGAGGGATATCGGCAAACTGGTCGTATCTCCAGCCGCCCGGCTTGATTCTTTTAGGATACCAAGGCGTGGTGATGATTTTTATTTTATCATCTATCGACCTTATTACATCTATAGTTCCGTCATCGGGCAGACCAACATTTACTATAAACTCGTCGCATATCGGCAACATGGATTTAATACTCGCAACGACCGGATAGTCCAATTCGAGGGCGTGATAAACAAAAGTAAAACCGCTGACATTCATTTTTTGTGCCTGGCCTCCCAAAGTAGATAGATAAACACAGGTAAAATCTTATCTTTATTCATGTCGATTCTCGGCAGCGCAAAACCTTGAATGTCACTTATACCATTTTTCGTGGAGAAAGCGACTTTGTAAGTTTGTTGCACCATTTGTTTAACGGTGTCATTAAAAGCCCCGTAAGGGTAACTAAATGAGTCAATTCGTTTTCCCAGCAGCTCTTCTAAAACCGTCTTTGACCATTTAACTTCTTTTTCCAATTCATCGGCATCGAGCTCTATCAGCGACCTGTGTGAAAACGAATGTGACCCAAAATCAATACCGGCCTCGGCCATTTCTTTTATCTGCTCTGCCTTTAAAATAGGCTCTGGGTCATCGTCCCAGAGACAGGTTTTATTAATGCAATCAGCAACCAAAAAAACAACGGCTGTAAAATTGTATTTCTGCAAAACGCCAAAGCCGTGTGTATAAACGCTCTCGTATCCATCATCAAACGTAATGCATATCCTTTTATCCCTGGCCGGCGTCGGCTGCTTTGCGGAGCCTATTAAATCACTCAAAGGAACGGTCTGGTAGCCGTGCTTAAACAGGTATTTCATCTGCCGGGCAAACATCTTGTCAGGAATATATTGGCCCTTAAATCTACTCTTGCGAGCGGGAGTACCAATCCGATGATACATTAATATTGGAATCATTGAGTTTTGCCAAACTTTAGATATAATCAAGCCAAACTAACCGGTTTTGGGCAGATTTTAGGCATAATCAGGCAAAAGTCAACCCCGTTAGAAATTTCCACTGTGGAATTTTCAGCGGATGGTATGATATAATCTCTCGTTATTGAATTTCTAACGGGGTAAAGGATATTTATAACTTTGTACTTTGTGACGAATACTCTGTAGCTCAGTGACCAACAGACCGGACTTGCATATACAATACAGGCTTTAAGCAAAATGAGATTCATTATTTTAATCATTGGCTCCTATCTGCTCGGCTCGATACCCTTTGGGCTGCTCATTGCCAAAGCACATGGCAAGGACTTGCGCTCGATAGGCTCGGGCAATATCGGTGCAACCAACGTTTCCCGCGCCCTCGGCAGGAAATGGGCCTATATTTGCTTTGGGCTCGATGTGCTTAAAGGCCTGCTGCCAATGCTGGCAACATTATCTCTTGCCAGACCTTTATCCCCTCAATCACAGACCGAAGGAGTTGTTCTGCTCTGGTTATGGCTCGCGGTAGGTTGTGCCGCCATATTGGGCCATATCTTCCCAATATACCTGAAACTCAGAGGCGGTAAAGGCGTTGCAACCAGTTTCGGCGTAGCACTGGGCCTTTGGCCTTATTATACAATTTGCGCCTCGTTCGCCGCTGCGGTATGGGCTGTGGTTGTTTCGATATGGCGGTATGTCTCGCTGGCGTCGATTGCTGCCTCGGTTACTTTTCCCCTCGTTCTGATTTTAGCAATAATCCTGACGCCCGGCTGGGATTTTGTTAATCTCTGGCCCCTGCTTGTAGCGGCAACTGCGATACCGCTGATGGTCATTGTCCGACACCGTGAAAATATAAAAAGGCTAATCGCAGGAACAGAAAGCAAAATCTCAAAAGATAAAACAAACCCGCAGTAGTTAAAATTTAGCCGTGGGTTTTGACGCTGGGCCTAAGCCTGAGAGGAATTCTCGGTAGTCTGATATGAGGGGGTCCTCGGTACTTTCCATCCAGGCGAGCAGCTCCTGATGCATTGTAGCTAATTGCTGCTGATATATCGTCTCATCGGCCAGGTTGTGCAGCGCATCAGGGTCGTTTTCGAAATCGTATAATTCCTCCGGCACGCGATAGAGAAATAGCTGAACCCTCGCTGCAATACCGGGGTCGGTGTTTGCCGCTCGCTTCATAGCGTTCATCGTCAGGCCCGACTGCGATTCGTTCTTGAATACGGTCTGTCCATCAGACCAGGCGTTGTAGATGTATCCGAATTTTTTGTTCTGAACGCACCGCATCTCGTAACGGCGCTTGGCGGAGGTCTCGTGAAAGACAGTGAAGACCTTGTCGCGGCTGCTCTGTCCGGCGCCAGTCAACAGCGGCACAAACGAGGTTCCATCCATCCCCCAGACTTGGGGCAGTCCCACGGCATCCAGAATCGTGGGCATGTAGTCAATGCCGGAAATGAAATGCTCGGTATCAACGGTTCCCGGTTTGATAACACCCGGCCAGCGGACTACCCACGGCGTCTTCGTGCTATTTAGATAGCAGTTGGTTTTGGCAAAGGGCAGCGCTATGCCGTTGTCCGAGAGAAACATCACAAGCGTGCTGTCCTCGAAGCCGGTATCCTTGAGTGCGCGCAGCACCTGGCCGACCGTCTGGTCGCAACGGTGGACAGATGTGAAGTATTCCGAGACCTCCTGACGAACATCGGCCAGTTCCGGCAGAAAGCCGGGGATTTCGGCCTCCTCAGTCGTAATCTTTCGGCTGTACGGCAGATGTGTCTTCCATTTGCTCTGTTCCTGTTGACTGCCGGCGAAAGGCCGATGAGGGTCCTGGGAATTGGCCATCAGGAAGAACGGCTTGCCCGCGGCGGCAGCGTCTTCGAAAAATTTCCTGGCGTATTTGTAGTAGAGCGAAGGGTCGCGGCCTCTGCCAAGCTCCCCGCCCTGAATATAGTAATCCCAGCAGAATTTCGCCCTGGGGGTCAGGTGAGAGTTCTTGGCCATGATTCCGTTGAGGTAACCGGCCGAATGGAGCTGCTCCTGTAGGGTGGGGACGGCTGGGTCAATCGGTTCGAAGCCCTCGGCGCCATTGCGGTGCGGGTATCGGCCGGTCATCAGCACCGAGCGGCTCGGCTGACAGACCGCAATTGTAATATGCGAATGGGTAAAGCGCAGTCCTTGTGCGGCAAGGCGGTCGATATTCGGCGTGATATCGGGTATACCACATCCATAGACTCCCGGCGAGTCGTAGTTCATGTCATCGGCCGTGATAAGAAGTATGTTAGGACGCTCGGCGCCGGCGCGGACTTCCAGAGCCCGATTCGATAGCATAAATCCACCCGCCCCAACTGCCATACATTTCTTCAAAAAATCACGTCGCTTCATAAAAGGCTCCATATTTGTCGTTCGGCTTCGCCTTTTTTATCTCAGCTATTGTCTTGCCTGTTCTTCGGGCCAAGTTACGGGTTATAATCAGGGTTGAGCTCGGTAGGGACCGGCGCATTTACCGCTTTGCGCCAGGCAAGCATCAATTTATGTAGTTCGCTTGTTTTTTCGGGCATTATATCGGCGAGGTTGTTCCGTTCAGATATATCTTCCTTCAGATTGTAAAGCTCCAGTACGCCATCTTCAAAATACTCGATGAGCTTCCAGTGGCCTGCTCGCACGGCCGCACCGGGCCGCGTCCTAAAATAAGGGTCTCTGGCCCCTTCGGCCTTTCCCTGGAGATAAGCAGGGAAATGCCAGAAGATGGCCTTGCGATTCAGACTCTTCTGGCCTTTGAGAAGCGGCACGATGCTTTTGCCATCCAACAGTTTTCCTCGGGGCCTGGGGACGCCGGTCATTTCAAGAATCGTCGGATACAAATCAATGCCGATTACCGGTGTATCACAGATTGTTCCAGCTTTGACAACGCCGGGCCAACGAACGAACATCGGCTCACGAATTCCCCCTTCGTATAGCATTCCCTTGCCACCTCGGAGCGGCTCATTCGAAGTTATGCCCTTGACACCGCCGTTGTCAGAAAAGAAGAAAACAATGGTGTTATCGGTAAGGCCCAGCTCATCGAGTTTGTCCATAATGCGCCCAACGCCCTGGTCGGTACTTTCAATCATAGCAGCGTATTTCGGGTTGTTCTGTCCGTTGGAGCCAGCCTTTTTCTTATACTTCTTAATTAGCTCGGGCTTGGCGTGCAGGGGCGTGTGAACGGCATAATGCGGCAGGTAGAGAAAGAAGGGCCTGTCCTTGTTGGTCTCAATGAAATCCAATGCCTCATCTGTGAGCCTGTCGGTGAGGTATTCGCCCGGCGGACCATCGGGAAGTTCAGGATTACCATAGGGGACAAAATAGCCCTTCGCGGGAGAGCCTGCGCTGTAGCCGCCGACATTGACGTCGAAGCCCTGACCTCGGGGACCGAACTGCGGGTCATCACCAAGATGCCACTTACCGATACTGGCGCTGACGTAGCCAGCCGGCTTGATAGCCTCAGCAATGGTTACAATCTTCGAATCAAGAACTGTGGTATTGGCTATCGGGATAAGTTTCCTTAACTTCGACGACCCTCGACTTGAGGTGTTAACGGTGTAAACACCGTGCCTGGGAGTGTACTGGCCCGATAGCAGGCAAGCTCGTGACGGAGCGCAGTTTGGCCCATTGGCGTAGGCA
>JABAOH010005082.1_pt1 | contig 22886 bp, 15 predicted proteins | sample 7062181 | NCBI WGS metagenome assembly JABAOH01 (sample SAMN14538630, study PRJNA623070) | marine sediment metagenome | biome: marine biome [ENVO:00000428]; feature: marine pelagic biome [ENVO:01000023]; material: deep marine sediment [ENVO:00002113]; isolation source: pool of 5 deep marine... | reverse complement strand
CAAACCTTGGGTGAGTCGAAATGAGATTGTCGGTATTGATTCCCGTCTACAATGAAGAGCACACGGTGGAGGAGGTGTTGAGACGCGTTGAGGCTGTAGACCTGGAGAAGGAGATCATCGTAGTTGATGACTGCTCTACCGACAGAACTGCGCAGATACTCTCCACTCTGCGACGAGAGAACCTTCTCGTAATCACTCATGACCACAACCGGGGCAAGGGCGCAGCCATACGCACCGCTCTTGCAGCGGCCTCTGGAGATGCGTTCATCATCCAGGATGCCGATCTGGAGTACGATCCCAGAGACTACCACAGGCTTCTTGAGCCGCTTATCGGAGGCAGGGCCCAGGTGGTATATGGCGTCAGATCCTTGGAGAATCAAGAGTGGCACATGCGGTGGGGCAACCGCATCCTCACCAAGGTCACCAATCTGCTCTACGGAGGGAGTCTCAAAGACATGGAGACATGCTATAAGCTGATCGATAGAGCGGTGATGTCTGACGTCGAGCTGCATGCTGACGGATTCGACATCGAGGCTGAACTCACGGCCAAGATACTGAAAAAGGGCTACCACATCCACCAGGTCCCCATCTGGTACTCCCCCCGCACTGAGAAGAAACTGACACCCTTGGACGGGCTACCCACGCTGTGGGCACTGATTAAGTTGCGCTTCACCGCCTGAAGTCGGTGGCCGCCGGTGAAATGGTGGCTAGTGCACGAAGGTGATCGAAAGGCGACTGCTGCAGGTGATAGCCGAGTCGCTCTGGACGGCGCGCGCCGACGTCCTGTCCCGCTCCCCGGTACGATGGCCGAACCGTCCGTCGCGAGACCTGCTAGTTCAGTCAGACGGAACGAAATGATTTGCGCGCTTGGGGCATTACTGATGAGGATCGTGTTGACTGGATGGCCGATGATCTCTGATCGGAACAGGGGATCTCTCCGGGCAGCTGGCAAGACATGACAAAGACTGAAGTGGGGCGCAGTCCGGTTCTGAACGTCGTGAACCTGGGACTTGAACCGTATGACCGGGTCCTTGATCTACAGCACAGACTCGTTCGCGCTAGAAAGCGTGGGCTGGTCGCCGATACGCTCATCCTCGTTGAGCATCCACCGGTGATTACCATCGGGCGGCGGGGCAGTGAGAGCAACATATTGGCGTCCCGAGATTGGCTAGCTAGACACGGCATCCAGGTGCGTAGCGTGGAACGCGGGGGTGACGTGACCTATCATGGCCCCGGTCAGTTGGTTGGTTATCCGATCATGAACCTGCGTCAGCATCGCCAGGACGTCGGCTGGTATATGCACTCCTTGGAGGAGGTGCTGATACGGACGCTGCAGGAGTACGGGCTCGCTGCCGGCCGCTTGGCGGGATACATTGGGGTCTGGCTGAAGGGCCAGCACAAAATCGCCGCTCTCGGAGTCCGCATCGAGGATTGGATCACGTATCACGGCTTTGCCCTCAACGTGGGGCCTGATCTCTGCGACTTCGAGCTGATTGTACCCTGCGGACTCGCGGGCAAGGAAGTCACGTCCATGGAGAAGACATTGGGACGGCCAGTGGATATGGCCCTGGTACGTGAGCAGGTGGCTCAGAGTTTCTCCGTTGTTTTCGGAATGGAGCTATGGGAGACTCGTCTCGAGGACATAGTCGTGGAAATGGAAGCCCAGTCCACAGGCGGCTCTCGTGCAGCAGACCGTGCTGCGCTGTAGGGGGAGTGGAGTCTCGAAGCTGGGCGCAATCGCCTGAAATGGTACTGTTTCGCGCGCGTCGCGTATTACTCTTTCTGGTTCCAATAGTCGAGTGCGCAATGCGGCACGCTGTCCTCCGCCCAGTGCAAGACCGGAGTCTTGCGCTAGGGACTATGATACCGGGTAAGACCGGTTCGGCAACATGCTTCGAGCGCCGCTCTCCTCACTCGCCGCATCGGGTTGGAGGCTCAGCGCAGTGCCACTGCGAGCTTTCTGGACTCTCAACTCGCAAGGCTTGTCAAAACGGCTGCAATGTGCTATAATATGTATAGTCAAAGGTGAGTCGTCGGGGCGTAGCGCAGCCAGGTAGCGCACTTGTATGGGGTACAAGTGGTCGGAGGTTCAAATCCTCTCGCCCCGACCAAATGGAGCCTTGCGTAGCGGGGAGTTGTTCCCTCTGCCTTGCAATGGGCGCTATGTTTTGAACGAATGGCCGGCAGCCCGCTATGCTGTCGGCCATTCTGGGTATTTGTAGGGGTCAGCAGTAGGCGACAATGGATCATGGACGAGGCAGTCTACTCGTGCCCGGGCCTAGCTGAAGACGATGTAGAGATACTGCGCAGGATTGAGGGCGATCTTCCCATCCTGGCTGACATCACTGGCGCAGACATGTTGATCTACTGCCGGTTGGCGGAGGATCAAGGCGTAGTGGTGGCTCAGGCGGAGCCGCATTCGGTACCTCCCATCTACGATGAGCCTCTGTGCGGAGAGGTGCTTGTCGCTCCTGAGAAACCTGCCGTTTTTGGGACTTTCGAGACCGGGAATGCTATTCGGCAAACGCTGGGCGTGCTAGACGAGGGCGCTCCCGTCATCCAAGAGGCTCATCCCATCTATGGGGCTGACGGTCAGGTGATCGCCGCTCTGTGTGTCGAGAAGACCATGATAGAGGAGGAGCGTCATCGGCATCGGCCCATCAGATTCCGGAGGGCCCTTGAGAGGCTTCAGGCCATGGTTCTTCAGGGCGAGCTAGAAGGTTTGGACACGCTATCTCCTTTTGGGGAGGAGGATGGTATTCTACTCGTCGATCATCGTCACCGCATCCGCTACGCGAGCGATATCGCGACCAATCTATACCGTAGACTGCGATACATGGAGACCTTGGAGAAGAAAGAGCTCTCCAGTCTGGACAGCGCGGGAGACGCGCTCCTGAGTGAGGCGCTGCGAGAGAAACGCTGTCTGGAACAAGAGGCTGAGGAAAGTGATCGGGTTTGGATCAGGAAGGCCATACCTGTCTTCGCGCAGACTGACACAGTGCCGCTATCTCGGCGCTTGCTGCGGCTCCCCAGAATTGCCGACAGAACAGTCACCGGTGTCCTGATCTTGATCCATGACGCAACGGCCGCCCGGCGCGAAGAAAAGGAGGCGAGAATACGGGCGGCAATGATCCAGGAGATTCACCATCGGGTGAAGAACAATCTGCAGAGTATCGCATCCCTGCTCCGCTTGCAAGCTCGTAGGGCCGGGTCTCACGAGGTGCAACAGGTGCTGGAGGACAGCGTGAGTCGTATCCTGAGCGTGGCCGCGGTCCACGAGTTCCTTTCGGAGCATGAATTGCGCGTCATCAACCTTAAAGACGTGAGCCGAAGAATCGTTGACCAACTGCGTCAGGGCGTGGTGAGCGGCGAAGAAGGCATTCGTTTCTCGGTGCTTGGCCCGAACATCTACCTACCGACGCAGCAGGCAACTGCCTGTGCACTGATCATCAACGAACTACTACAAAACGCACTAGAGCATGGCTTGTCTCCGAGCCAGGGAGGCGAGGTTTCGGTGGAGCTGCTAAACGGCGCAGACTCGGTAACCTTGAGGATCAGCAATTCTGGAAGAGGCTTGCCGGAAGGGTTCGACCTCGAGCGAGATAGCCATCTGGGGTTGACAATTGTGCAGACTCTGGTGAAAGATGACCTGAGAGGGCAGTTCGACCTCAGCGATGGCCAGGGTGTGCAAGCCATAGTGACTTTTCCGAAGATTCCCCTAGGAGGTGAACCAAAGTGGAGCGTCATAGAGTAGTCGTTGCGGATGATGAGTCCATCGTGCGAATGGACCTCAGAGAGATGTTGGACAGTCTAGGATACCTAGTTGTGGGGGAAGCAGGTGATGGCGAAAGTGCTGTTCATCTCTCCCGAGAACTGAAGCCAGATATCGTGATCATGGACATCAAGATGCCAGGCATGGACGGGATAGATGCAGGCAGAGTCCTCACCGAGGAACGGATCGCTCCTGTGTTGCTTCTCACTGCCTATAGTCAACAGGATTTGGTCGAGAGGGCCAAAGAGGCTGGGGTGATGGCGTACATTGTCAAGCCGTTCCACGAGGCTGACTTGGCGCCAGCCATCGAAGTGGCCTTGCAGAGGTGGAGGGAGTTCCGTGCTCTCGAGCAAGAGGTGGAAGACCTCAAGGAGGCTCTCGAGACAAGGAAACTTGTGGACCGCGCCAAAGGCATCCTCATGGATACTCAAGGACTCAGCGAGGCGGACGCCTTCCGTCGCATTCAGAAGACCAGTATGGATCAGCGCAAGCCCATGAAGGAGGTCGCTGAAGCCATCGTTCTCGCGCATGAAGCAGGAAAGGGAGAATAGCCTAACGAGCCAGAGCCTCGCCGACGAGATAAGCCATTGGATAGGCCTTCAGGTGGAGATGGCCGGTGCCAAAGGCGCCGTAGTGGGAATGAGTGGTGGGCTGGATTCGTCGGTCACAGCCATCCTGTGCAACCGAGCTCTCGCAGACGAAGTCCGGGGTCTCATCCTTCCGTGTCACAGTGACCCCGCTGACGAGAAACACGCTCGACTGGTGGCCAGGCTATTTGGCATCAAGGTCGAAAAGATAGACCTCGGGCCTGTGTTCGATATCTTGGTGCGCACTCTTCCCCGCGATGGTCAAGTGCCTGTGGCCAACGTGAAGCCTCGCCTGCGGATGATTGCCCTCTACTACTTTGCCAACCGCCTTGACTACCTGGTAGTCGGTGCGGGTAACAAGAGCGAGTTGATGACCGGCTACTTCACCAAGTACGGGGACGGAGGCGTCGACATCCTACCGCTGGGCGGCCTGCTCAAGACCCAGGTGCGCGAATTGGCTCGGGAATTGGGGGTTCCTGCCGAGATCATGAAGAAACCCCCCAGTGCCGGGCTGTGGGCGGGCCAGACCGATGAGGGTGAGCTGGGAATCACATACGAAGAGCTGGACCGGACGCTCCGGGCACTGGATTCCTCTACGGCTGAGCAGGCTCAGCGCGAAGTCGTGACCATCGTGAAGGAGATGGTCTCCAAGGGCCATCACAAGAGGGCACCGATTCCGATCTACGAACCTGGACTGTGAGTGCCTGGACGGCGGGGTAGTAGATGCGTGAACCCCGCCCGTGTGACGGGTGCTCCTGTCAATGCCTAAGACTTGCGGGCACTGGTACCCACCAGTGCCCTTTGTTTTTCCCGCAAGTAGCTTGCCGCGTCGCTGGGCGTGGACTATAATCGTGGCGGTTGAGGAGCAAGGAGTTGCTGAACCTGGCCTATCTGTTCGATCCCCGTCCGGGACCGCTGCCTCCCCATGACCTGCATCTTCACCTCGCGCTGATGGCCTTCTTCGCTGCGGGCCTGGGCGCGAGCATCTTCTGGCGCTATTTCAGGCAGGCGCAGGTCCCAATGCCGGGCATCTTGCTCTATCAGATTCCCGTGTCGCTCATTGTGCTGGGGCTGATGACGGGCCGCCTGTTCACCGTTCCTTATCTCTCCACGGCAATCCTGTTCTATGGAGGCATGATCCTCAGCCTGGGGGGATGGGCTGTCTATCTCGTGGCTGGTGGTCACCAAGCCGCCTTCTTGAGACGCCAGCTGGGCCTTCTAACCTTCTCGTGGAAGGAGGAGCCACGTCTGCTCTCTTCTGGGGCGACGGCTGTACTTCTCTCGGTCCACCTCGGGGGCCTCATGCTGCTGGCGTTCCAGTTCGGACGTTCCTACTGGTGGACGGCGGTCTTGTTCTTGACTCTTCTCAGCCCCCAGTTGCTCCTCTCCGCGCTGAGCAAGAAGTGGGTGCTCTATCTTGAGGCCATGACGCCGCTATGGTTCGCATACCTGACTGCAGCCGCTCGCCGGTTGTGGGTGAAGCTGTTGAACCGACCGCTACCCCTATGCGACGGATTCACCTATCCCGAGCCGTTTTCCTCGCTCCTGAATGTCGAGGCCATTTTCTTCGTCTCGGTGCTATATGTTCTGCTCTGCCAGGGATATCTGCTGGCTCTCCAGGCGAATCGCCGAGATAGGTATCTCTTCTGCGTAGCAGCTTGCCTCGCGGGTGCTGTCTTGATCTGGGCTGGGGCAGAGTACTTCCGGCACCGCACGCATGGCGTCACGGCGAACGATCCCTACGCCTATGCCCAAATGGCCGTGGATATGGCTGAGCAGGGACACCCCACCCACCGCTTTGCGCTGTTCCCGCGGATCAGCAATCTTGGGATATCGTGGTGGCCCGCCGTTCACTATGGGTATCAGGTGAGAGTGCCGCCGCTGCGTGGGGATGGAAGCACGGCCACCGATTGGCCGGCAGGATGGCCGGTGATCTTGTCCGTCGGGTACCTGCTGGTGGGTGAGCAGGGTCTGTATGTGACCAACCCTGTTGTAGGCCTTCTCTGTCTGGCAGCCGTGCTGGCACTCGTAGCGGAGTTGCTTTACGACAGGCCGTGGGATGAACGACTGGTGGGCGGCGCTTTCGCTGCCTTTGCGCTTGCCACATCGTACGAGCACGTTGACCGGCTGCTGGTACCGATGGCCGATGCCTCCACCCAGCTGTTCACTATGCTGACGCTGTTCCTAGTTCTGCGAGGCATGAGAGGAAGACATCGTCTCTATGGCGTGGTGGCCGGTCTGACCCTTGGCTTCGCCTACTTCATTCGGCACACCCAGCTCGTGCTGGGGCTGTGTGCCATTGTCGCGGTACTCACGCTGGGAAGGGACAGGCTGTCTATCAGGGAGCGGTGGGAGTTCCTAGGCCTCTTCGGGCTCATGGCTTTCGTGGTGGCGATTCCAGATCTCCTGTACCATCACTTCGTTTTCGGCCACTTCCTGGTTCCTGAGTCCTCCGAACTGGACCTATTCAGCTTGCGCAATGTGCCTGGCACCGCGACTCTGATGTGGCGGCGGTTGCTGTCCGGCAATGAGTTCGGCTACTTGATCCCCTTGGTGGTTTATGGAGCATATCGGATGTACGTCGACAGAAGGGGCCAGTTCCTGGTACTGCTCACGGGCGTTCTGGGCATACTGCTCGTTCACTTGCCCTATGCGGCGCTTCGGCTGCGAGACCTTCTATCGCTTTTTCCTCTTGTGCTAGCCTGGGCTGGGTATGCAGTGGCCGACTTATGGAACAGGGTGACGTCCCACGAAGCTCGGTTGTCCTATCGTCGTTACTCGCTTAGCGTCTTCGTTCTCCTCTGCCTGTTACTCCTGCCCGTGCTGCGCGCCTGGCCCATACTACCCAGGCCTCGTGGGTCATACCGGGCCAGCTTCGGCTACCTCTCTGCGGACGAGAGGCGAGCGTTCGATCTCGTGGCGGAGCACACAGTTGAGCCTTGCGTGGTTGGCTCCTCCCTGAACAGCGGTCCCGTCGATCTATACGCCGGGAGAGAGACGTTCCGCCCAGCGTTCTGGAGCGGAGAGGAGCTGGATGTTTTCCTTGGCCAGATGTTCGAAGAAGGGACACGGGTGTACATCTTGGACGATGGGGAGGCTCTACGGTCGGCCCTGGAACACGCCAGAGCGTACTGTGATGTAGTCAGCCTGGTTCGCCTGGGGGTGCCGCTTTTCGGAGACCCAGAGCAGATTTCGGGACTCCTCTACGAGATTAGACCAGCCTCCGAGGTCTCTCGATGACCAGGCGTCTCTACGCTCTCATCCTGCTACCCGCTATCTCGCTGAGCCTGTTTCTCTGGGAACTGATGCGGCGACACCAGTATGAAAGCCGTGGGTATGCTCTACTCGTCGTCGCCGTTCCCGTGCTGATCCTGATCCTATTGCCGGCATTCTGGGTGGCATACTCTCTCTTCCTCAGCAAGTTCGCTGCGATCAGTCTTGACAGAGCATTGCGTCTTGATCTAGCGTGTTATCTGCCCCTCTTGCTGTTGCTGGCCTACTTTGTTCCTATCAGCCGCAGCGTACTTCATGTCGGCACGATCCTTTTCTTCGTTTCTCTGGCAGGCGTCGCCTCCTTGAAAATTGCCATTCTGGTCTACTATCGCCGCGCGATTCTGCGAGAGATCGTGTTGCGCCCTCACATCGGTCTCGCGGTCATCATCGGGGTGGCTGCCATACTTCGGCTAAGCCTCATCGCGGCGAACCGGTTCCACGGCGACGAAGCTCTCTACTGTAACTGGGGTTTGCTCATCGCTTCAGGCAAGGACATCTTTCTGAGGAAGGGACTGATCGTGGACAAGCCTCCCGTCTGGCCGTACACGCTGGCGCTCTTCTTCAAGGTTTTCGGGCACACCGAGACGGCGGCTCGACTGCCCAATGTAATCGCCAGCTTGGTGGGCATAGTAGTTGTGTACGAGATTGCGCTGGAGCTTTTCGATCGGCGCGCGGCCATACTGAGTGCGATCCTCCTTGCCTTCTCTCCATTCGACGCCCAATTCGCTCCCACGGCCTTCACCGACCCATTGATGGTGACCTCGGCATTTGCTTCTTGTTTGCTGGCTCTCAGAGGCCGCCACCTGCCGGCCGGCATTGCCATGGGCTTGGCCATGATGACCAAGCCCACAGCGGTCATCTTCGCGCCGTTGGTGATCGTACTCGCTTCTCTTTCCTTGATCAAGAAGGGAGAGGGGCGCAGACTGGGGCGTGCAGCTGTTCATCTGGGCTTGGGCCTTGGCGCTGTTGTGCTTGCTGTGGTCGCCTGGGATCTGGTGATCCGGATAGGGTCCGTCAACTTCCTAAGTGCCAGCGCGGCGCGCTATGGTGGTCTGCGAGTTGCTCCTGTGGAAAAGCTCCTGCCGCGTGTTCAGGGCTGGCTGCAGCATCTGCAGTACCTTACAGGTTCGCGAGTACTGAACGTCACTTTGATCGTCGGGACCGTGTGTCTCCTAGCATACGGAGTGTGGCGAAGGCGCGAACGAGCAGGGTGGGTATTTGAGTGGGTTCTGGCCGGCTTCTTTCTCTACTTTGTGGCTGTTCACACTGTGTTGACCTTCAGTATTTGGGACCGGTACATGTTGGGACTGGCTTCCATAGTAGCGATCCTCCTCTCGCGAGTCATTCTCCTGCCCCATGATGTGCTCTCAAGGCGGGAGGGGTCTGACCGAGCGCAGGTGGCCTACCTGGTTGTGCTGAGCCTGCTCTTGGTAGCGGCGATACGTCATCCGACGCAAGTTGCCCTGAGATATGGTTTTCCTGTGGGCGGGGATCATGGCTCCTTCCAGGGGATTGACGATGTGGCCAACTACTTCAAGGGAAATGCCCCCGAGGGGTCCGTCGTGTTCCACAAGTGGTTGGGATGGCACTACTCATGTTACTTGTTCGATGTTCCCTTGGACTTCTACTACTATCCGTCCTCTCAGTTCGTCCTCAAGTCCTCGCAGCAGCTTTCAACGTACGAGAAGTATATCGTGTTTCCTAGCTGGACAGATCCAAGCGGACTGGCGAACTTCCTGGAGGATAATGAATGGGAGATGCGTGAGCTGTACCGGACCTACCGGCCTAATGGTACTATGTCCTTCACTATCTATCGGATTCAGCCTCTGGGAGAATGAACCTGCGAAGGGGAATGAAGGGGCTCAGGTGCGTTGGCGACTGGGGTGCGATCTGTGGCCTCCTGGGGGTAACCATCTTGTTCTTCTGGAGGATCGCGCTGACCAATCGCATTCTCGTGGGTCTGGACGTCTTCACCTACTTCTATCCATACAAGGCCTACGCCGCCCAGGCGATACGCCACGGCTCTGTGCCTCTCTGGAACCCCTATCTGTTCATGGGAGTGCCGTTTCTGGCCAATATCCAGGCGGCAACGCTCTATCCTCTCAATCTGCCCCTCTACTGGCTGTCAGTGCCCAAGATGGTCAGCTACTCCATAGTGCTGCACGTCTTCATGGGAGGTGTTTTCACCTACCTCCTGGCGCGGCGGGCGCTGGGCTTTAGACCATGGGGCGCCTTCGTGGCCGCCGCGGTCTTCGCTCTGGGAGGCTTCCTGGGTGCCCAGGTGGAACACATCAATCAGTTGACCGTCTTGGTGTGGCTACCGCTCATCATGTGGCTCTTCTACTTGAGCTACGCGCGCCGCCGGTTTCGCTACGCTCTTCTCGCTGCGTTGCTGATAGGGGTTCAGTTCCTCGGCGGCCACGCCCAGTCTTCGTACACCATCCTTCTCGCGCTGGGGTGCTATGCCCTGTACCTGCCACTGGCGGAGAGAAGGGGCGCAATACGGACGTCTCTGCTGTCGCCAGTCGGCGTCAGGCGGGTTGCACGAGGGTTGGGGCTCTTCACCGTGGTCGTTCTGGTGGGAGCTGGCCTGGTCGCCTTTCAGCTTCTGCCCACTTACGAACTCTCTAGGCTTTCGATTCGGGGCACTGGGCTATCTTATCGGCAAGCGGTATCCTTCTCTCTCCAACCTGGGATGCTGCCCCGTTCCCTACTCCCAAGCTTCGATGATACTCCTTTCAGCGAGTATGTGGCCTACATAGGGATCTTCCCGCTACTTCTGGCTGCGCTCGGCATTTGGCGAAGAGGCGGCAAGCAGCAAGCACCATTCTTTATCGCACTCTCAGCCCTTGGCCTTGTCTTGGCCTTAGGGGTCTACAATCCGCTTTACTACGTCCTGTACCGCTTGCTGCCAGGGCTCAGCCTCTTTCGTGTCCCGGCCCGTTGGCTATGCCTTTACGCCTTCGGGATGGCTGTGCTTGCCGGACTAGGCGTCGAGGAACTTGCCTCCATCTCGCGCCCCGCGCCGATAGCTCTGAAACGGGCGGGGCTTGGTGCTTTGTGTGCCGCCCTGATGGCCCTTTCGTTGGCCTTCTTGGGGTTAGCAGCGCCGTCGACTATCCTACTGTGGTTGGCGACGACGGCAGCTGGAGGAAGCCTGATCTGGCTGGGCCTTCGGCGTCAGCGGGGAGCACGCTACTTCGCACTCCTTGCTGCGCTGGTCATGGTGGAGTTGCTCGTTGCAAGTCGCTATCTGAGCTACAACGAAGCAACTGCTCCTGAGGCATTCTCCTGCATGCGTACTTCTGTTGGCCATCTGCTCACTGATAGGAGCGTAAATCGCGTCCTCAGCTTCTCCGACGGGTCCTTCGACCCTGGCGACCTGCACGAGATTCAGCGCATTCTCACCGGCCAGCTGTCCGAGAAAAGCGTCTACGACTACATAGTGGCCACGAAGCAGAAGGAGATCATCACTCCTAATCTTCCCATGCTGTACAAACTTCAAAGCATAGACGGCTATGATGGTGGGGTGCTGCCTCTGGCGCGCTACGTCGAGTGGCAGCGCCTGTTGTTGGCAGAGGAGCAAGTGTCTATCGACGGTCGGCTGCAGGGACGCATAGCGGAGATACCTCCCGGTCGGCTGTTGAACCTCTTCAACGTGAAGCATGTCCTTACCGACAAGGTGTATGACGTCTGGGTCGACGGTGCCTACTACGACTTGAGCCATCGGGCAGTGCTGGGTCCTGAGAGCCCCAACATGCTGGTCGCGGACGACATTTCTGGTCTTCCTACGACTGCCATTGGCATCGTATCGTACGTCGAGGACGGCAGCGACCTGGGACAGGGCAGCCCCGTGGCCGAGATTACGGTCACAGATGGCGAGGGACGGAACCAAGTCTTCGTGCTGCGGGCTGGCGAAGACACTGCTGAGGGCGAATACGATGCAACGAAGGCGCGTCATCAGGAGTGTAGGGTGGTCGGACATTGGCGCGGCAATCCGGCAGGGAACGACTATCATACCCTACTGCAATTTGAGGAAGCGATCTCCCCGCGCGAGATTACTGTCCAATTCCTTGCCGACCATGGACAGCTTAGGCTGCGAGGCATAACGCTCCTGGACCAGCGGACCGGAACTCATCGGTCGCTGGTCGTTTCCACGGAGGGACGTTATCGTCTCGTCCATAGCGGCGACGTGAAAATCTACGAGAATCTGGACGTGCTTCCGAGGGCCTTTGTCGTCCACCAGGCCCGCGCCATCGAAGATGAAGAGCAAGTATTAGCTGCATTGCAGACACCATCGTTCGCGCCCAATGTGGAAGTCATACTCAGTGGCGAGGAGCCAGGACCGTCTTGGCAGTCTGAAGACGGGGTGGACGAGGTGTCGATTCTCGTCTACGACCCTGAGCGCGTAGTGGTCGAAGCCAACCTGGAGACCCCTGGATACCTTGTGCTGACCGACACCCACTACCCTGGCTGGCGGGCCTTGGTGGATGGGCGAGCTGCGGAGATCCTCCGCGCTGACTACTACTTCCGTGCGGTCTATCTTCCCGAGGGTGAGCACGTCGTAGAGTTCATCTATGACCCGGCCAGCTTAAAGATCGGTCTAGCGGTGAGTCTGACCTGTGGACTATGCGTCGGAGGTGGACTGGCGTGGGATCGCCTGAGAAGTAAGGCTTCTATCTGTTGAAGAAGGTCAACATGACTCTGCGGAGTATGATCTGATCAATCGGGGAGACCGAACCGCCGTCGTAGTCTCTGCTTGGAAAGACACCTCTCAGATCTCGGGCGGCTCAACGTCCACCCTGGATCCTCCACGGAGCAGTATGACATCATCGCTTGATAGCAGGTGAAGCTGAACTTGTTCGGGGCTCCGCAGAGGCATGCCGTGGTCCGTTCTAGGCAATAGCGGATTGCGGGGGGAGCCAGCCGTGCTCCACCGGCAGGTACGAGAGCGCCCCCTTCTCAAAGGGGGCGCTACGAATCGGTGGACTTTGAGAGGGGTACTCATCGGGACCAGGAGATTTGCTCGTCGAACCAGTTTCGGTACTGCAGGTTCTGGTTACGGCCCGCCCACTCGCCGTCGAACTGCTCCTTCGTTGCATAAGTGGAACTCCCGGTGTTGAACAGCTTCCGCTGATTGCTTCCATCAGCCCCCATGACCCAGATTGCCCAGGGTCCGCCCCGGTTGGAGAGGAAAGCTATGTGGGTGCCATCCGGAGACCAGGCGGGTAGGCCATCGATGGCGCCATCTGTGGTGAGTCTGGTGTCGCCGGTCCCATCAGCGTTGATTGCCCAAATGTCCCAGTTCATACCTGTCTGTCGCATGAACGCGATCTTGGTACCCGTTGGCGACCAGTCGGGTGACAGATCGGTGGGGTTGGTAGTCAACTGTCGTCGGTTCAGCCCCTCTCGATCCATGACGACTAGTCCCGTAGTCCTGGCCACTATCCGCTGGCCGTCGTTCGACCAATCGGGGTTGTCTGCATCACCTAAGTCCCGCTCTGTGTGTTGCGCCAGTGCGTGCGTCATGACGTGAGATATTCGGTGTGGCCCAAACCTCTTGGTGGCATAGACCAGCGACTGGCTGTCAGGAGACCACCTGGGCACGCTGTCCTCATTGGGCTCTGCTCCGCCGCGAGGGCGCTCGCGCCCTCCTCCGCCGATGCCTGAGATCACTAGACCCCGGAAGTCGGTGTCCCAGGATCGGTAAACAATCTTGTTCCCGGCGAGGTCAAGCGCGGGCTCGCTCCCGAAACTGATCACGTTCAGGTCGTTGCCATCGATGTCTGCGATGTGTATCTCATAACGCTCTTGCCCGCCAACATATCGCGGGTAGGCGATCTTGCCGCTCAGACGGGCCGGCCTCGGCGTCGCGGTAGGAGCGCGCGAAGTAGGGGTCGGGCTGGCCCCAGAGGTAGGTGAGGGCTCAGGCGAGGCCTCGGGAGTTGCCTCTGGGGTCTCGCTGACTTGGGGGGAAGGCTCACCAGTAGGAGACGCCTCGGCCACAACCTGCCCCACCTGGACACTGTCGGCCATCATTCTGAAGATAGGCCACGACGTCTGTTCCCACGTCTCTGAAGGGCCGATGGCCCATATTCCGTACCAATTGGAGTCCTTCACGGTAGCTGCGATATAGATAGTGGTAGGCTTCTCTAGACCTGTGATCTCACCTCGCACCGTCGCCCAGTCCCAGCCTGCCAGGGATTCGATTTCCACTCCTCCCAGCTGGGAGCCGATGGGCAGGTTTATCAGCTGACGGGCCTTGATCAGGCCTCCCATACTATCCATTCCCTCTTCGTCCGGTGCTAGGGGTAGCGAACTGATGAAGAAGATATTGCCCCTGAGGAAATCAATGCCTTCTTCTCTCTCGGCGAAGATGGTCTGGAGCTCCTCCTCTCGAACGAACCACGTGCTGGGATACAGCAAGGAGAAGTTGAGATCGCTTCTGCGGTAGTTCATGAAGGAGATCTCGGCTGGAAGCGCTCCCCCACATTCCATCAGACCCGCTTGGGCGGTCTCCAGGTCTGGCTCGAGAGCCAGGGCTTGCTGAAACTCCGGAATAGCTTGGTCGCAACTGCCTAGCTGCAGGTAGGCCTGTCCCAGCCTAGCATAGGCCTCAGCATTTTGGGGTTCCGCGCTGATAGCCATCCGGTACTGAGCGATGGCTTCTTCGTAGCGCTCTTCATTGAACAGTTCGTCTCCAACTCTGATATGCTGTGCAGCCGAGGGCCTGACCGTTGCCGGAGGCTGAGGAGTGGCAACAGGACTGGGCGTGGAGGGCGCCCTGCCGATAAGCCCGACGACAAAAGTACTCAGCGGCCTGCTGGGGAGGATGAACTCGGACGCCACAATAGATGCTGCAGCGAAGATACAGCAGACCGCTACGAGAGCTATGACTATGGGTATGACCAGTCTCGGCGCTCGGCCCTTGCCTGGCAGGCCAGCGGTCGCAGGCCTTGTTTGGATGGGAGGCGGTGCAGAAGGCGGCTTGGGCGGCGGCGCCTTGGTTGGAGCGGGCACAGCTTCCTCCGGAGGCTCGGACTGAATCCATTGGGTGCCGTCGTAGTAGTACCACAAACCGCTCTGGGCTCCTATCATCCAGTATCGGCCTTGCTCGTCGAGAACTTGCAGTTTTCGCAGTTCTGCTTCGAATGCGCGCTCGTCGAGTTCGCCAGCATCCAACTTGCTCTTCAGTTCTTCGAATCTGTCCTCGACCTCACGGAAATCCATGAGATGCCTCCTTGATCGTTCGTGCGGCTACGGCAGTTGTCCGAGAACTTCCACTGGACAGCCAGGCCACCGCAGACCTCGCCGGCGTGAGCGGGATTGAGCTCGTTGACTAGTCCGGGTACATGAACATCCAGGTCTCGCTCGGCGGACTGATCGGAGGATCCAGCGGGCCAGCAGGAGCCTCACCTCGCTGTACCCTCACCGTGACGTGCCAGTAGTACCTGTCATCTATGGCGTAGCCCCGCTTGAACCATGGGAACTCATAGGTAGTGTCCTGTACGTAATCCCCCCAGAAGACGCTACAACCGTTCCAGCACACTTCCACGTGGTAGTACTCACTGTGGCTCAGTTCGCCGACCGGTTGCCACGTGAGAATCGCCTTGTAGCCTGGTCCGCGTTCGGCTCCGTTCTCGGGATCCAATAGAACCGGTGGGCTGTATCTCATCTGGGGTGTCGAGACGGGCGTCGGCGTCCGTTGAGGCGCACGGGTGTGAGTCGGGGTTGGCGCGGGCGACGCTTCGCTCTCCGTGACGGTAGGTTGGGAAGTGGGAGAGTGCTCTGGCTGGACGGGCGTGGCTTCCGGCCCAGCGAGATCAAGGGTCGCTGTGGGCTCGACCTCGGGTGCCTCGGTGGCCTCCGAGGTTGTGGTGGGTGTGTCCTCTGCCGGCAGCGCCATCACAGAAAGCCTGCCAACCTGATAGGATATTGCCGCAACCGCGATGAGACAAACCAGGAAGAGAGCGCCAATCAGTCCCAGAAGCACAGGGCTGCGAAGAGGCCGCTTCGTAGGCGCCTTCGCCTCTTCCGCCTCGACCTCCGGGGGCGTAATCTCCTGGGCCACGGACTCCAGCGTCGGAGGAGGAGAGGCGTTCACCCAGTCACCCTCCTCGTACCGATACCATTGCTCCGTTTTGATGCCGATAGCCCAGTACCTCCCTTCGCTATCCTGGAAGAGAAGCTCCTTTGCCTCGGCTTTGAACTGCCGCTCGGTGATTGCTCCCGCCTCGAAGGCAGCTTTCACTTCGTGGAACAGCTTTTCGATTTCCTCTGTCTTCATAGGGTCTCCTCCTCTCTTTGGGGCTCCGCTCATCTCAGAGCCAGGCCGCAGCGGTTGCAGAACATCTCTTCAAACGTCGTTGCCCTCTTGAGGGCGAATTATAACATAGCTGTATTGGGCGAGCAAGCATGGGCTCAAGTAGGAGATGTTTGAATTGGCATCGGGCATGTAGTAGAATTGCGGTGGGCAGAGGACATGCGCATGCGTTTCGACATCTTGACCTTGTTCCCGGAAATGTTTGACAGCCCTCTCAACCAGAGCATCCTCAAACGCGCCCGCGAACAGGGTCTGATCTCCATCACTATCCACAATATCCGCGACTACGCCACGGACAAGCATCGGATCACTGACGATATGCCATACGGCGGGGGAGGGGGAATGGTAATGAAACCGGAACCCATCTTTCATGCCGTAGAGGCGATACTGGGCGATGATCTTGGTGGGTCTGTACCTGTCATTCTGCTTAGCCCACAGGGGCGGCTCTTGACACAGAGCATCGCTCACGAGTTGGCCGGACATTCCCGGATTATGCTGATCTGCGGGCGCTATGAAGGCGTGGACGAGCGAGTGCGAGAGTTCCTGGTCGATGATGAGATCTCCGTCGGCGACTACGTCTTGACCGGCGGAGAGATCCCAGCTATGATCATTGTGGACGCCGTCAGCCGACTTGTCCCAGGGGTCTTGGGGGATCCGACAGCGACGCTGAAGGATTCCCACGCACAGGGGCTCCTCGAACATCCCCAGTACACGCGACCACCCGTCTTCCGGGGCCGCGGTATTCCAGAAGCACTTCTCTCTGGTCACCATGCTGAAATAGCTCTTTGGAGGCGGCGCCAGGCCTTGCGACGGACATATGAGCGGCGTCCGGATCTGCTCGAGAAGGCGGAGTTGACCGAGGAAGACCTGGACTATCTGGAGTCGCTGGAGCGGGAGAACAGCTGAGTCGCAGATGAGCCGGAACCTCGTGGCGCTGGCTCTCGTACTAATCGCCACCCTGGTGGGGGCATGCGCCAATCCTACAAGCACCTCCATTGACAGCCCTCAGCCTCAGTCCACATCCACCTTCACACCCCGGCCTTCACCCACGGCGCCACCTGCTCTGGCATTTGAGATCGAGGGCGAAAACCTCTATGAAGATCCAGTTGGCAGTCTACGGCTCCTCTTCGAGGTTAGGAACCTCAATCCCCTCACCGTAGAGGATTTGAGGGTCACGGTCCTTCTCAAAGACGCCGACGGGCGGCCCGTGGCATCTCAGTCTGCACACACCCGCCTAAATGTCCTCAGGGCTGGCGACAGTGCGCCCGCGATGGTGGTTTTCTTCCTGGGAGCGCCGGCCTTCTCAGGCTACGAAGTCGACGTGTACGCTGAAAAGGGTGGGTACCTGGCTGGCCTGCTGCATCCTGGTTTGGAGATCGTTGATGATCTGGGCAGGGTGGGCGAGTGGGTACCGTACGAGGTACTGGGGCAGGTGCAGAACGTTGGTGATTCGGCCGCAGAATCCGTCACGCTCGTTGTCACCTGCTACGATGAGGGTGGCAGGGTCGTGGCCATAGGCAGCGGCGCGCCTGAAGAGCGGACCATACCGGCCGGTGGGTCCTCCCAGTTCTTGGTGAGCATCGGAGCCGTAGCTGGACAAATCGCCAGCTACAAGGTGCAGGTGCAGGGCCTGATCACCAGTGAGGACTAGGACACCTCTTCGCTCTTCTCCTCTTCCTCCTTCTTGCCAAACTTCTTGAGCTTCATGGCCAACTCATGCAACTGCTTGTCCACCAAGAAGTTGACCGTATCTTCCGGGTAGGTCCCGTCCTCCTGTCGCTCACCAGCCTCCCGGCCAGTGAGGATGGCTATGCCTTCATCGATCGTGCTGACCGGATAGACATGGAACTTTCCGTCCTTGACCGCTTCTACCACATCCTCGCGGAGCATGAGGTTCTTGACATTCTGCTCCGGGATGATAATACCTTGCTCACCTGTGAGCCCCTTGACGCGGCATACATCAAAGAATCCCTCGATTTTCTTGGTTACACCTCCAATGGGCTGGATCTCGCCTCGCTGGTTGACGGAGCCTGTCACCGCGATGCCTTGTTTGATGGGAAGGCCCGACAACCTGGAGAGGATGGCATATAGCTCCGTAGAGGAGGCGCTGTCGCCTTCGACGGCTCCGTAGGATTGCTCGAAGCAGATGCTGGCCGAGAGGCTGAGAGGGACCTCTTGAGCGTACTTGCCGCCCAGATAGCCCGCGAGGATCATGACTCCCTTGTCGTGGATGCTCCCGCTCATCTTGGCTTCGCGTTCGATGTTGATTACGCCCTTACTGCCCATGAAGGTCTGCGCTGTGATGCGCGAGGGTCTGCCGAAGTAGTAGTCGCCCAGGTTGATGATGGAGAGACCGTTCACCTGGCCCACTACCTCGCCCTCGGTATCGACCATGATGGTGCCTTTCTCTATCTGCTCTCGTATCCGCTCCTCGATCTGGTTGGCCCGGTAGACCCTTTCGTCGATCGCCTGCTGTACGTCTTCGGCCGTCACCAGGTCGTGACCATTGCGACCGGCCCAGTAGCTGGCTTCGTGAATCGTATCCTTGAGCTGTCCGAAGCGGGTGCTGAGTTTTTGCTGGTCCTCAACGAGCCGCGCAGCGTGCTCCACTACCTTCGCCACGGCACCCAGTTCGAAGTGCTTCAGGTCACCCTCTTTGCAGCGATCATGGACGAACAAGGCGACCTTCTCCAGGTTCTCCGAGGTCCAGTCCATGTCCACAGCGAAGTCAGCCTTCACCTTGAAAAGCTCCTGGAAATCCTCGTCCAGGTTGTACAGTAGATAGTACGTTGTGGGATCTCCAATTAGCACCACCTTGAGGTCGAGGGGGATGGGCTCGGGCGCCAAGGTAGCGGTCGCGATCAGACCCAATTGCTGAGCCATCTCCTCAATCCTGATCTCGGCGTTTCTCAGAGCTCGCTTGAGCCCGTCCCACGCGAGGGGGTTTCGGAGCAGGTCGAGGGCGTCAACGATCAGAAAGCCACCGTTAGCTCGGTGGAGAGCGCCCGCCTTTATGGCGCTATAGTCGGTCACCAAGGTCCCAAACTCGGCGCGATGTTCGATTCGACCCAGAAGGTTGTAGTAGATTGGGTTCGTCTCCTCGATGACCGGCGCACCTTGGACTTCGCAGTTGTCCACGATGATGTTGACGCGGTACTTCTCGAAAGGCGATCTCCTGAAACGAGTCATGAATGCGAAGGGACCTTCCTCGGCAAGCGATGCTTCCTCGCCTCCGGACGGCACCGGTCGCTTGAACTGCTCCACTTTGGTGAGGATGTCCTCCCGCACCGCGTCCAGGAACTGGAGCAACCCGTGAAGGTCCACGTACTTGGTCCTCATGCTCTCGAAATGATGTCCGATGGTGTACTCTGCTGTCTGTTGGTCCAACTCCCGCAACTCGGCCTTGGCATCCCTCTCTAGCGCCCTGACTTCTCGGATGGTCTTCTCCAGTTCCGACTGGAGATGGGGACGGTGCTGTTCAAGATCTGATTTCTTCTCGGGAGGAAGCTCCTCGTACTGTTCTCTGCTCAGAACCTCTCCGTCGATCACCGGGGCGATCACCAGGCCCATGGGAGTCCTCAGCAGGGCGAACCCCCTCTCGATCATCCTGGCTTCGAGGCCCTGGAACTTGGTGGTCCGTGCCTCGTCCAGTTGCCTGCCGATCCTGTTGTAATGCTGCTGGTACTGCTCGCCCTCGAACGCTCTCGGCAGTTCCTCTCGCAACGCTTCGAGCAAATCGTCCACCTCGTCTCTGATGGCGCAGCCTTTGTCTGAGGGCAACCGCAGCGCGTGGGGTTGGTATGGATCATCGAAGTTGTTGACGTATGCCCAACTATCGGGAACCGCACCAGTGGAGGCCTTCTTTTCTAGGAACTCTTTGATGACGGTGGCCCTGCCGGAGCCGCTGGGGCCCAGAGCGTAGATGTTGTAGCCCTCACACGGTATCTCAATCCCGAAATCTATGGCCTTCGTGGCCCGCTCTTGGCCGATGATTCCGGCTAGCTCGGTCAGTTCGGCCGTCGATTTGAAGGAGAACTGCTCCGGATCGCAGGTTCGTCTCAGTTCCTCTGGTCGGACTTCTCTCATCTTTAACCTCCTGGTCTCTCGTTTCGCGGTTTGAATGCAGGGACGATCTTGCTGGCCATCGCTGTGTCTACATAAGTTCGTGCAAAGCTCTCACTGTCGCCTCTGCGAAGGCTGGGTCATTGATGTGCGCGTCAACCAGAAGCACAGGGATATCCGACCTCAGTAGCCTTGTGAGCCCATCTACGAACGCTTGATTCGTCTCTGGCTCGTACAGCGGGCCATCCTCACAGTCTGCCTCGGACCAGCCCCTGATGGGGATCAGCACCTTCACGGGCCCTCGGGCCTTGTTGAGCTTGCCAGCTATGGTGTCCGCAAGAATCCTCATCTCCTCAGGGCTGGTTCTGATCCCAGACCGGAAATCGTACCAGAAGATCTTGCGATCTTGGAACTGGAGAGGGATGGTCTCTGGCGAGTCGAACTCAAGCACGATGCAGTCGAGGCCTCCGGGCACGACCACCTGCGGTATCCCTGCTTTGCCAGCGGCCTCTAGCCTGGTCGGCCCGATGTTGCCGCAGTAGCCGTCGTGCAAGTGGTCGGCGAATTCATGGGTGGCAAAGTCTAATACGGCGGACAGCAACCCTTGCTCGACAAGGTCTTCCATCGCCATACCTCCGATGCCGTTGGCGTGGAACGCGACCATCTCGTATCCCCGCTTCTCCAAGGCGGTTCGAACGTGCATCGCCCCCGTGGTGCAGAAACCGAAGGAGGTGACACCGATGAGAGGTGTCCCCGCTTCAAGTGGGACCTCACCTTCCACCATGCCCACAATGGCGCCCGCGGCGTTGTCCAGGATCTTCTTGCTCACTGTGTTGAGCCCCACCATGTCGATCACCGAGTGCATGACGGCGATATCGCTGGTTCCGATCACCTCGCTCATGTCCCTGGACGCAACGGTGGAGATCAAGAGCTTGGGGACGCCGAGGGGCAGAGTCCTCAGCACACCGGCCCCGATGTGCGTGCCCGTGCCGCCTCCCAACCCGACGACGCCAGCTACCTCCCCAGCTTCGTGCAGCCTGCGTATTGTCCCACCGGCCCCCTTCATCATAAGTTGGACGGCGCGTCTCCGATCGCCGCCGGAGACGAGTTCCTCCAGGCGGACTCCGCCCGCCTCAGCGATCCTCTCTCTGGTGATGTCCGCTGGGGTCATGGGCTCGTCTAGGACACCAACGTCCACCACTATGGTGCGCAGGCCCCTATTCTCAATACTGGCCTTGAGATACTCCACCTCTTCGCCTTTGGTGTCCAGCGTACCAACGATAACTATGGCGGAAGGGTCTTGATTCTCAGTCATCTTGTAGCGAGTACCTCACGCTGGAGGGAAAGGCTCACACTCCGAGACGCTGCAAAGCCTCCACGACCGCTTGGGCGCAGGGTGGATCATTGATGTTGGAGGCGACCTCGATGATCTCTATCTCTGGCTTGATGCGTTCGTGTAGGGCTTCCCCGAAAACTCTGTCAACTGCCGGCTCGTGGAAGAACATGCCTTCTCTACTGTACTCGGAGAAGCCGCCCTTCGAAATGACCACCGCTGCCGGAGAGGCGGATTTGTTGAGCTTGCGTGCCAACCTTTCCGCAAGGAGTTGCATGTCTGCAGCGTTCGTTCTCACCAGGGCGATGTTCGGGTTGTGCATATGCTTGTGTCGGCTGTCGAATTGAGGAGGAAGCGCGTGCGGTGGATTCCAGGCGATGAAGTCTGCGTTGCCCGGGAGTATGACCTGGGGAATACCAGCCTTGCCCGCATTCTCGAACCTGTCTGGTCCGCTGTCATAGGGGCTCTGGAAGATATGACCCAACAACTCCTGGACGGAAGTCTCCAGAACAGCTTTGGGCAAGCCTTGCTGTATCAGATCCTCCAGCGCCCTCCCCCCGGAGCCCACGGTGTGAAACACGATGACCTCGTACCCCATGCTTTCCAGCAGGGGCCGCGCTCCTTTGACACATCCCTCGGTCGCCCCCAGCATGCCCACGCCGATCACGGGCTTGTATGCCGCCGCAGGGCTGAGGTCAGCTTTGACCATGCCCACTATGGCCCCTGCTGCGTTCGCCAGCGTTCGCTTGGTCATGAAGTTGAGGCCCGATATGTCGGTCACTGAAGGAAAAACAACGATGTCCTTGTGGCCTATCCAAGGGCTGATGTCGCGAGACGCCATGGTGGAGACCATCAGTTTGGGAACGCCGAAGGGCAGCGAGCGCATGACATGCGTGCCCAGAGAGGTATTCAGCGATCCGCCGAGGCCGACTATACCATGCAGTCGCCCCTGTGTGTACAGGTTCTGCACGGCCTTCGTCGCCCCGGTGCTCATGATCTGGATGGCCGCGCCTTCGTCTTTGGCAGTCCGTAATTCTCGCAGAGCGGAGCCCCCTAGATGAGCTACCTCCTCACTCGAGATGTCGGCGCCCCAGCAAGGCTGGCCCAGGACGCCCGCGTCGACAACAACCGTGCTGATGCCGCCTTCTTCAATTCGCTCCCTGAGGAACCTGACTTCGTCGCTCTTGGTGTCCAGAGTGGAGAGTATAACGACTGTCTTCCTCATGAATTCTCAAATCTGTACGTTACCGTATAGACCCCCTGGTCAAACGACGTCTTGGCCTTCCCGCCAAGTTTGGTGAAGACGTGGAGTGCTTTCTTGTTCTGATCCAGGATCTCTCCCCTGAACCCTCCTATGTTGCGGCTCTGGGCGATCTGTGCCAGATACTCGTGAAGCAGTGTACCGAGGCCCTTCCCCTGCCAATCGTCGTGGACCAGCAGGGCCAACTCCGCCATGTCGGAGTCCTTGTCCTTTGCGTATCTGCCCACACCGATCATCTGCTCTTCGCTGCCATCCTCCAAGATGGCAACTATGGC
>JABAOH010003886.1_pt1 | contig 22898 bp, 23 predicted proteins | sample 7062181 | NCBI WGS metagenome assembly JABAOH01 (sample SAMN14538630, study PRJNA623070) | marine sediment metagenome | biome: marine biome [ENVO:00000428]; feature: marine pelagic biome [ENVO:01000023]; material: deep marine sediment [ENVO:00002113]; isolation source: pool of 5 deep marine... | reverse complement strand
TCCTTTTTCACATTTCTTCAACACGTTAAGCGATCGGCTCGCCAACAATGACCCTGCCTTTTTTCCTGTGAACTTTGTTCCGCTGTGTTACGATGCGGCACCCTCACATCGTCTCGGTCCTTGCACCTGACACATTGCCTGCTGAGTTTCTCGAACATCTCTCACAAGCAGTGGCGGACCTCCATGCCATCTTTCATTAATCTTAAATCCTTGTATTCTATCTCTCATTCTCCCCTGATTTTCATTCAGGCTCTCATATTTCCCGTATGACGAGATATTTTTCATTCCATGGCTAAATTGCGCTGTAGAAAATGGGGGAGACAGCCCCTGGAGGTTGGAAACCATCTCCCCGCAGAAAGGAAAGCGGAATGGAAAGGAGGTGAAAAGTTGAGCGTTGGGGAATTCCACTCCCTTGCTAGGTTTTTCCGCTTTCCTAATGAACAAGACGCCGTACTCTATATCAAGGGTAAAAAAGTACGAATTGTTCTAGGCCATGAAGGGCTTTTTTGATGAACTTCTGACATAAACATAAACCCCATAACTGACCTCGGCGTTCTGCCTCGAACAATCATCGCACAACCTATTGTACCTATGGTTGGGGCGAAATTGACGATCGCATTTCAGGCAGCTCCGTGTTTTTTGCCGGCCTCGGATACTTCTGTTTGGCATAGGATACCTCTCGCTTTGCGGACTATTCACATCTCAATGGTGAGGATTTGGATCATGCACCATCATTATTGAACGCCAGTATGGATCTTCCCTTACGGAGAACAATCTCCAAAACAGTCAGAATGGCCGCAATTCCAAACAAAAAGAGAACCCATGGGATGTAAAGAAATTTCTTCGTGATTGAGTTCATGGCAATTCACCGCAAAATCTTCAGACTTCGTTTATTATAATGGCATTTTTTGTGCCAGTTTTTCATATCCAGACATGAAGTAGTATAAGTATTTGAAAAAATTTGATTATTTGAAAAAAGAGAAGCCATGAAAATATGCTAAAAGTTGGAAAAACAGAACAATTAGGGAGAAAAGTGGTAAGCATTTTCCATTAGATTTCTTTAATAATTATAAATAATTGAAATAAATAATTTTTTTGAAAAAATTATTTTGAAAAAAGTGGAAAATTCTTACCGTTTCCATCACCCTTATTGTAGGTTTTATCAGAATTTCTTTGATTTTCTCTCAATTTTCTCTATTTTATCTTTTCCGCCTGCTCAACCCATCGAAAAAAGGGGATTTTTCCTTGTAAACGTTGTTCTGCTCTGCTAATATAGGCCCATGGGCGGTCTAGCAAGAAGATGGCTATGGAGCCCTCTATTCGTAGGAGGTCTAGTCAATCATGAAAAAAATTAGACTGGCAGCCGTTTTAATAGTGTGCCTTGTATTGTCTGGCTTTATCGTAAGCGGGGTATCTGGAGAGGCAATTCCCCCTGTTTGGTGTATCAACATAGGTGGAGGAGTTTACCACATGATCTCTTTCCCGTATATGCCGGAAGATAGAGATCCTCTGGCAAGCTTGGTTGATGACCTGGGTCCTTATGATAGAACCCAATGGCGTTTCTTCCGGTATGACCCGGCACGATCCACATATAGTGAATTGAAAAGCCCGGGATGGGGGCCTGAACAGGATCTCGATTTTGGCAGGGGATATTGGATCATATCCAAGGATCCAACGAAAATATGTATTGAGGGGAACCCAACCGAAATAGACTGGATTATTCTAAAACATGGTGGAGATGGTTGGAACCAGATCGGGAATATCTTCGATTATGATTTCCCGATAGCCAGTTTAAGGGTGTGCCCGATATCAGATCCCAGTAATTGCGTGCAGCTCATAGACCCGGTTAATAATACTTTGACGTATGTGACATTACAGGAATTTGAAAACGGATCTTATATAGATATTCCGAATAACGGCAAAACCAGTTTAGAAGTCGGAAAGGGCTATTGGCTGAGAGTTCGATCTGAGGAAGACGTGATCCTGTGGTTTATGGAAACGGTGCCGGGTGCTCTATCCGAGGAAATCTTCGTAGGCGAGGAATTCTCCGAGAAGGTTGCTGTGCAAGAAGGCCCACCTGATCCTCCTTCAGGGCTGGAAGTTTCTTTCCGCAGTGAATCGGGAAGTGAAAGTGTGAGTTGTTTTTTCGCAACGGCCGTATATCGGGATTATGGTCATCCTCATGTTCAACTCTTAAGGGAATTCAGGGATCGATACCTTCTAGCGAACAGATTGGGGAGGATTTTTGTGAGTATGTATTACCGGTGGAGCCTTCCCTTTGCAAAATTCGTGGTACAATCGAAGCCGATTAAGGCTCTGGTCAAGATCAACCTTATGCCCATTGTTGGGTTCTGTGCATTTGTTTCCAAAGCGAGCACGCAGGGCTTCCTTATCGTTCTCGTATTTCCCTTCCTTGGGAGTTTCGTTTTGCTAAAAAAGGGGGTGTTGGGTAAACGCGAACAAAGTAAGAAGCCCTGACCTGATGAAAAAGGAATTGGACTGAAGTCCATTGTTGCAAAAGCGGGGGCTAAGACAAACGGAATAGAGGGGAACACCAGATAGTTGAGCAAGGCATTGGATTTGCGCATACTCGTTTTTCGTGAAGATACATGAAGGGGTTTCGATGTGTGAGAGAGAGGCAAGGGAGAATTAAGAGGGGGTTGTGGTGGGAAGAGACTAATATGCGGAAAGGTTCCTCAAAGAGTAAGGAAGTTCGGTTATGCTTTAGTTGGGCGAAATAGGCCGCACAAAATACAATAACAAGGGGGATTGAAATGAAAACTCTAAGGTTTGCAGTAATGAGCTTTTTCATGCTATTCGGTTTGCTGATCTTGGGTGGGGGCTCAAGTGTTAAGGCAGCAAATTATCTTGGAGAGTTTTGCTGGCAGGACCCAGAGGGGGGGATCGCTAGGCTTGCAGTCACGGATATGGGAGATGCGCACTTTCTTCTACATGGTAGGCACACTGATACACTTGGTAATGCAGAAGCTGTGAACGGTAATGCAGAGGTAGTTGGAAACCAGGTTATCATTCACATTACTAGCTCTGGATTTGACTCTGGTGAAGTACGGGCGTTTTGGGGTACCATAGTGTTAGATCTGTCGGACTTGAACGGGACCATAGAAGGTCTAAATGTCGACTATGAAAAACCGGCGGGCCCCGGTGTAATAACCTACGATGGCGTGCAGACATTGACCTTTATCTCGTGTCCATAACTAACATTGGCCAAGATGAAAAAAGAAGGCCCTGGATGGTGAGTTATTCTCCAGGGCCTGAATTCCGCGTTATCGGCCCAGCCTATTCCTTATCGATGAGCCAGTCTAGGCCCAGATAGCTGAGCCTTCCCTCTGTCGGGACGCCGGTTTGGGGATCCCATCCCATCGCCTCGTAGTAGAGCTTGAGGGCCTCGTTGAAATCCTCCCGGGTGAATCGCTTCTCGCGCGGGGTTCCCACCTCCAGGGGTTCATACAGTCTATCAGGAAGATTGTCATCCCTGTTGGACAACCCTTCCCGCATGTTGAACACTCGGCCCATGGTGATGGTCCGCTCGCCCAGTTCCATGAGTTCAAAAAGGCTTGTATTCCAGCCGGTCACCGCCCCCACCGCCTCCGCCAGCGTGACCAAAGGGAACGCGGTATACGGAGCGGCCGCAAAGTTACAAACCCCTAGAGAGTTAAAGAAATTCCAGATCTGCTGGGTGTGAACGAACTGACGGATCTTCCTCGGTCCCAGCTCCAGCGCCGACGTTGGCTCCAAAACTCCTGCCGGGTTGGCTGCCTTCAGCACTGGGCCATCGGTAACGAACGATGTATCATGGGGAGCTTCAATATGGTCCGCCCCTGTTGCTGAGGTTGCATAGCTCAAGGTCAGTCCATGCTTGCCGCGGGGGTCATGCATGGGGAGTTCCTGTCCTTTGATGTGGTAAGCATATTCCTCGGCCCCCTTTCCGATCTTTTCGGCCGCCCGTTTGACCCCTTCGGCCAGGATATTGCCGAAGCCCTCTCGAAAGGCGATCTTGCGAATCATCTCCAGCATCCCATCCACGTTGCCGAAGCGCAGGTCGATCCCGTCGGTTTCCTTCGATGTGAGGATTCCCCTCTCGGTACATTCCATGCCAAAGGCGATGCAAACACCCGTAGAGATGGTGTCCAATCCCCATCGGTTGCACATCTCATTGCCGTGGGCGATCGCAGCCAGGTTGTCAATGGAACAGAAAGAACCCAGGGAAGCAACCGTCTCGTATTCGGGCCCGCCGTATTCGGGCCTGGCGGTATATTCTCCATCAACCTTCACGGCCCGCTTACACCGAACGGAGCAGGCATAGCAGCCCTCGGATCTCTGGAGAATGGTATCCGTCATGGTCTCGCCAGAGATGGCCTCTGCTCCTTCGAACTGTCCCACCTGGAAATTTCTGGTGGGCAGGATGCCGGAATTATGAAGAGGCATCACGAAAAAAGGAGTCCCAAATTTCTTCAAGTTCTGGGCCAGAGGCGACTCCTTGATTCCTTTCACGACTTCCTTTCCGATCTCCCGGACCCTTTCCGGATTGGCCAGGGGCATCTTTTGCGTCCCCCGAACAGCAATGGCCCGCAGGTTCTTCGATCCCATGACCGCGCCCATTCCCGTCCGGCCATTGGCATGCTTTAATTCATTGAGGACGCATGCGTAGCGCACCAATTTCTCCCCGGCCGGCCCGCACTGGGCCACCCGAATTCGGACATCCCCCAGTTCTTCCCGGATCAACCGTTCAACTTCCCCGGTTTCTTTCCCCCAGAGCTGTGTGGCATCCCGAATCTCTCCTTTGCCATCCTTAATCCAGAGGTAAACGGGTTTGAGCGAACGGCCTTCCACGATGACCCCGTCAAACCCAGCCATTTTCAACTCCGGCCCCCAGAAGCCGCCAGCTTCCGCTTCCCCGAAGGCCCCGGTTAACGGTGAGCGAGCAGCCAGCGTGTAGCGTGTCAACCCAGGGAGGGGTGCTCCGGAGACCACGCTAGACATGCAAACGAGCTTATTCTCCGGCCCCAGGGGGTCCACGCCGGCCATCTGTTCTCTCAGCAAAAAGTAGAGGGAGAGTGCAGAACCACCCATATACGTCCGGTAGACCATCTCTGGAGGAGTTTCCTCGGTGATGGTGTTTGTGGACAGATTCACCCTTAATATCTTCCCGTTGTATCCCAGTGCCATGCTTTTACCTCCTTCCGTGTGGATTCACGATGTAGAAAGTCCACTTTTTGTACTGGCCAGCATTAACCTGCTTTAAGAATTACGACTTTTCGAGGCAGAAAGTCAATAGAAAGAGCAACCTGTGGAGTTTGTCTGTACATCACAGCTAGTGATGCCCGTGATCCGGATCATCTACTTCAAGTACCTATGATATAGAGTTGAGCCTCACTGGCGAGAGGGGTATAACCAAATCAGCAACGAAAAACCCTCAAGTCAGGAGGCCTATATGGAAGTGTACATTGGAGATGAGCAAACAGGACGAACCCAGCGGTGGTCGTCATAGATTTCAATCGCCAATCAACAGTTTCAGCATAGCAGCCCGCCTTCTAATAGTAACCATCACTTGTCCCACTCAATGCTTCCAGATCTGATTGCCACCCATAGAGAGCTATCCATTCTATTTCTCCTGGATAAGCTGTAAAATAAAAGCGATTACGCCTATTCAATGAGCGTTTGAGAAAAGGATATCCGCTGTGAGTCATTTTGTATTATCCGCTGAACAGGAGCGGATTCACGACGACATGATTAGTTGGCTCCAACACTACGAAGATGAGAGGTTTTGCAATTATATCACCGTCGGCGGGTATGCGGGTACTGGAAAGACCCATTTGGCTACAGCGCTAAGAATATCACTAAGAGATCTCAACCCGACCATGTGTGTGGGGTTCTGTGCCTTCACGGGGAAAGCATCCTCCGTGTTGAAGGAGAGATTGGGATCGATGGGAGGCTTGTATGAAGACGATTACGTAGGCACGATCCACGGCATGATCTATAGACCAATTGTAGCAGAGGATGAGAATGGACGACCGAAAATAGTCGGGTGGAAAAAGCGCTCAGAATTGTCCTATGACATGATTATTCTGGATGAGGCCTCCATGGTGAGCTCAGATCTGTGGAAGGATCTGATTTCATACGATATTCCCATCATTGCGGTGGGTGACCATGGACAGTTGCCACCGATAGGAGATGAGTTCAGCATTGTCAATCGCCCTGACCTCGTTCTCAATGAAATCCACAGGCAGGCACTGGATAGTCCAATAATCAGATTATCCGTTGAGGTGAGAACCAGAGGTGAAATTCCATTTGGTCCATTTGGGAAAGATGTCTATAAGGTGCGTCGATCGAATTCCCATTTCAATGATTTGTTCGAGAGCCTTGATTTCTCACAGCCGACCACAGTTACCCTGTGTGGGATGAACTGGACGAGAGTTCAACTCAACAGGCAGATTCGTAAGGAGTTTGGACATTACGGTGAGATACCATGCGAAGGGGAGCGGATAATCTGCTTGAAGAATAACCGTCACACAAAGCTGATGAATGGCCAATTGGGAACTCTGGGGAGTATGGGTTTATGCGTCCCCCCTCACATCTATGAGGCAGTCATTGAAATGGACAATATGCCGGAGCCCTACCAGACCCTAATACACAGCGGTTGTTTCGGGAAAAAGGAATACAGCGGTTGCTATGATGAGGTCTCGCCCAAAAAGGTAGAGCATATCCTGAATGATACGGGGTACCCTACCGTTGATCTGTTCGATTTTGGATATGCCATCTCTGTTCATCGGAGCCAGGGATCGGAATGGGATAGTGTGTTGCTTTTTGAAGAGCGATCTCAGTATTGGGATGTTGAATTCTACAAGAGGTGGCTCTATACCGCTGTCACTCGGGCAAAGGACAGATTGTTCATTGTAGCTCGGGATTAGAGAGGGAAAATAGGGGGGGTCAACTCTGATTATCCTGTACTTCAATGGTAAATCCATCCAAGGCGAGATTCAGTGTACCCCCGGAAATTGTGCCCACGTTGCCAAGTTCTTCCTAAGATAACCTAATATTTCCCAACACGAATGAGCGGGAGAAGACGCTGCCATTTCCGGCAATTACTTGATATTTCTAACTTCTGGGGCCGCTGTGTTTCGGACTCAAAATCCCGCGGACTTTGACACCGCGTCGGTTCGAACCCCCCCGGCACCAGGGTAAGTAAGAGGCCTTTTTGGACATTCGCAGGAACGCGAAGAGAGGTTTCAGGGAGGGGGATTGCCCATTAGTGAATGAGGTATTAAAAAAACGAGACGAGCGCCCTTGGGGTTTCATGGGGTGCTGCCTCGTTGGCGTTCTCAGGTGGGATGATTTCGCCATCACCGCCGCCCGGCCATTTTGGAGCGGGGGGTTTTTTAAAGGTTCAGGCGGCGGTGATGGTCGAGTAATGGGGTTTGTTTTGGATTCCCCCACCGTTTTTAGGGCCGTGTTTTACGAGCCCTTTCGTAAGACAATAATAGTAGCAAATCGCGAGCCATTGTGAAAAAAATGTAATAAAATGTATGAAATAGCGATGATGTTCGGATTTGATGCTTTTTGGGGATAAAACCATTGCTGAAATCGAGAAAAGTGAAATAAGTTATTGATATTAGGCATAAAATTGATTAACAGCCTCCTCCTCAATGGGCGGAGAGGAACACCGTGGACGAATAACAAATTTGTACTATATGTACAAAAATGTAACTGAATCGGGGGTAATTGCGTTGTGGCGCCTCAGTAAAGGAGGCCTCAATTCAGGTGGGTAAAGCATTTTCCGCTTACGGGTTCCTATTGGGAGGCTTTATCTTCCACCCATGCTTTTTGGCATGGATTCCCAGGGGGAAGACAAAAGCACCCAAGGCATTGGCAAGGGCATCGAACACATCCGCCTCCCTCCCCGGCACGAAATACTGATGGATCTCATCCGAGACACCGTAGAGGAAGGCAATGAGAAAAGGGATGAAAATCGGATGAAGAATGGCCCGTGATTTCTCCCGGGCACAGTATATGAGAGAGGCCAGCACCCCATATGCCAGTAAATGAACCAGTTTATCAGCTGAGGTGAAAGAGGGGATTTCCATGGGCGAAGGAAATGAAGAGAAGACGAAGATCAGACCCATAACGAGTATGGAAAGTATCCAGTAAATGTTGAGACCTAATGGTAATTTCATAGGATGTACTCGGTTGGGCTTCGTGTTTGTCAACGGGTGGGAAATATCCCCTCCCCGATCAGCAAATCCAGGGCGATCCCCCGGAAGTATATACAAAAAATCCTTTAGAGATCAAGATCTTATCCATATCCTCTTCCCCGGATTGGCCTGACTGTCGGAAATTATCTTTCATTCCGCTGCGCAGCCTTTCGGCAGACAATTTGGGCCACGGCCCTTTTGGGATTGTCTTTGATCCCTTCGAAGTAGTGGATGATCTTCCAATCCTCAAACCACTCGCGTAACTCCCCTGGTCTCAATAAAAAGTCTGGATTATGCGGCTTCCCGAATTTCGGTTGCTCGACCGTGAAGGTTTCATAGATGAGGATGCCTCCTTCTTTCAGGGCCTTGCTCATGAAGGGTATCAGAGGCCGGTGGAGATAACGAAAGACAAGAATTCCGCCGTAAGACTCCTCAGGTAATGGATTGATTCCCTCCTGTTCAAGATCAACCTGCCAGAACTCGACGGTCACACCGTGTTCAGCCGCAAGCCTCCTGGCCCGGCCAAGGGCTTCGGGGGATCTATCACAGCAAATCACCTCCAGATTCTTCCGGGCCAAAAGGATTCCGTTGTGGCCATCACCACAGGCCAGATCCAAAATGGGGCCGGGCAAGGTTCCATCGGTAAACAGGACCAGATGGTCCAGCAATAATTGAGCTGGCTCCAGGATCAAATTGGCTGCATTCAATTCAAAAAGCCCCTCTTTCTTCTGCTTTGCTTATGGAAATAAGCCTTGTCCCTGCATCCTATCAAGGCCTGGGGCATAGGCCTCCCGGTCAAGTCTAGCAAAATCGAGGGAATGAAATCAACGGACGGGATGCTGGAGCTTCCCGAGTTTCGTGGGAAATGTGCCATGACTATCTCGTTTTATCGAGAGTTAGCTTCAACACTCAGTCTGTATTCGATAGAATAATAGAAGTCAGACTATTATCAATAGAATATTCGTAGGGACTGAGCCCAAACGAACCTGTGATTTTGTTTGTGTGACGTTATCAGAAATGGCAAATCTCACATACGGATGGGTATGAAAATGGCTGAGCGGGTCCTGTTAACATGGAGTGGCGGAAAGGAGAGCGCCATGGCCCTTTACGAACTGCAAAGGAATCGTAATTATGAGGTAGCAGCCTTGCTAACAACCATAACAGAAGAATACAACAGGATCAGCATGCATGGCGTTCAGGCTGCTCTTCTTGAACTGCAGGCGAAATCTCTCGGCCTCTCGATCGAAACAGTATATATCACGAAGGACTCATCCAATGAGGAGTACGAAGCAAAAATGAGAGACAAGCTCATGGAGTACCAGAGTCAAGGTGTCTTTTCCGTAGTTTTTGGTGATATTTTCCTGGAGGATGTGAGGAAGTATCGGGAGGAGAACCTGTCAACAATAGGAATGAAGGGACTCTTCCCCCTATGGAGAAGGGATACTACTGAGCTCGCCCATACCTTTATAGATTCGGGATTCAAAGCGGTTGTTACCTGTGTTGATTCACATGTTCTTGAGGAGATATTTATTGGGAGGGTCTTTGATGAACAATTTCTATCCGAACTCCCTCGCACTGTTGATCCTTGCGGTGAGAATGGAGAATTTCATTCATTCGTATATGACGGGCCGATATTCCGAAAAGGGATATCACACAAGAAAGGGGAAGTCATTTTGAGAGACAACCGTTTCTACTATTGTGATTTGATACCTGTTTAGAAGTTCATAACTTGATTTACGGTCTCAACCATCTTAACGATCCTACGATCCTAACGCTCCAAACCATCTTAACCATCTAAACGTTGTTAACTGTATAGACCAGACAGACGAAACAAACCAAATAGACGAAATAGACGAGACAGACCAGATAGACCAAACTGACCCACTCTCCCTCCCTAAATGTGCCCTCTGATTCGTGACCAGATCGAACCGAGATATTCATGAACGGCAATCTCAGCTTTTCGGAGGCTATCGGGCCTTGGGAAGAACGTGCTGGGACCTCTTCCCTGGGGTTCTTTCACCTGGTGAGCTGTTGGTGCTGGTAGGGGTTTCATTCCCAGCTTTTTGAAGAGCGAAACCGAACGGGGCATGTGAGAGGCAGAAGTGACCAGAATACATCTCTCGTCTCCAACGATCCTTTGAATGAGCCGAGCTTCGTCCCTTGTGTCCCTAGAAACCGACTCTAGAATCAAATCCTCTCTATCTATCCCGATTGCCATTGCAACATCAGCCATAATTTTCGCGTTTGGCACCGGATCGAAGCTCCCTCCACCTGAAAGAATGAGCTTGCTCCCAGGCAGCATTTTATGAAGTCGAATACCCTCGACAAGTCGAACAAGCGAGGTACCTGAAATTTGACTCGTAATGGGGACCCGTGAATCAGATATATGGCCACCTCCCAATACGACCACCCACTTCACATCCGATATTTCCCCCCGATTCCCCGGTGAATCATATTGATACTCGAGCGGTCGGAGGAGCGAATTCGAAACAGCGTCGTAGCTTAACGCGGTAAGTAACGCAACGCCGAGAAAAACCACTACCTTTCCGATCTTTTGTCTGCGGCTAAACCAAAGCACAATCAAACCCAGTAACAGTATCTCGATGCAAAAGGGTAAGGGGTACAATAATTGAGATGCGATTTTCTTTAGAAGAAACATGATCATCTACCTCTGAGAAAGGATTTTCTCACGAAGAGTCAGGTAAAGTCTGATGAATTCTCATGCTGTAAACCTTTTGGGAAAAGCGGAGAGTGGCTGAAGGTATTTTCGAAGGACGACATGTCTGGAAAGCATGAGGATGAGGTCTTTATGCCAGTCAAATTGGGCCTTGTTATAAATTATGGGTGCAATTCCATCCGAGTTAAGGACTTCGAAGAGCGTGTCGATCTGTTTATCCTCTATCCCGGAGAAAATCTGTCGGAGGCGGTAACCGATCTCCAGTTCACCCCCCAGTTCGTGTCTCCACCTTTGCTCATACCTTTTCAGGATACCATCGTCAAATCTGTCCTGAGAAAAGGCCTCCTCAATGGTTTCGACAGCGATCTTCGCCGATATCAACCCGTAATAGATCCCCCCACACGTTGTAGACTTTACCTGGCCTGCGGCCTCTCCAACTACCAAAACCCTTCTCGTAAAGCTCTTCTTTATGGGCCTTAAGGGTATTAGATCTAGGTTGATGTTTGGATCATGGCTTTTTATTCGATCCCTGATCATCGGGTTATGCAAAAAGGCCCGCAGAAGAAGATCCGCATCTTCTCGGGTAGTCATTCCTATCCTTGCTTTTTCGGAACTCATGGGAACCACCCAGGCAAAGGATTCCGGAGCAATGTCTCGGCCCAGGTACACTTCCGTTTCCTTTACCCCATCTAAATCCACGACCGCCTCCGCCCCCTGCAGGAATTCCGTGGGCCTTTCCAGCCCCAATTTCTCCGTTAGTTTTGAGTTAAAACCGCAGGCAACCACCACCATCCTGGCTCCAAGATCGTAACCGTTCCCTCGGCTCTCGACACCAACGTTCAGGCCTGCCTCGCAGGTCCTAACATCACTTACGAGGCTGTTGCACCTCAGCTTTGCCCCATTGCTCAGAGCGATGTCGGCTATATCCCTATCGAACTGGCGCCTATCCACTATAAGCGCCTTGGGTGATTCGGGCCGATAGATAAACCGAATTCCGGAGGGAGAAATAAAGGTCACATCTTGGAGCCGATTAATCACCGATCCCCTCGGCAGATGAAATCGTTCGAAAGCTTCAAGCCCTATGAGGCCAGTACAGATAACCCGGTGCCCAACAGCGGGATTCCTTTCCAGGATGAGAGTATCAAAGCCCCTCTTCGCCAAAAGCGAAGCGGTGAAACATCCAACAGGTCCTCCGCCAACAACGATGACGTCATGCATGACTTCAACCCCCGCTTTCCACCTCAGAATCGGTTTGTTGTAATTTGCTCCCTAGATCCCCATGAGAAATAGACGATCATCCGATGAACATTATATCAAATGGGGTACCTTGTCAAACCCTGAGTCTGCTCCATGACCCAAGTCGTGAAATATCAATCTGTCAGGACTTTCCCCCCAATTCTTTCTACCCATCTCCCGAAAAAAACGTCCTCAAAGACATAGATACTTTCCTCTACTCTGAGTACACCTTTTGCAATGAGCGATTTCAGGCTTTTTACCACGTTGGAAGCGGATTCGAGGTCGAAATTCCGGATTGTTTCCTTGGCTGTCAGGAGACGTCCTCCATGAGCGGCCACGGCCTTGGCGGTTTTTCGTTGATGGTGGGTCAGCCCCTCCCAGAGAGTGAGATAGGCGGGCTCCTGTCCCCTGAGTGTTATCTGTAATGCTTCTTCCACATGAGCCTCTTCGATACGGGACACCCTTTGAAAATGGTCCCAGAGGTTAAAGGAGAGGAGCTGAACGGAGTGGGGGACATTATCGGATTCTCTGAGGATCCGATCCAGTGCTGCGGGGCTGATTTTTTTTCGGGATTGCATAAACTTGGACTCAATAAAGGATCGGAATTCCTCCTCGGGAATTTTATCGAGGGTTATGAGGGTGCCCATCTGATAGAAGGGACGCGTTCGATCGGAGACCATATCGATAAGCATGTGAGATTTACTTCCGGCAAAGAGGTAGCTGACGTTTGAATGGTGTTGGATTGCCGCTCTGATCTGCCTTTCTAATTCCTCGCCGTCGAGCTTGAGAATTTCTTGAAATTCGTCGAGGACAACCACAAACCGTTTCCCCTGAGCCCTGGCAATGTGCTCAGGAAGGTTGAAGACTTCCTCTTCTGCCTCCAGAGGCGGGCGGCCGGAGATATCCAACGTGATTTCCACTTTACCATCCTGGTCAAAAATAAGCCGTGGCCTGAGCCGTGGCAAGAAATCCCTGACGATGGCGAGGGCCCTCCTGGTGATGGACTTGGATCCCCGTAAGAGGCTCGAAACATAGTATTCGAGGAATTCCTTCGAAGAGGTGGCCCAGTAGAGGTCAACATAGGCAGTAAGGAGTCCTCTCTTTTCTATCCTCTTTAGAGCATTCTTGATCAAAGAGGTTTTGCCATAACGCCTTGGGGCGACCAGAAAAATGCGCACATTCTCCTTGAGTTTGCCGGTGAGCTCTCTCAGTTCCTTTTCCCGGTCGGCGAAATCATTCCCGGAGACGACGACACCATACTTAAAGGGATTGGGCATAAAATAGTCCTTTAATTTACCGTTTGGTATTATACCAAATGGTATTATACCAATTACTCAAAAAAAGCAAGGGTTTTGAGAGTAGAGCGATGGGAGGAGCTTAACCTAAATCCGTAAGTGAAGGGGTCTTGGGATCTTGGTGGGAGTCCAAGAATCCCAAAAAATGGGTAAACTCTCTGAAGGCAAAAAACCAGCTGAACCCAGCAAACCCAAAAAACCAAAAATCAGCATTTTAATGGATGACCCTCATTCCTCTTGATGGATGCCCCTCTTTCATCATAATTTAGCCATTGTGAGATCGCCTCTATTTCTGGTTTATGGATAAGTAGGCTTTGGCAAAGTAGTCCACCAGGCTTTCTATTGAGGTTCTGATCTCCCTCAATCGAGGAGCGATACCAGCTGTGTTGATTGACCAAGTAACCCCACCCGTTCTAACATCAAAGAGTCGAACCAGATAAACATCTTGTACAACCTCAACCCTAATATTGTAGATGTATGCCGGGAAATATTTGTATTTAAGAATATTGATGTTCAAATACATATAGGGCCTGCCAGGCGTCATTTGATTTTCTGTTTCGGAGAGGACCTTAATTCCCGCCTTCCGAAGTTTTTGTTCCATGTCCGTCCGTAACCGGTCCTTGGTCAGCCCATCTCCTTTGATCTTAGGGTTTACGGATTCTATCACTACATGGACTCCTTGGAGACCCCGGAGCGTTTGGCGGTCCGATTCATCATCTTGGGCAAAAAAAGGCGTTAGGGAGCGTAACTCGATCAAACCCAAGACCGTAAATATCAACTGCACCAAGGCCATGATCATGAATATCACGATAATCCAACCTATTCTCTTGCCCATAGTTCCGCCTCCTTATCGTTTCTCCCGGAGTGTCAAGTATTTCGTCGGTTTCGTCTATGTGGTCAGTCTGGTCTGTTTCGTCTATCTGGTCTATTTGGTTCATTTGATCAATATCGTCTGTGTCGTCTAATACTCTACTTCGTACCCTTAGGGGAATCATAGTGGTTAGTCATGCCACAATCGCCTCTCATTCTCCCTCGTCTCCTTCTCAAATCCTCTAGATTCCTCCCTGTGTAAAAATGGGACAGAAATAAGGGAAGGGGGCAGAAATGACAGGACGAGGGAATGGAGGAGAATCCTTTGGTCGACATATCTCATGGGTCTATGATAGCAAAGGAGAACAGCCGGCACAAGAATGAAAAAAGACAGGGCCGATTGGCCCTGTCTTTTCGTGGGAAAAATCCCTCTTGGCCAGTAGTCAGGTGCTTTGAGAGCACGCTTTCATTTGCCCAATTCCGGCAGGGAAGTCAGTATCCATTTCTGGGCCTTCAACATCACCTGATGCACCGGCGGCGCTGATTCGAATGGCGTTGCTGTTGATTTCTTGCCGTTGCTCATTACCTCCCATATGATGGTGCCATCATGGGTTCCCATCAAAAAATACCGGATTGTCAAGGAAGTCGAGCCTACATTCCTATCGTAATCCCCATCCACCTGTTCAATATTGAATACTTCACCTTGCAGAATGGCATCCACACGAAGGGTCTCCCCAATTGCCCTTATCGTATTCACATTTGGGACCCCTGATCGAGCATAGTCTCCGAGGAACTCGCTGTACTTATCTGCGACCCCTGCTTGGTTAATCAAAGTTATTGATTCAGTTGGTGCTACAATTTTAACATTCGGGTTTTTTTGCCCGAACATCTGTGAGACACTACGATTGAGTGTCCTAGATCCACCAAGGGCCAACTCTCCATTTCGAACCGGAAGGATTGCGAGCGATCGTATTGATCCACGTTGAATCGATGGTTCAACGGATGTTTTTGGAGGAGTTCGTGAACACCCGGCAAGGACGATGAGGCCGGTGAAAAAGATTGCCCACAGTGTATTTCGAACAAACATAATGCCTTGTCCCTTATTTTGAATTCAGGTTTTCTCAAGAAATGGCTTCGTAGGAATCTCAAGCATTTTTTATGCCAAAAGCTTTCAAATCTCTCATTAAATGAAATTACTATGAGAAGGAGAGGACAGCTTGAGTTGGAAAACACCTGGATTGTGCGAGCATCCCTCCAAAATCGAGCCGAGATCGATTTATCACCGAGATTATTGGAACCCGGAAGGCACCGGCTTACTGGCGTGAGAATTGTTGTCCGGAAGTAAATTGAGAGGCTCAGAACCTCATTTTCTTTCTACAGTTAGTCTTACCAGACTTGAGATGTGTGTTGAATATCCACTACCGTTTCACCCAAAGGAGATTTGGCCGATTGATAACGGTTCTGTTACCCCAATATCCATATAAGGATACCCGACACCATTTATGCAATTGCTCTCTTTCCCCATAGTTGAGAAAGCCTGACAGATACGGTGTACGCGCTATTTCTTTGCCCAGGTGCCGGCATCGTTCTGAATCCACGTGCCTGCGAGGGCCTTTTTTCGCCAGCTATTGGCGAAAATCCTCCCAACGTCTGGAAGGAAGCGAGCTTCCAGTTTGTTGGCCCTGATGATCTCCTTGTAAAGACCCCTTCGATCCTGGTTTTCGGCCTTGACAAGTCTTCTCAGATCAGCTTTCTCCTTGAGGTTAAGGCGGGATTGATCCCGGAGTTCGACGTAGCCTTGGTTATTCTCGCCCAAGGCGCCCCGGCTGTAAAATCCCTTGAGGGATGCGAAACGCCCGGCAAGTGAAGCTTTCAGAGCTCGTATGGCGGGTGTCGAGATATTGATGTCGACCTGAGCGAAAGCTAAATTCGGGGCTAAGAATCGTCCCATGCGGGTGAACCACCGGGGACGGATGTGGTACAGGGAAGTGCTCTCACCCTCTTCCTTTCCCGGCCGCACCTCATCAACTATCTCATCTGCAGCCTTTTGTACCTCTCCTGCCGGAAAGTAGATATTCACGGTGACACAGGCTATGATGAGGATCAGGCAAAGTAGGATGGCGGAATACACTGAGATTTTTTTCATTGTTCCATTCTCCTTTCCCGGTTACATGGTTCAATGTAAGGTGCGGTGATTCCCTGGGTAAATCAGTCTGGAGTCTTCACTTTCACATCTTCCGTGCGTTGACCGATGGCCTTCAGTCGACGGAGCATCTGCTTCCATCGAATTCGGTTTTCTGGATTCTGGTTGATGACATCGATGCCCCTGAAAGGGGCCCTTTTGATCAGGTACTCCACTCCTTGTTGATGAATGGTACCCCTGAGGGTAAAGATATCATTTTCTAGTTTACAATAAATCCCCAGTTTGTCATACGGAAAATATCGGAAAAATTGGAGGATCCCTCTCCTGAAAGGGAATGCTGTTCCTGTGCTCAGAATAGAGAGGTTATTTACCGCCTCGGCATTGACGTATTGTTTGATTCCCCTTTTCTTGACGGACCGAATCGAGAGCTCGAACTTTTCGGGTTGACCAAAGGAGAAGACCAGATTCGTGATATTACCCTGAATAATCCCGCCCATCTGGCCGAATTTGAAGGATCGGGATGCCCCCTCCAGATCGATATCCCTGAAGAGTACCTCCATGGAGACCTTTCGGAGATGGGAGAGGGGGGCGGCTGCTTGAATGCTGCCGACCTCGATTCGTCCGCCAAGGGTATGTGCGATAAGGCTTCCACGGGTCACCAGGTTCTTGGGGGAAATTCTGATTTCGGGAAAGTTGCCCTCCAAGGAGCCGGGGAGTGCTAAGGGGACAAAGGCCTTGGTTACCTCCGAGAAGTCGAGGTGGTTCAACCTCAGCCCCAGGGTGACCTCTAACGTTTTTCCGAAGGGATCGCGAATCGTGGCCCCCTCGAGGATCACGGTTCCTCCCCAGATGGGGAGTTTCAGCTGGTAAGGAAGAAAATAGGTGCTATCCTTAAGGGTCACCCGTACGGCGACGTCTTGCCACTCGTGTGACTTCCACTGAACCATGTCCCCTTTGAAAAATCCAGTGGTGGGTGTACCCAAATCGCCATGGGTAACGGCGCTCTCCCGGTCGGGATACTCCAAGGAGAAGGGAAGCCGGATCTTCACCCCTTTTGCCGCTATCTGTTGGGCTGGAATAGCCAGGTTCATTGACGAGGTCTCGAGCCATCCCTGGATGGTGTAATGATTGGGAAAGCCTCGGATTGTGGCATTGAGAGACGTTTCGCCGTTGATGGAGAGGTTCTTCAGCATCGGTGAAGCACGGCCAAAGGGTTCTCTGACAAAGAGGTCAAAGGCCCGCTCGTTTGAGATGGGTCCCAGGGCAACCTTCACCACGCCTCGAGGATAGAGCGGGTTTTCAAGGGTAGCCGTGACGGTGCCCTCTCCGAGAGTTGGCGCATGGAAATCGAGGGACAGGTAAGGGCCCCGATGCGTTGGGGATTCATCTGATCCCAGAAGACGGATGCTAAGAGGGTCGTGTTGGAGATTGAAATAGAGAGAACCCAGGAGGATTTCTCCGGCGTCCAGCTTCATATTCCCCTGAAAGACGCCGAACTGCCCCTGCTGTGCGGGCTTATTCAGCTTGGCATTGATTTCCCCCTGAACGCCTTCCCCCAGCATGGTCTCGTCAGGGCTTGAAAATGCCCCGTTCTTCAGCTGAACCCCGAGATCTACTCTTGTCTCCCGCGACTCCTGAGTGGCCCCTGTTTTGAGCGCTAGATCGAGGGCCATTTCTCCAGATAGTTTCCAATCCACAACAGTGGAAGGGAGAACAGTCCCAAGGGATGGCTCCTCCAGATGAATATCCCTGAGGAACACGTCCATGGTGACCTTTGGGAGATGGGAGAAGGGTGAGGTCGCTTGAATGTTGCCTACCGCGATCTGCCCCCCGAGGGTATGTGCGGTAAGGCTTCCGCGGGTCACCACCCTCTCGGGGGAAATCCTGATTTCGGGAAAGCTGCCCTCCAAGGAACCGCGGAGGGCTATGGGAAGAAAGGATTCGGGTATCTCTGAGATGTCGAGTTGGCTCAGCTTCAACCCCAGTGTGACCTCCCTCGGTCTCCTAAAGGGATCCCGAATCTCGGCCCCATCCAGGATCACCCTTCCTCCCCAGATGGGAAGTTTCAGCTGGCCCATGAACACGATGTTTTGCACAAAGGCCACCGGCACGGTTACCTCCCGCCACTTGTGTGATTTCCACTGAATCCGGCCTCCTTTGATGAATCCGGTAGTGGATGTGCCCAAATCGCCACGGTGAAAGGCTCTCCCTCGATCGGGATACTCCCAGGAGAAGGGGAGCCGGATCTTGACCCCTTTTGCCGCTATCTGGTGGGTTGGAATGGTCAGATCCACTGAAGAGGTTTCGAGCCATCCCTGTACGGAGTAGTGGTCGGGGGAGCCTCGGATTGTAGCGGTGAGTGAAGTTTCGCCGTTGATAGAGAGGTCCTTCAGCATTGGCCAAGCACGGCCGGAGGATTCTTTCACGAAGAGATCGAAGGCCCGCTTGTTTGAGATAGGGCCGAGGGCAACCTTCAAGTCCCCTCGAAGATGGGTCAGCATCCCAATGGTTCCTTTGATGGTGCCCTCTCCGAGTGGTGGCGCATGGAAATGGGCGGAAAGGGATGAGATCCGTTGCCTTTGGGGGTCATATGCTCCCTGAAGACGGAGACGCAGGGGATATTCCTTGAGATTGAAGCGGTAAGAACTCAGGAGGATTTCTCCGGCTTCGAGGTTGAGGTTTGCACGAAATGCGGCAGTTTGATCTTGTTGGGCAGGCACGTTCAGGCTGACATGGATATTTCCCTCGATACGGTTCCCCCCTTTGGTCGCGTCGGGGCTTGAAAATGTCACATTCTTTAGCTGAAGGTTCAGATTCAGGCTCGTACGCGCTGGCTCATGGCCCCTTGTCGGAGCAACGCCGAGATCAAAAGCCATTTCCCCTTGTGGCTCCCAATTCCTCATGGAAGGAGGAAGGAAGCGTCCAAGGTGATCGAACATTTCTGAGATTTGAAGGGAAGTACCGTGGATCTCAAATTCTAACGAAGAAATTCCCATCTTCCGCCCCACCGTGAGGAGCCGGGATAGGGCCTTCGTAAAAGATGGGAGTGTCGCGGTGTGGGCATTCAGGGAAAAAGGTTGTAAGAGATACCCAGGTGGTGAGATGACGAGAAAGAAGCAGAGGCCAATAAGATATCTCTTGATTCTGCAGAAACTCGGCCGTTCGATCATGAATCTCCAGTGTGATTCTCTTTAATAGCTTAGTTCCCGATTCTTGCAAAGTCAACGGCTGAAATTCCCGATCATGGTCTGGCCTCCATTGGCCTTTTGCTAATACATTGACTACCGGCTGTTCTCTTCCTCAAGAGGCTTTCTTGGCACTCGCTCAGAGTCCCCTTATTCCAATAAGTCAAGGGGCCGAGGTCCTCTCCAGCCGAGAGGGAAGTCGCCCAAGAATTCCTGGGATTGAGAAGCCTTCTATGCGTGTGTTTTTACGATATGTGTGGAAAAAGCCAAGGGCTGTGGCGAGGCGCGGGGGAAATGTGAAATGGATTAGCGAAAGAGGTCCTTTATCGCCTCAATATTCTCGGAGGTGTCCCTGATGATCAACGTATTCGTCCTCTCATCCGCGCTGACACTCCCACGTTCGCTGAGGAAATCCCTTACCACGGGGATCATGTCGCTCGCGATGGCGTATTTCAGGTGAATCATCTCGGTTCTCAGGTCCTCCAATTTTTCCTGAGCCCTTTTTGAGGCCAATCGGGCTTCTCTTTCTCTCCTGAGCTTTTCAATTGGTGCAATCCTGATCACATTTCCGATCCTGATCATGCCAAGCGATTGAGACTCGAGAATAACGTCAAGGGCCTGGTCCCAGGGGACTTCGACGAGCCTTATCGTGACCCTTCCCTTCACCTCGTCTCCAACAACGATATTAAGGTCGGAAAACTCTGCAATGAGCCGAAAGATGTTTCTGATATCCGCATCCTTGAAGTCCAGCGTTATTTTTCGACCCGTATACTGTCCCGACGGTTGAGCGAGAGAGCTTGAGCTCAAAGAGAAGATAGCAATAAGGATCAAGATGGGAATCCAGATCCCCCGAAATACCACGAATACCCTCCTTTGCGTATCTTAACGGGTTATGTGAGACGAGAAAACACGAAATCTAAGAACTCCGCCCCCTTTGACGGCCTTCCGAATCCGAGCCGTGTGGCCTCATCTTTGGAAAACGCCAAACTCCCTGGAGAACCTGACATACCGCGACGTGAGGGGATACCCGTGAAATGACAACCCGTGCTATTTGGTTCATGCTAAACGATTAGCCAATGGAGAAGGCCCTACGGACCAAAATTCGCGGGAATAGGCCGGAATGAATCACTTCCATTTGTGCAGTTTATTCTTCTTCTTCGCCTGCCCTGGCGGATACTTTTTCTTATGTTCAGCGAAGTATTCGTATGGCTTGTCGGTTTTCAATTCAATGGTCACGTAGTCGGCAGACTCAATCCGGATAGCGCTTGGAAGGCGAACTGACACCCGCCATCTGTCTCCCTCTAAATAAAAATAGACCTGCCTTCCAAGATCGAAATAGACGTAGAAGGAAGGATAGTATCGGTATCTGTATTTTGCACGGTACCCGTGGGCTGGTGCCCAGGGAGGCGGGCCACCTTTTGGGGGAGGTTCGGCTTCCGGGGGTGACGGACCAACTTCTACCCCTCCTCTTTTGACGTTACAACCAGGGAGGAAAGACAGTTGGATGACTCCGAAAACGATAAGGACAAATATTCCGAGCGTTCTTTTATTCATGTTTTCCCCCTCCTGAGCGTGACAATCGATATTAATTGTAGCAAATTTTATACCTGTTTGACAGGGAATTGGCTGGTGGTCTCATAGACTATTAGTGTCGGATCTCTACGCGTTTCCCAAACATCAAGATCCTCAAAAGTCCTGATCGGTTTAGTGGTTTGTTGGGTTTGGGTATTTTTCGAAGGGTACCTTGTTCTTATACTAGTCAAAAAAAACTCGCGCGGACTCCTCTTGACAATCTTCTTGGATGTTAGTATATTTCTATCGACAAAATACATCTGAATGGGTGTGTTTCGTAGAAGAAAATATTTTATTATATCTGCATTCCACAAACACACTCATTTGAGTGTGTTTTGAGGACGTAGTTATGAGACAAGGTATTAACGAAACTGCCGCTAAGCTTCTTGCAAATCTCAGCGGGCATGATAAGGAAATCTTTACTCTAGAGGACGCCCGGCAGATTGGGGAAATCCACCCTAGGTACCTTCAGAACCTCCTACAAAACCTTGTTGCTAGGGGTTGGCTAAAGAGGCTTGAGCGGGGTAGATATATGATCCTCCCTCTTAAGGCCGGAATTGAGGGCCACTTTTCAGAGCATCCCTTCGTTCTTGCTGCCCATCTTGCCCGTCCAGCGGTCATCTCTTACTGGTCTGCGCTGAACCATTATGGGTACACTGAACAAATTCCTGGCACGGTCTTTGTCTCCACCACGATGAAAAGGCGCAACTTGAATGTTACTATCCTGGGTATAAAGTTTAAATTCGTCGTGTTATCCAGGGAGAAGCTATTTGGCGCACAAAAAACATGGGTGGATTCCGCAAGCATTGAGATCACGGATCCGGAAAGGACCATCCTTGATGCCTTTGACCACCCGGAATATTGTGGTGGGATTGCGGAATCTTGTAAAGTAACCGTCAACGCCTGGGGAAATCTCGACAGACCAAAGCTGCTCGAATACCTCGATAGGATGAGGAATTCTTCGGTGGCCAAGCGGCTTGGATTCATCCTGGAAATATTTGATATAGCCGAGGAGCCTTTTGTAAAGCGTCTAGCGGAAAGGGTCAAGAAAGGCTATTCGCGGCTTGAGCCATCGGCACCCCCTCAGGGAAGATATGTTGCCAAGTGGAATTTACTAGTTAATGTTGATGAGGACTATTTGAAGGCCTGGGGCAGGACATAAGATGATTACGTTGGATGAATTGAAACGACGCTCCGGTCAACTCGGGATCGATGTGACGGTCTTGGAAAAAGATTACTGTCTGGGATGGTTCCTGAAAGGACTTTGCGAAAATAGCGTTTTGCATGAAAATCTCGGTTTCAAGGGTGCCACCGCTATCAAAAAAGCATATTTCCCGCATTACAGATTTTCAGAAGATCTTGATTTCACCTCGATAAAGGATTTCACCGAGGAAATCCTTGAAAAAGAGGTGAGGGTAGTATGCAATGAACTCACAATGGAAACCGGAATGAATTATTCACTTGTGAATATCCAAAACAAACGGGAGATCAAGGGAGAAACGGCATGGGAGCTGCGAATTGATTTCATTGGCCCGAGGGGACAAGCGCAAAACCCCAGACGGATTAAACTCGACATAACCGCCTTTGAGAAAATACTGCAGCCTTTGAAGAGGAGAGAGATCAATCACCCGTATTCCGACCAATTTAAGGCGACAATCAATACATATGCGCTTGAGGAAATTCTGGCGGAGAAGCTCCGTACCATCCTGCAGAGAGGATACCCACGGGATATCTACGATGTCTGGTTTGTGCTGAAGTACGGGAGGGTGG
>JABAOH010016245.1_pt2 | contig 22907 bp, 17 predicted proteins | sample 7062181 | NCBI WGS metagenome assembly JABAOH01 (sample SAMN14538630, study PRJNA623070) | marine sediment metagenome | biome: marine biome [ENVO:00000428]; feature: marine pelagic biome [ENVO:01000023]; material: deep marine sediment [ENVO:00002113]; isolation source: pool of 5 deep marine... | reverse complement strand
CAAGGAGGAGGTGACCGAGGAGGACATCGCCGCGGTCGTCTGCCGCTGGACCGGCATCCCGGTGTCGAAGATGATGGAGAGCGATCGGGAGCGGCTGGTCCACCTCGAGGAGCACCTGCACAGGCGCGTGGTCAATCAGAACCACGCCATCGGGGCGGTCGCCAACGCGGTGCGGCGAAACCGCGCCGGTCTGCAGGATCCCAACCGGCCGGTGGGCAGCTTCATCTTTCTCGGGCCGACCGGCGTGGGGAAGACCGAGACGGCGCGCGCGCTCGCCGAGTTCCTGTTCGATGACGAAGCGGCGATGGTGCGGATCGACATGTCGGAGTACATGGAACGTCACTCCGTCGCCCGGCTGATCGGCGCGCCGCCCGGTTACGTCGGCTTCGAGGAGGGCGGCCAGCTGACCGAACGCGTGCGCCGGCGTCCGTACAGCGTCATTCTGTTCGATGAGATCGAGAAGGCGCACCCCGACGTCTTCAACATCCTCCTTCAGGTCCTCGATGATGGCCGCTTGACCGATGGGCATGGCCGCACGGTGGACTTTCGCAACGCCGTGCTGATCATGACGTCGAACATCGGGAGCCAGTGGATCCTGGAGCTTCAGGACAAAGAGGAGTGGAGCGAGATCGAGAAGCGCGTCGAGGAAGGGCTCCGCGCCACCTTCAGGCCGGAGTTCCTGAACCGCGTCGATGACATCATTATCTACAAGCTGCTGGGCCGGGAAGAGCTGAGCCGGATCGTCGATCTGCAGCTCGAGCGGGCGCGGGACCTGCTCGCCGATCGCAAGCTCACCATGGAGCTGACCGACGCGGCACGGGAACTGATCTCCTCCGAGGGGTTCGACCCCGCGTTCGGGGCGCGGCCGCTGAAGCGGGCGCTGCAGCGACTGCTGCTCAACCCGCTTTCCACGGCGCTGTTGGAGGGTAAGTTCAGCGAAGGAGATCGCCTGATCGTCGATCGGGAGCCGGAGACGGATCGGCTGAGCTTCCGCCGGTCGACGTCGCCGGCCGCGGCGGTGGCTCGCTAGCCGCGGGCTCAGACGGCGAACGCGGCACTCGAACGTTTCTTTCAGACCGGGAGATGGCCAGAGATGCGGGTTGAGCGAGTGGTGTTGGGTGTGGCTGTGGCGTTGGCCCTCTGCGGGTGCGGAGGAGCGCGCAATCCGTCGCTGATCGTGCCGGAGGGCGCCGCGTCTCCCGAGCAGGCCGTCGAAACGTTTCTGAGCGCTGTGCAAGCGGCGCAGACGGCACGGGCGGCCGGTGAATTCACGGCGGCCGATCGGGCCTACGAGCAGATGGCAGCGGTGTTCGGCACGGAGCGTGGATCGATCCGGGAGAGCTTCTCGNNGGCCAGAGATGCGGGTTGAGCGAGTGGTGGTGGGTGCTGTGGTGTTGGCCCTCTTCGGCTGCGGTGGCGCGCGTAATCCGGCGCTGAGCGTGCCGGAGGGCGCCGCTTCTGCGGAGCAGGCCGTCGAGACATTTCTCAGCGCCGTGCAGGCGGCCCAGAGGGCGCGGGCGGCTGGTGAGTTCACCGAGGCCGACCGGGCCTATGAGCGGATGGCCGCGGTGTTCGGCACGGAGCGCGGCTCGATCCAGCGGAGCTTCTCGGCCGAGGAGGTTCGCAACAGGATGCTGGTGCTGGCCGCGTGCCTGCGACCGACCAGCTATCGGATCATCTCGGCCCCCGACCCGCAGGCGTTTCGCGCCAAGCGTGCCCAGGTCACGGTGGAGCTGAGGCGCGGGGCGGAAACCGCGACGCTGCCGTTCCGGCTGGTGTATGGGCGCGGCGAGCGCTGGTTCATCGATCAGATCGACGTCTCGTCCTTCAGCTGCTGACTCGCGCCACGATGCGCCCCACGCCGACGGCCGGGCCGCTCCGGTCGCGGCCGCCGGTTCAGCGAGCGGCCGGGTAACCCCGAGCCAGCCGCGCCGGGCTCACCCCGACCAGGAAGAGAAAACGCAAGAGCAGGTGCTTCGCGATGGTCCGGGGGTAGCCTCGCTGACGCCAGCGGCGGTCGGAGGTTCGGGCCGGCGGGTCGAGTAACACCACGGCGCCCGATCGGCGCAGGGCCCGGTAGAAGAGGACGTCCTCGAACAGCTCTCCTTCGCTGAACCCCCCGATCCGGTCGAAGGCATCTCGTCGGGCGAAGATCGCCTGGTCGCCGGTCGNNCTCGTCGGGCGAAGATCGCCTGGTCGCCGGTCGCCGTCTTGAGCAAACGGCTGCGCGTGTTGATGCCCCGGGCCAGCAACCGGGCGATGGGCCGGCCCGCGCTGGGGCCGCGGAGCGCGACCTTGAAGCAGCCGCCGGCCACTTCGTCCCGGACCAGCGCGCGGGTCAGGGCGTCGCCGCTCCCCGGACTGAGCCAGGTGTCGGCGTGCACGAACAGCAGGACATCTCCGCGGGCGGCGCGGGCGCCGGCGTTCAGCTGGCGGCCTCGACCGCGTGGCGCTTCAACCAGGCGGGCGCGCGCGGCGGCCACGGCGCGCGTGCCGTCGTCGCTGCCGCCATCGGCCACGATGATCTCGGCGTTTGGCCCCAGGGCCGTCCGCAGCGCAGCGAGGGTTCCGGGAAGCTCGTCGACCTCGTTGAGCGTCGGGATGATGACGGAGATCGGGGGTTCGGGCGTCAGGGTCTACGTCCCCGGTGCCGAGAGTTCCACCAGGACACCCCCGGTGCTGCGGGGGTGCAGGAACGCGACCTGCCGTCCGGCCGCGCCCTGGCGCGCGGCGTCGCCGACGGTCTCGACGCCGGCGGCGCCGCAGCGCTTCAGCGCCGCGTCGATGTCGGGCACGGCCAGGGCGATGTGGTGGAGCCCGGGCCCGCGCTTGCTCAGGAAGCGGCCGACCGGCGAGTCGGGGACCGTCGGTTCCAGCAGCTCGAGTCGCGCCGAGCCCAGATCGAAGAAGGCGACGGTCACCTGCTCGGACTCGACGCGCTCGCGGCCGGAGACAGGGCTTCCCAGGATGGAGCTGAAGGTGGCGATCGCGGCGTCGAGATCCGGCACCGCGATGGCCACATGATCGAGGCGGCCTGTCGTCTCCATGGGAACCTTACGAAGCGAGTGATTGTTGTTGCGGCGGTGTTCTGGCGCCACAAGATTGGCCCGCAGACGCGCCTGTTAAGATTACTATATTAAGGTCTCGAGACGGAAGGGGCCCAACGGCAGCTAGGCGGCGCCGGGGTGTTCGAGCAACGGCAAAGTCGGGACGGGAGAGCCACATGGGAGTCGTAAAAGAAGTAACGGACGAAACCTTTGAACAGGAAGTCGAGCAGGTCGAGGGTGTAGCGATGGTGGATTTTTGGGCCGCCTGGTGCGGGCCTTGCCGCATTGTGTCACCGATCGTCGATCAGCTGGCCGAGGAGTACGCCGGCCAGGTCAAGGTCGCAAAAGTCGATGTGGATTCGAGCCAGCGGACCGCTATGCGTTTCAACATCCGGTCCATCCCCAGCATCCTGTTCTTCAAGGACGGGCAGCACGTGGACACGGTGATCGGAGCCGTGCCCAAGCATCACCTCGAGCAGAGGCTCAAGCAGCATCTCGATTGAGTCTGGCCGATCGTCTCCGGGCCGCGCAGCGACGGCGCCGGCAGCCGGCAAAGGAAACGCGACCCGACGCCTCCGCGGATGCAGCCGCGGGGGCGTCTTCGCTTGCGTGGACGCCTCGCACGATGTGTATTAGCGCTCGAGCGCCATGACGAAACTGGGCAGCCTCTATCTGGTCAGCACGCCCATCGGCAACCTGGGCGATTTCACCTTCCGGGCGGTGGAGGTACTGCGCGCCGTGGACACGATTCTCGCCGAGGATACGCGGCGCACCCGCACCCTGCTGTCGCACTACGACATCGTACCGCGCGACCTCAGGTCGTTTCACAAGCACAACGAGGCGGCCCGAACCGAGGAGGTGTGCCGGATGCTGGCCGCCGGCCGCTCCGTGGCCCTGGTGAGCGACTCGGGCACTCCGCTGGTCTCGGACCCCGGGCTCCGTCTGGTCCGAGCGGCGATCGACGTGGGTGCGAAGGCCGTTCCCATCCCCGGCGCCTCGGCGGCCCTGGCGGCGCTGGTCGCCTGCGGTCTCGATCCCGAGCCGTTCACCTTCCTGGGCTTCCTGCCGCGGACCGGCCGCCGCCGTCGCGAGCGCATCGAGACCCTGGCCGAACTGCGGCATACGGCGGTCGTGTACGAGTCGCCGCAGCGTCTGGCCCGCACCCTGGAAGAGCTGGCGGAGGCGCTGGGTGGGGACCGCCAGGTGGTCGTCGCCCGGGAACTCACCAAGCTGCACGAGGAATTCGTCAGCGGAACCCTGGAGGAAGCCGCGGCCTACTATCGGGAGCACCCCGCCCGCGGTGAGGTGGTGATCTGCCTGGCCGGCGCCCCCACGGCGCCGTCGGCCGTGGGCGAAGCCGAGGTCCGAGCCCGGGCCCAGGAGTTGGCCCGCGGTGGCGCGACCTCGAGAGAGATCGTTCGTGAGCTGAGAGACCGTTGGGGTATCGAGCGCAATCGCGCCTACGCCATCGCTCTCGACGTCTCGAAGGAGCAGCGGGAATGAGCGCCGCGCCGTACGCCTTTATCGCCTGCGCGATCGCGACCGTGATCACCGGTCCGGCCGCCGCTCAGGTCCCACAGGCGGCGGGCGCGCCGCCCGCCGATCCGACGACCCTGACGATCGCGCGGTTGCACTACGGCGGAGGCGGCGATTGGTACGCCAACCCCTCGTCGCTCCCCAATCTGCTCGAGCGGATCGCGCGTGACACGCGTCTGCCCGTGGCGCGTCGCGAAGCGGTGGTGACCCCGCTGAGCCCCGATCTTCACGACTACCCGTACCTGTACATGACCGGTCACGGCAACGTCAGCTTCAGTGAGGCGGAGCTGGCGGAGCTGCGCACCTACCTGCTGTCGGGCGGATTCCTTCACGCCGACGACAACTACGGGATGGATATTTCTTTCCGCCGCGAGATCGGGCGGCTATTCCCAGACAAAGAGCTGGTCGGTGTTCCGTTCAACCACCCGGTCTACAGCATCGTGCACGGCCTGCCGAACGGACTGCCCAAGGTCCACGAGCACGACGGGCGGCCGGCGGAGGGGCTGGGGCTGTTCCACGAGGGGCGACTCATCCTGTTCTACAGCTACCAATCCGATTTGGGCGATGGCTGGGAGGACGCCGACGTGCACGGCGATCCATGGGAGATACGCGAAGCGGCGTTGAAGATGGGCGTCAACCTGTTCTGTTACGCGCTGGCGGACCGCAAACCGCTGTGAGGATTCGACCGTCATGACCCTCGAGAGGCTGCCGGACACCCGGGTGCGAGCCCTCTGGCGACGGGTCGCGGCCCAGTTCGGTCTGGCCGCGGCTGCGGGCCTGGCGGTGGCGGCGGGCGCGCTGCTCGGGGCGTCATGGCTGGTGGCACGGTCCGCGTTGTGGGGCCGCCCGTCGGTCCTGCCGTTGGCTCTCTGGCTGTTGACGGGTGGAACCCTCGCCGTCTGGATGTGGCGGCTGGTGGTTCGGGCGCGCCGTTGGGATCAGCGCTGCGCGGCGCGAGAGATCGAGGGCCGGCTGCGACTGCCGCGGGGAGCGGTCCAGGGGGCGGTCGAGCCGGGGGTCGAGCGTTCCGGCACGTCGTCGGCGCTGGCGCGGCTGCATCGCGAAAGCGTCGGCCGCGAGATCGGCGATCGTCCGCCGTCGCAGTTGGGCGGCCCAACCGCGCGGACAGCGCGTGCTCATGCCGTGGCCGCTCTAGGGCTCGGGGCGCTGGCGATGGGCGCCTGCGGCGCTGTCTGGCTCGGCGCTCGCGACTCGGCGCTCGAGGCGTGGGCCGCGGTGCTGCACCCGGTACGGCATCTCAGTTCGGAGCCGCTGCCGGCGCTGTCGCTGAGCACCGAGACTCGGCGGGTGCGGCGCGGCCGCGACCTGCCGGTGACGATCTCGGCGCCGGGACGGGATTCGGTGCGGCTGGTTTGGGAATCAGAGGGTGAGCCGTCGCGAGGAAGCTGGTACGCGGTGAGTGCGGGTCCAATTCGCGCCTCGGTGCCGCGGATCGAGGCGGACACCCGCGTCTGGGCAGCCGGGCACGACGGGGCGACGAGCGATACCCTCCACATCGAGCCGTTCGATCCGCTGCTATTGCTGGGCGTTCAGGTCGCGCTCGACTACCCGCCCCACACCAGTCGCGAGCGCGAAGTGCTTCGCAGCCCGCTACCGCACATCGCGGTGCCCGAGGGAACACGGGCCACGGTCGCGGGCAAGGCGACGCGCCCGTTAGAGGCGGTGGCGCTGCGCGACAGCAGCGATCGCACCCGCACCCTGGCGGTCACAGCCGAGCGTCAGTTTCGTGGCTCGTTCGTGGTCCGGCCGGGCGTGTGGGGCTGGGAGGTTCGCGGCGCGGACGGCGACACGCTGGAGGGTCAGCCCGACTCGTTGTCTTTCTCCACGATCCCGGACAGCGCGCCGGCGGTGGTCATCGTGTTTCCGGGGATGGATACCGTACTCGGCGTCGCGATGACCTACCCGCTGGTGGTCGACCTGCGCGATGATTACGGGCTGAGCGCGGCCGAGCTGGTCAGTTGGCGAGTCTCGGCCTGGGGCGAGTCGTGGCCGGAGGTGGTCGAGCCGCTGCCGCTGGAGCCGGATCGCGACCGAGCCACCTTGACCAGCTTGATCGACGCCCGGGGGCGCGGTTTCCTGCCCGGCGACACGCTCCACTACCGGGTCCAGGCCTGGGACAACGCGCCCGAGCCGCAGCTTGGCCAGAGCCGTGAGTACGTGCTCCGCCTGCCGACTCTGGACGAGGTGCGTGAGCGTACGGTTGCCGAGGCCGACGCGCTCGTCGAAAGCGCCGATCGCCTGGCCGAGTGGGCGCGCGAACGCGAGGAGTCGGCCCGGGCACTGGAACGCTCGACCGAGGTTCAGCCCGCGCCCGGGACGCGGCCGCAGCAAGGGTCCGGCGCGGCGGCCGTCGAATTCCGCGAGACCGAGGCGGCGCGCCGAGCGCTCGAGGAGACGGCCGCGCTGCTCGAAGAGGCGGAGGCGATACAGGAGGCGTTGCGCGGTCTGCAGGAGAGCATGGAGGCAGCCGGGCTCAACGATCCCAGCGTGCTGGAGCGGCTGCGTGAGATCGAAGCGCTGTACGAGCGCATCCTCACGCCCGAGCTGAGAGAGAAGCTCGAGGCCCTGCGCGAAGCGTTGGTCGAGCTCGATGCCGAGCGGATCGAAGAGGCGATCCGCGAGCTGGCCGAGGGGAGCGTCGATTTTCGCCAGCGAGTGGAGCAGAGTCTGGAGCTGTTGAAGCGGGCCGCCCTCGAAGGTGAGTTCCTGGCGCTCGAGACGACGGCCGAAGAGCTGAGCGAGGCCCAGCAGCAGCTTGCCGAAGCGACACGAGAGGCGGTGCGGCAGGAGCCCGATACCCTCGGCGATTCTCTCGGAAGGCAAGCCAGCGAGCTGGCGCGCCGGGCCGAGGCCCTGTCCGAGCGCTTGCGGCCGTTCGAGGAAGAGCTGCGAGAGGCGGCCGAGCAGCAGGCGGCCGCCCGGGCCGCCGAGGCGCGCCAAGAGGCCGGTGGGGCGGCGCGGTCTGACGAGCAGGCGGCCGCCGCCTCAAATCCGCGGCAGCGCGCCGGCGCGGCGAACCAGGCTGCCGGGCAGATGCAGGCGGCGGCGAACGCGCTGCGCGAGGGACGCCAGCAAATGCAGGAGGGGTGGCGCCAGCAGGTGGTCGAGGCGCTGGAACGGACCCAGGCGGAGGCGCTCGAGCTGGCGCGCCGCCAGCAAACGCTGAACGAGAGGCTGGGGTCCGCCGATTCGCGTGAGCGTGCCAGTGTCCGTTCGGAAGAAGTCGCGCTGAAGCGGGGCGTCGATCAGATCGGCGACCAGCTGGAAGACGCGGCGCGCTCGTCGCTCCTGCTCGACCCGTCGCTGACCGAGGCGACGCAGCAGGTGAGCGAGGCCCTTCAACAGCTTCTCGATCAGATGGGTGACGGGACCCGATCCGGTCGTGGCGACCGGCGGCTGGGAACCGAGGCAAGCGAGGCGCTGAACGAGCTGGCCTACCGGTTGATGCGTGCCGCGGATGCGGCGGCGTCGGCCGGATCGGGCACCGGTCTGCAGGAAGCTCTGGAGCAACTCGCCCAGCTCGCTCAGCAACAGGGTGACCTCAATGCCCAGGCCGGCGGTATAACGCCGGGCGCGCTGACCGAAGCCATCCTTCAGCAGATGCGTGACCTCGCCCGTCGGCAGGGTGCGATCGGTGATGAGCTGATGGAGATCGACCGCTCGCTCGGCGCACGCGGGCAGGTGCTGGGTCGTCTGGACGAGTTGGGTCAGGAAGCGGAAGACCTGGCGCGCGAACTGAATCGCGGGAATCTGGACGAAGAGATCATCGAGCGTCAGAACCGCCTCTTCCAGCGCTTGCTCGACGCGGGCCGCACGCTGGAACAGGACGAGTTCGAGCGGGAAAGGCGTGCCGAACGGCCGGGGTCGACCGAGGTCCTGCGACCCGACGCGCTACCGCCTCAGCTGGGCGTCCCGTTCCCGCACCCGCCCGAGGAAGCGTTGCGGCAGTATCCCCCAGCCCTGCGCCGCTTGATCCTCGAATACTTCGATCGGCTGAACGGCCGGGACGGATCCGGTGCGCGTTAGCCCGGCGCTGGCGCTCGCGATGCTGCTGGTCTGCGCCGCGGCCGCGAGCCCGCAATCGACCCGTCAGGAGCGGCTGCGCCAGATTCAGCAGGCCGCGATCCTCGAGCGCGGCGGCCAGCTGTCGCGGGCCCTAGCCACTCTGGAATCGGTCCTGGCGGAGGCGCCGGCCGAGGTGCGGGCGGTGCTACTGTACGAGCGGATACGGCGGCGGCAGGGACGGCTCGACGCCGCGATTCCAGTCCTGGAACGAGCCATCGAGGCGGATCCCCGCTCCGCCGTGTTTCGCCAGATCCACATCATGGCGCTGATGGATCTGGCACGCCTCCCCGAGGTTAGGGACGCCGGCGCCGACTGGCTCAGGGCGGCCCCCGCCTCCGAACAGGCTTACTTGGACTTCGCCACCGCCCTGCAACGGCTCGGTCAGCGCAAAGAGGCAGAGGCCGTCCTGCGACACGGCTCGAAGGCCGTCGAACGGCCGCTGGGTCTGGCCGCGCGACTCGCCGACCTGTTCCTGGAGGAACAGCGCTGGGCTGAAGCTGCGGAACAGTGGCTGGTGGTGCTGTCGGACTCCCCGGCCTCGGGCCTGGATCTAATCATTCAGAGGCTGGGTGCGATCGGCCCCGACGCGCCGTCGATCGCCAGGGAGATCTTGAGGCGCCTCGCGAGCCCGTCCACGACCGGTGAACTCAAGCTTGCGGCGATCGCCGCCGTCTTCGGCGGCCGGCCCGAGGCGGCGCGCGCCCACGCGGAAGCGGCTCTGGACAACATGGCAGCGGAGGAGCGGCCGGCGTTCGTGAATCGCTTCTCGATGTTGGCCGCGTCGCAAGCCGAGCCCGCCCTCGTGGCGTGGGCCTACCGGCAGCAGTTCCTCCATACCACGCCCGATTCGCTTCGCTGGAACCTGACTCGTCAGATCGTGCAGCACGACCTGAGCGCGGGTGACACCGCGGCAGCGCTCTCGGCTCTCCAGGATCTGCTGAGCCGGGTCGAGACCGGGACGCAGGCTCACCGCTGGGCCAGTGGGACGCAGATCCGGCTGTGGGCGGCGGCCTCGGAGCTGGAGCGGGCCGAAGCGGCGCTGCAACGCTACGTCGAGCGCTACCCGGACGGCCGTCAACTGGCACCGCTGGCATTGGCGCTGGCCGAGGCGAACCTGCGGCGCGGCCGTTTGCAGGAGGCCGAACGGGTGCTCGAGCGGGTGCCCGAGCGCGAGCTGACGCCGGGCGAGCGGGCCCGGCTGGCCGGGGCCCGAGGCTTTCTGGCGCTGTACGACGGCCGGTACGCAGACGCTCAGCGCGACCTGGAAGCGGCCGCGGCCCGTTTGAGCGGTGCCGAGCGCGGTGATGCCCTGCGGGTGCTTCGTTTTCTGCGCGGTGCCGGCAAGGCCGAGCTTCGGGGGGTCGCGGACGCCCACCGTGCGCTTCGCGAGAAGGGGCCGGCCGAGGCGCACGAGCGCTTGATGAGGCGGCTGGATGACGGGTCGGCGTCGTCGGTGCGACCGGCGCTGTTGCTGTGGGCCGGCGAGCTGGCGCTGGAGGCCAAGCGGGCGGACCGCGCCGAGGAGGTCCTGCGGCGAATCGTCGAGCGCTACCCCGCAGCGGGCGAGGCGCCCGTGGCGCTGGTGACGCTGGCGGAGTCGCTGGCCGCGCGTGACCGTCGCGAGGAGGCGATCGCCCTGCTCGAACGGCTGATCCTCGACTATCCCGAGAGCGCGCTGACGCCGCTGGGACGGCGGCGCCTGGCGGAGCTGCGCGAAGAGGTACCCCGGTCATGAGCCTCCGCACGCCGGTCGTGGCCGTGGTGCTCGTGCTGTCCTCGGCGACGGCGGGTGCCGCCCAACATCTGCTGGCTCCCATGGATGCGGCGCAGGCGAACCATCTTCGCGCCTACGGCCTGGCGTACTGGGTGCTGGAGCGAGGCGAGAGCGTCGAGTGGCTGCTCAACTACCGGGCCGGTTCCTTTCTGCTCCCGGACCTCGAGTCGGTGCGGCGTGAAGCGGCGCTGCGTGGGGTGACGGTCGAGCCGTTGAGTGGGAGCGGGTTGGCGGCGATCCGTGCGGAGATCGATGCGTCGAACATGGAGTCGGTGATTCTGGAGAAGGCGCCACGGATCGCCGTCTACACGATTCCCGGAGCGCGGCCGTGGGACGACGCGGTGACCCTGGCCCTGACCTACGCGGGTATCGGCTATGAAGAGCTGTGGGATCCCGAGGTGCTCGGCGGGCGTCTATCCGAATTCGACTGGCTACACCTTCACCACGAGGACTTCACCGGCCAGTTCTCCAAGTTCTATCTGACCTACGCGGGGGCGGGGTGGCTGCAGGAAGCCGTGGCTCGTGACCGGCGGGTGGCGGCGCAGCTGGGGTACGCGGATCCGCCCGCGCTGAAGAAGGCGGTGGCGCAGCAGATCCGGGGTTACGTGGAGGGTGGCGGTTTCGTGTTCGCCATGTGCACGGCGACCGAGACGATCGAGCTGGCGCTGGCGGCGCTCGGCGTCGACATCGCCGCGGCCTACGCCGACGGTGACGGTCTGGATCCGAACGCCGAGGCGCGGCTCGACTGGGAGCGCACGCTGGCGTTCGAGGGCGCGAAGCTGTTCGACAACCCGGGGCTCTCCGCCTTCAGCGACATCGACGGCCACCTGGTGAACACACCGATGCGGCAACCGCTCGGCACCTTCCGCCTGTTCGACTTCAGCGCCAAGATCGATCCGGTGGCCAGCATGCTGACCCAGAGCCACGAGCGCGTCATCCGTGATTTCTACGGGCTGACGACCAGCTTCCGGCGCACGCGCCTCAAGGGTGCGGTGACGGTGTTGGGCGAGCAGCCCGGCGCCGCCTGGGTCAAATACATCCACGGCGCGCATGGAAAGGGGACCTGGACGTTCCTGGGCGGCCACGACCCCGAGGACCCTCAACACGTGATCGGCGATCCCCCCACCGACCTCGACCTGCACCCCCATTCTCCGGGCTACCGGCTCATCCTCAACAACGTGCTGTTTCCGGCGGCCAAGAAGAAACAGCTGAAGACCTGACTGGCCCGCAGAGAGCCGTGCGGATAGCTTACTGTTTTCCAGGCAGGGCATGGCCCAACGTGCGCGCCGACGAGGGGGTCGTGCGCGTCATCAACAGGTCTCAACCAGGGAGACGCGATGCCGAAGTTCTCGAAACAGTTCAGCACGTTGCCTCCTTACGCGTTGGCCGACGTCCCCAAGATCAAGGCCCAGCTCATCGATCGCGGCGTCGACGTGATCGACCTGGGCGCCGGCGACGCCGATCAGCTTCCGCCGCGCCAGGTCATCGAGGCCCTGCAGCAGGCGGTCGAGGAGGAGCGCTACAGCCGCTATCCTTTCCAGCGCGGGCTGCCCGAGTTCCGCATCAAGATCTCTGAATGGATGGAGCGGCGCTTCGGTTTCCGAGTCGACCCCTTCGAGGAGGTTCTCCCGCTGATCGGCACCAAGGAGGGCATCGCACATCTGCCGCTCGTTTACTACGACCCGGGGGACGGAGCGATCGTGCCGGATCCCGGCTACTACCCGTATTTCGGCGGAACCCACATGCTCGGCGCCGATGTGATCGAAGTGCCTTTGCGTCGCGAGAACGGTTTCCTGCTCGATTGGTCGGAGGTGCCGGCGGACAAGTTGAAGCGGGCGAAGCTGCTCTACCTGAACTACCCCAACAACCCGACGGGCGCGGTCGCGTCAGAGGCGTATTTCCAGGAGGCGCTGGAGTTCTGCCGGCAGCACGACCTGCTGCTGGTCAGCGACAACGCCTACTCCGAGATCGCTTATGACGGTTATCAGCCGCCGAGTGTCCTGCAGTTTGATGGCGCGAGCGAAGTGGCGGTCGAGTATCAGTCGCTCTCGAAGACGTACAACATGACGGGGTGGCGTGTGGGTTGGGTCGCCGGCCACAAAGAGACGATTCAGGCGCTGGCAAAGGTCAAGACCTACTACGACACCGGGGTCTTCCTCGCCTGTCAGGCCGCCGGGGTGGCCGCCCTCGATGCCTGGGAGGAGTTCGCGCCCAAGAACGTCGCCGTCTTCCAGGAACGCCGCGACGCGGCGGTCTCCGCTTTTCGCGAGGCCGGCTTCGAGGTCACGTCACCTCAGGCGACGATGTACCTCTGGATCCCCATCCCCAGCGGCGAACCTTCCATCGACTTCGCGCGTCGGATCCTGCGGGAGTCGGGCGTTGTTCTCTTCCCGGGCGCCGGCATGGGCCGGGGCGGTGAGGGCTTTTTCCGAGTGGCGCTGACGCAGCCGGCGGCGCGGCTGAGAGAAGCCGCGGGCCGCGTAGCGGAAGTGCTTTAACCGGAACAGGATGAGGCGTTCGGAGTATAGGTCACGGTGATCCTCTCGACCCTTCTCAGGCCCCCCGGCACGCTCCCGGAGGACAAGGCACCTGGTGTGCCTGTACCAGAGCATCTCACGCTGCGCGGGACCCGCGCGCGTCGGCGGCGCTACGAGCGCGCCGTATACGTGGGGATCATCCTGTCGGTCATCGTGCACGTGATCGCCGTCCGCCTCTCGGGCGTACTCATACGCTTCGTCGAGCCCGGGCCGTTCCTGTTTCCGACGCGACCGGTCGAGTACCGGCCTCGGGGGATGCAGGCGCTGGACGTTAGAGTGGTCGAATCGCTCCCGGTCGAGGCGGCCCAGCCGGTGCGCGAGCCGCCGCCGGAACGGGTGGAGCTCGAGCCGGCGCCGGCCGCCGAGCCGGGCCCGACCGTGTCGGCGGCCGAGCGGCTGCGTCCGCGGATTGGCGATTGGCGTCTCTGGGTGGTGTCGCCGGCGCCACGCCGCACCGACCGCAGCGTCTCCGAGAAGGCTGCGGAGGTCGAGGCGCGATTGTACGCGCGGCTCGAGGCGGCGAACGACAGCATCGCGGCGGAGCTGGCGCGCCAGGCCGACCAGATGGACTGGACCGTGGGCGAGGAGGGCAACAAGTGGGGCGTCTCGCCGGGCAAGATCCACCTGGGGCCCGTGACGCTGCCGCTGCCCTTCTTCATCCAGCCGGACCGGGCGACGCGTGAGGCGCTGGACGAGTACGAGGCGATCCGTCGCCAGGCGGGCCAGGGCGAGGTCGATGAGACGATCGAGGAACGGATCAAAGCGATTCGCGAGCGCAAAGCCCGCGAGGAGGCGGAGAAGAAAGCCAAGCCGGACAGCACTTCTGCCCGCTGAGCGCCGCGACAGCGGCTGCGATTGCCACGCCGTCCGTTCAAAATAACTTACACGCCAGTCACGAAACGAAATGAGCCGGAGGGCGTCGGGGGTCCCCCAGCGCCGGCTCCCGATTCACGGGCCCTTGGGGCAGGCGAAGATGATCGATCTTCCCAAGCGCTTCGATCCGAGCGCTTACGAGACGGACTCCTATTCCCGCTGGTGGGAGCGCGGCTACTTTGCCGCCGACCCCCGCAGCGGCCGGGAGAGCTACGTCATCATCATGCCGCCGCCCAACGTGACCGCCGAACTGCACATGGGTCACGGGCTCAACAACACCATCCAGGACGTGCTCATCCGCTGGCGCCGCATGCAGGGGCGGGAGGCCCTCTGGCTGCCGGGGACCGATCATGCGGGCATCGCGACCCAGAACGTGGTCGAGCGCCAGCTGGCGGGCGAGGGCAAGACACGCTGGGATCTGGGGCGCGAGGCGTTCGTCGAGCGCGTCTGGTCGTGGGTGGACGAGACGGGCGGCACGATCCTCGATCAGCTCAAGGCGATCGGCAGCTCCGCCGACTGGTCGCGCACCTGCTTCACTCTGGACCCGGGGCCCAGCCGGGCGGTGCGCGAGGTGTTCGTGCGCCTGTACGACAAGGGTCTGGTTTATCGAGGAAACTACATCGTCAACTGGTGTCCGCGTTGCCAGACGGCCCTGGCGAACGAGGAAGTCGAGCACGAAGAGCTGGACGGGTCGCTCTACTACCAGCGTTACCCGATCGTGGGCGAGTCGGGTCATGTGGTGGTGGCGACGACTCGCCCGGAAACGATGCTGGGCGACACGGCGGTGGCCATCCACCCGCAGGATCACCGTCACGCGCCGTTGCTCGGCAAGATGGTGCGGTTGCCGTTGGCGGAGCGCGAGATCCCGGTGATCGGCGATGAGGTGGTCGACCCCGAGTTCGGGACCGGCATCGTGAAGGTCACGCCCGCGCACGATCCCAACGACTTCGAGATCGGCCGGCGCCACGATCTGCCGCAGGTGGACATCTTCAACGCCGATGCCACGCTCAGCGACGCGGTACCCGAGCGGTTCCGCGGGTTGGACCGTTTCGCCGCGCGCAAGGCCGTCGTCGAAGAGCTGAAGGAACTGGGGCTGCTCGAGAAGATCGAGCCGCACCGGCATAAAGTCGGCCACTGCTACCGCTGCCACACGCCGGTGGAGCCGCGCGTCTCCGAGCAGTGGTTCGTGCGCATGCAGCCGCTGGCCGAGCCGGCGCTCGCCGCGTACCGCAAAGGAGACGTTCGCTTCACGCCGGAGCACTGGGGCAACGTTTACGAGCACTGGCTCGAGAACGTCCGCGACTGGTGCATCTCACGGCAGCTCTGGTGGGGTCACCGCATCCCGGTCTGGTACTGCCGGTCCTGTGACGCGACGCTGGTGTTGCGCGAGGACCCGGAGCGGTGCGGCGAATGCGGCGCCACGGAGATCGAGCAGGACCCGGACGTGCTGGACACCTGGTTCTCCTCGCAGCTCTGGCCCTTCAGCACGCTCGGCTGGCCGGAGGAGACGGAAGATCTCAAAGCCTTCTATCCCGGCCACACGCTGGTCACCGCGCCCGAGATCCTCTTCTTCTGGGTGGCGCGGATGATCATGGCGGGGCTCGAGTTCCTGGGCGAGGTTCCGTTCCGCGACGTGTATCTGCACGGCACGGTGCGCGATCATACGGGCCTGCGCATGTCCAAGTCGCTGGGCAACGGGATCGACCCGCTGGAGGTCGTTCGGCGTTTCGGGGCCGACGCCTTGCGCTTCACGCTGGTGAACGGGATGGGGATCGGCGCCGACCTGCAGCTCAACTATCTCGACCTCGAGGAGTCGTTCCACGTCGGGCGCAACTTCGCCAACAAGATCTGGAACGCGGCGCGGCTCTCGCTGCCACACCTGGACGGCGGCCCCATCCCGGCGCTGCCCGATCGTGAGAAGCTCGCGTTCGCCGATCGCTGGATCCTCTCACGGCTCGAGGCCGTGATCGAAGAGGTGAGCGAGAACCTGGAGCGGCTGCGTCTGCACGAGGCGGCGGCCGCCGTCTACCGCTTCTTCTGGAGCGAGTTCTGCGACTGGTACCTCGAGCTGGTGAAGGCCCGGCTGTATGACGAGTCGGATCCCGAGGCCCGCGACGCCGCACGCGCCGTGCTGCGTCACGTGCTCGACAACAGCCTGCGGCTTCTGCACCCGGTGATGCCGTTCATCAGCGAGGAGCTGTGGCAGAAGCTTCCCGACCGAACCGTCGAGAGCCTGATGGTCGCGCCGTGGCCCGAACGCCGGCCCGAGCTTCTCGATCCGGAGGCCGAGACGCAGATGTCGATTCTGCAAGAACTGCTCGGCGCGGTGCGGAACATCCGCAGCGAGTACAACGTCGAGCACGGCCGCAAGATCGAGGTGTTGGTGCGGTCCGCCGACGCGGCGTTGCGGGCGGCGCTCGCCGCTGAGGGCGAGTCGGCGCGCCGTCTCGGTGGCATCGCCGACCTGCGGCTGGACGGCGAGACGCGTGGCGCGGGCGCGAGCGCGGTGCTCACGTCGGGTGCCGTGGTCTACGTGCCGCTCGAGGGGCTCATCGACCTGGACCGCGAACGCGCCCGGCTCGACAAGCAGCGGAGCGAGCTGAAGGATCTGGTCGAGCGCTCCGAGCGGCGCCTGGCGAGCGCCGACTTTGTGCAGAAGGCGCCGGCGGAGGTGGTGGAGAGCGCCCGCCAGAAGCTGGAGGGTCTGCAGGAGCAGCTGGCCCGAGTGGAAGAGAAGCGTCGAGCGCTGGAGGTGGAGTAACCCCGTGATCCGGGTCTCACGGACCGGCGTGGTCCGGGCCACCCTGCTCGTTGGAGCCTGCGTGATCGCCTTGTACAAGCTGGTGGCCCTCGACGGTTGCGCCCACGCCCAGGCGCCGATGGGCGGCCCCGCCGATTCGACGCCGCCCCTCTTGATCGCGATCGTGCCGGACAGCTACGCGGTCGTGCCCGGCTTCAAAGACCGGGTCCGCTTTCAGTTCGACGAGTCGATCTCAGAGCGCAGCGTACAGGGCACGGTGACGCTGTATCCCCTCGACCCGCGCCCGCAGGTGGGCAAGGGCAAGCGCGAGTTGCGGGTGCGGCCGCGCGACGGCTGGGTCGCCGATCGCATCTACCACATGCGGCTCGAGCCCAACGTTCAGGACCTGTTCAACAACCGCATCACGGCGCCGATCCGCTACGTCTTCTCCACCGGCGTGCCGATCCCCGACAACCGGGTCAGCGGCAGGGTCATCGACCGCATCAACGGCCGGCCGCTGCGGACGGGTCGCGTCGACATGGTGCGCATGCCGGACACGCTGCGCTACGGCACGATCGCGGACTCCGCCGGTCTGTTTTCGCTGAGCGCCCTGCCCGAAGGCGAGTACCTGGCGATCGGCTACGAAGACGTGAACAACAACCGGCGCGGCGACGATTTCGACCGATCGGATACGGTGCGGGTGACGCTGGCGGCGGCCGATACCCTGACCCTGGATTTCCGGGTCTTTCGCCACGACACCGTCGGGCCCCGGTTGACCGAGGCGCAACCCATCGACTCCGTTACGGTCGAACTGCAGTTTGACGGGTATCTCGACCCCGACGCTCCGCTGAGCACCGCCAACGTCGAGCTGTTCGCCTTGGCCGACAGCACGCCCGTTGCCCTCGATACGGTCTTGCACGGCTGGGCCTACAACGCCTGGCGTGACTCACTGCAGCGGGCCCGGGCGGCGGCCCTGGACACGCTCGCGGCGCCGCCCGACACGCTGCTGCCGCCGCCGGACACTTTGGCGCCCGCAGCCGTACCCCGGGCGCCCGGGGCGCCTGCGCCGCAGGAGGGTGCATTGCCGGCGGCCCAGCCGGAAGGGCCGCTTCCCCAGCGTAACCTGTACATCGTCGCCCGGGAGCGGATACCGCCGGGAACACATGCGGTGCGTGTTCGCGCTGTGCTCAACCTGAGCGGACTGGAGGGCGGTGGGGAAGCGTCGTTCGAGCCGGCGACGGAAGAGGAGCCGCCGCCGACACCTCCACCGCCGCCCAACGGGCCCGCCCAGCAGGAGCCGGCCGGACGACGGGGAGCAGGATCGCGTCTACGATGAGAGGATCCGATTGATGGAGGACTCGCGTCGTCGGATTCCCAGCGTCGATTCGCTTCTGGGCTCGAGCGCCTTCGAGAGGCTGCTGCGAGACCGGCCCCGATCGATCGTGGTCACCGCACTCCGTCGCACGTTGGAAGCGCTGCGCCACGATCTGACCCGCGGCGATCAGACCGATCTGCCCGCCGCGCCCGAGATCGCCGCGGCGACCGAGCGCGAGCTTGCGGCCATGGACGCGCCCTCGCTGCGCCGGGTGATCAACGCCACCGGCATCCCTTTGCACACCAATCTGGGGCGGGCGCCGCTGGCCGCCGCCGCTCAGCAAGCGCTCGCCGAGGTGGCCCGCGGTTACACTAATCTCGAGTACGACTTGGGACGCGGCGCACGGGGCTCGCGTTACGACCATTGCGCCGCGCTGCTCGTCGAGCTGACCGGCGCCGGCGGCGCGCTGGTGGTCAACAACAACGCGGCGGCCGTCATGCTCGCCTTGAACGAGCTGGCGGAGGGGCACGGGGTCATCGTCTCCCGCGGCGAGCTGGTGGAGATCGGCGGCTCGTTCCGCGTCCCGGACGTCATCGCGAAGAGCGGGGCACGTTTGGTGGAGGTCGGCGCCACCAACCGCACCCACCGGCACGACTACGAGGAAGCGATCGGCCCCGGGATCCGGGCGATCCTCAAGGTCCACCGCTCCAACTTCAAGCAGACGGGCTTCGTCGCCGAGGTGAGCATCGATGAGCTCGTGCCTCTGGCGCACCGTCACGAGCTGCCGGTCGTTCACGACCTCGGCTCGGGGCTGCTGGCCGATATGGCGCTGGGCCTCCCCAGCGAGCCGAGCGTCCGCGATTCGCTGGCCGCCGGGGCCGATCTCGTGACGTTCAGCGGCGACAAGCTGCTCGGCGGCCCACAGGCCGGGGTGATCCTGGGCCGGAGTGATCTAGTAGAGCGGATCCGACGCAACCCGATGCTGCGCGCCCTGCGCGTCGGCAAGCTGACGCTCGCGGCCCTCGAGGCGACGCTGCGCCTCTGGCGGGATGAAGGGGTGGCAAAGGCCGATGTGCCCGGCGTCGCCATGATCACTACCGAGCCTTCGATGCTGCGCCAACGTGCCGAGCGGCTGGCCGGGCTCTTGCTACAGCGTAGTCCCGACGCCCACATCGAGGTCGTGCGCGACGCCGCGGAGGTCGGGGGCGGATCGTACCCGGGAGTCGAGATCGAGTCGTGGATCCTGCGGGTTCGCGTGCCCGACCGCTCGGAGACCGAGCTGGAGGCGGCCTGTCGTGCCGCGACGCCGCCGGTGATCGGCCGGGTCAAGGATGGGGCGCTTTGCCTCGATCCGCGCACCGTGTTGCCCGCTGACGAGTCGGAGTTCGTCCGGGCGGTGGCCGACGCGCTGAACGCTTGATCGTCCGGTAAGGTCGACGGAACCGACGTAAGAGGAGAACCGGCATGTCTCAGCCGAAAGCGGTGGCCGTCTTCGCGTCGGGCTCGGGGACGAACCTGCAGGCGCTGCTCGACACGTTCGGAGCCGGCGGCCACCCCGATGCGGCCGCCCGCATCGCGCTGGTCGTGAGCGATCGCCCGGGCATCCGGGCCCTGGAGCGCGCCGAGGCAGCGGGGTCGGCAACCTGTGTGCTGGTGCCCAAGGAGTTCGAGAGCCGCGAGGCGTTCGCCACGGCGCTGCTCGAGGTCTTGCGGGAGCATCAGATCGAGCTGATCGCGCTGGCCGGCTACCTCAAGCTGGTGCCGGAGGCGGTGGTCCAGGCGTACCGGGGCCGGATCATCAACATCCACCCGGGCCCGCTTCCCACCTTCGGCGGCCCGGGCATGTACGGCCACCACGTGCACGAAGCCGTCCTAAATGCCGGCGTCGCGGTCTCGGGCCCGACCATCCACTTCGTGGACGAGCGCTACGACACGGGGCCGATCATCGCGCAGTGGCCGGTTCCGGTCCGGAACGGTGACACGCCGGAGACCCTGGCCGCGCGCGTGCTCAAGTACGAGCACCAGCTCTATCCCGCCGTGCTCCGCGCCCTGGCCCGTGGCTGGATCGAGCTGAGCGAGGACGGGCGGGTGCGCCGGCCCGAGCGCGCCGGAGACTTCGGATTCGAGTTGAGCGACCAGGCTCGAGCGCTCGCCAGCGTGGTGCCCGCCTGGACGCGGGGTGGGGCGCCGGGCTCACGGACGGGTCGCGGAAAATAGAGGAGAGAGGGACTTGGCACGCGCCGTATTGAGCGTATACGACAAGACCGGGATCGTCGAGTTCGCCCGCGGACTCGTCGAACAGGGGTACGAGATCGTCTCCACCGGCGGCACCGCCCGGGCGCTGCGCGACGCTGGTGTCGCGGTGACCGGCGTCAGCGATGTCACCGGGTTCCCTGAGATCATGGACGGACGGGTGAAGACGCTGCACCCGGCCATCGCGGCGGGGATCCTGGCGCGCCGCGACCACCCGGCCGACATGCAGGAGCTGAAGCGGCAGGGGATCGAGCCGATCGACGTCGTGGCCGTGAACCTCTACCCGTTCGAGCAGACCGTTGCGAAGCCCGACGTGACGTTCGCCGAGGCGCTGGAGCAGATCGACATCGGCGGCCCCACCATGCTGCGGGAGGCGGCCAAGAATCACCCGCACGTGGCGGTCGTCTGCGATCCGGCGGACTACCCGGAGGTGCTCGAGCGGCTGCGAGCCGCTGATGCCGACCCGGAATGGCGCCAGCGTCTCGCGACNNCCGGAGGTGCTCGAGCGGCTGCGGGCCGCCGATGCCGACCCGGAATGGCGCCAGCGTCTCGCGACCAAGGTCTTCTTGCACACGAGTGGTTACGATGGCGCGATCGCCCGCTATCTCGGCGGCGCCGAGGCCGAGTTCCCCGAAGTGATGGGCGTCGACCTCGAGAAGATCCAGGATCTGCGTTACGGCGAGAACCCGGACCAGCGCGCCGCGTTCTACCGGATCGCCGACACGGCGAAGCGCCGCGGCGTCGCCGGCCTCGTCCAGCACCACGGCAAGGAGCTGTCGTACAACAACATCCTCGACCTGGACGGGGCGCTGATGTCGCTGGCGCCGTTCGCCCGCTCCCAGCGGCCCGCCTGCGCGATCATCAAGCACACGACGCCCTGCGGCATTGCCGTGGGCGACACCCGGGTCGAGGCGTACACGCGCGCCCTGTCCACCGATCCCGTCAGCGCCTTCGGGTCGGTGATCGCGTTCACACACGACGTGGACGACGCGACGGCTGATGCGCTGGCCGAGCTGTTCGTCGAGTGCGTGGTGGCGCCCGGCTTCAGCGACGCGGCCCTGGAGCGGCTCACCCAGAAGAAGAACCTCCGCATCCTCAGCTTCCCTGAGAAGCCCGAGCGCTTTCTCACCTCTCGCGGACACCTGGGAGCCGCGCTCGAGCTGCGCGGCGTGCCCGGCGGTGCGCTACTGCAGACGCGCTCCGACCCGCCTTGGCCCGGCGCCGACGAAGGGTGGCGCGTGGTGACGAAGCGGAAGCCAACCGGGGACGAGCTACGCGACCTGCGGTTCGCCTGGGCGGCGATCTGGGGTGTGAAGTCGAACGCGATCCTGTTAGCGCGGGACGAGATGGCGATCGGGATCGGCGCGGGCCAGATGAGCCGTGTCGATGCATCGAAGCTCGCCGGCTGGAAGGCGGCGGAGGGCGGCCACAAGCCCGAGGCGGGCTGCGTGCTCGCCTCGGACGCGTTCTTCCCGTTCCGCGACGGCGTGGACGCCGCCGCCGAGGTGGGCGTCACCGCGGTGGTGCAGCCGGGCGGATCGATCCGCGATGAAGAGGTAATCCTCGCCGCCAACGAGCACGGGATCGCCATGGTGCTGACGGGTCGGCGGCTGTTTCGACACTAGGTCGGCGCCGCCCCCGGGATGTTCGTCAGTTCTGCTTGGCCGTTTCCTTTTCGGCCAACTCCTCCCGAATCCGCTCCAGCATGCGGATGCCGTTTGTGTTCTCCGGGTTCAGCTCCACCGACTTCTTGTAGTNNTGAAGGCCTCGGGGAACATCATGATGTTGAGCTGGAAGATGGCGATCGCCTCGCGCATGCGATCGGCGCCCATCAGCCGATAGCCCAGCGTGTTCAGCATGTTCTCACCAAACGCCTCGGCCGGGTAGCTGCGCTTCAGCTCGTGATAGCGCGCCAACCCGGCCTCCAGCCCCTCCGTTCTGATGACGCGCTCCAGCGTGCTTCGCACCGCGCGCGGTGGCGCGTTGTACTGCTCGTAGTCGAGCCAGGCGAGCGACGGGTGCTTGCCGCCGACGGCGCGGTCGAGCAGCGCCTTCAGGATGGTCATCCCGTTCGAGCTGTTGGTGAACCAGACGACGCCGTAGCCCGAGTCGCGGTAGGCCAGCGTGTAGGCCCGGTAGCCGTCGTTGTGCCCCCAGTGCCAGAAGCCGCGACCCAGAGCGGTCTGTTCGAGGCCTGTGCCCAGCCCCCAACTCACGCCGGGATCGACCTCGATCTGGGGCGCGAGCATCGCCTGCGCCGACTTCTCGCTCAGATCCGTTCCTTTCATCACCGCGACCATGAAGCGCGCGAAGTCGGAGGCCGTGGTGTGCAGGCTCGCGGCGGCGTTCCCGGAACCCTCGGGGAAGCTTTTCTCCATCGCCGCGCCGTCGGTGCGGTGCGGGACGGCATGGTTCGCGGCGAAGCTCTCCTCCCACACATAGCTGCTGCGCGTCATCCCGAGCGGGTCGAGCACGGTCCGCTTCATGAACACGTTCAGCGGCTCGCCGGTCAGGTGCTCCACCACCCGCTGCAGGAAGACGAATCCCTCGCCCGAGTAGCTGAACTTCGAGCCGGGCTCGAAGGTGATGCTGAGCTGGCCGCCGCGAGGCCGCCAGTTCGGAAAGCCGGGCGTGTGGCTCAGGACCATGCGCGCCGTGATCTTCTTATAGCGCTCGTCGTGCGCCGCGTCCTCGTAGGCCCAGTATTGGGCCAGCGGCGTGTCGAGATCGATCACACCCTGATCGA
>JABAOH010045582.1_pt1 | contig 22910 bp, 22 predicted proteins | sample 7062181 | NCBI WGS metagenome assembly JABAOH01 (sample SAMN14538630, study PRJNA623070) | marine sediment metagenome | biome: marine biome [ENVO:00000428]; feature: marine pelagic biome [ENVO:01000023]; material: deep marine sediment [ENVO:00002113]; isolation source: pool of 5 deep marine... | reverse complement strand
GTAGCGAAAACATTAGATGAAGCATGTAAACTGTTGGAAGTGGGCTTCGAATACGTCACCGACATGGATGGAGCTAAACTGTTCAGAAAACGCAAGTGAAAAAATTAGTGGGTAGTTTCCAAAAGTAGTGGGATAATTTCTTTTGTTACGTATTCTAGATACTTGTTTTTGTCCTTTATGTTGAATATTGTAACTGAAACGTCTCTTGTCACTCCAACCACATATCCGTATTCTTTTGATCTCGCCACAATGTACCATAGATCACCGTGTTTACCGTACTCCTCAAAGAGGGTGGTATCTACCAGGTCTGGTCCGTACAAAGAAAGTTTGTTAACGTTGGGAATGTCAACATTATCAAAAAAAGTAATCTTCGTGTCCTCAGGGTTTTTGGAGTGAAAACCGCGCAGTGTTTCTGGAGGAATCCGAGCTTCTACGATGTAGCCAAGCTTTTCGTAAACTATTCCGCTGAGCTTGTTTGCAATGAAGTTGGCTAGTCTCTTCTTTTCCACCACTGTTAGAAAGACCTGTTCTTTATGTTGTGCAAAGCTGAACATGGCTTCAACGGTTCTTGGTAGAGGAACAGTTTTGCCTCTATGAAAAGCGTGTGTCACGTAGTCGTGGGAGTACACGCCGGTGAGGGTGTTTTCGCGGGGCATAAGACCAACAACCTCTGTGATTAAGCTGAACTTGTAGTCGCCTTCTTCGTGTTCTTCTTCTCTTCTATAACCACTAAGCTTGGATGCTAGATCAGGTAGGGGCGTCGGCTCAACCAGCTTGAAAACTTTGCCAGCTGTAACCATTCATGAGCCTCCGTACAAATATTGTTCAAATCATTCATATGTATTTTCTCTGAATCATATGTGTTTTCACTTGCGTTTCCCGAAGATTTGAATGAAATACACGCTATCCTTGAAGTTTTATCCCTAAATCATAATAATATGTTAAGTGAGTTTGAACAAGACCGCGATAAAGTATACGATTGCGTACAGTACTACCAGAAGCCCGCTGATCATTAGAATTGTTGCAACTGGACTGAATATTGTTATTCTCTGAGTTTCCCACCAATCAATCGTGTAGAGGAGGTCAGATCTTCTACCTTGAGGCAGCTCTGGATTTTCCAGTCTATCTTCCAGACCCGCTATAACCATGTTGGGATACCATTGAATCAAATATCCAACAACCACAAGTATTGCACCAACCATAAAGAACTTGCCAACTTTTCTCATAACAGACATTTTTATCATCTTACTTGACTATTGTTAACTTAAATTCCAATTAAAATTTGCGTGCACACCAAACAGAACATTTTTTCATAAATTATTAATGCAACTTCGGATAACATGTTAGGTTAATTGGGCTAGGGAGATAGATTGGATAGGAAATGGAAGAATGCTCTGACATTTACTTTTGTCGTCACCATAATTTTCCTCGCAGGATTCTATGTGTTCATTCTTTCACGACCTCAAGCGGATTCAACTGAAAATTATCCACCATTAATTCATAGTTCAGGCATTATTGGTACCCGACCTGACTATGCAGAGATTGATACAACTGCAATTGTAGCTTGGGTTATTGACGGGGATACTTTTGACACGACTTCTGGGGATAGAGTTAGGTTAGCAGATATAGATGCCCCAGAAAGAACAGAAAGCGGATACTATGATGCTAAAGACTTTCTGGTCTCGCTGGTAGACAAAAAAACTGTCTACTTGGACATAGATGATGTTTATCAGACAGACAAATATGGCAGACTTGTTTGTGTAGTCTATGTGGAGTATAATTCAACACACGTAGAAAATGTTAACAAAGCACTCTTAGTTGAAGGCTACACTACAATTTGGGATTTCGACAACGAATTTGATCCCGACACATGGAATCTTTACTGTCCTAAATAGTCTATTCGATAATTTCCCTAAATGTCACGCGTACACTTGTAGGCAATAAATTGGAAAAACGTCGGATGACAGAGTCCACCAAGAAATTTATCCCTATGACCGTGTGGATAACCCTGACGTTGACATTTACATCTTCCGAATAGAAAGTATGAGCATAACTATCAAAAGAATGGGTAGACATTGATTGGAACCAAGTTCGTGTTATGACTTGGAAGATTTACGAGGAACCACCTGTTAGTGAAGTAAATAGCACGGAGTCTTGATGTTCATTGGATTGGGACTGACAACGACATATATCGTTTACAATACGACAAAAAACAGGTCGCAACAACGCCATAACAGTAAAAAATGAATCAGACATGATGAAGTAAAGACCTAATCTTCATTTTTTTGTCGTCTAAAAGTTAGAAAGCAGGTGGCACAATTTAGGGGAAAATAGCGAAAAATTAATGCTCAATTTTTTCATTTATCTAAATAAGATGAAAGATTTAATATCCGTTTGTATAACAACAAAAAATGAAGAGGATTACATAGGGTTTTGTCTCAAGTCAATACTAAATCAAACCTATGATGGGAATAAGGAAATAATAGTTCTGGACTCAAACTCACGTGACAAAACAGTTGAAATAGCAAGAAAATATGCGGATAAAGTCGTTGTAAAAGATTCTACTATCCCTCAAGGAAGAAATTTAGCAGTAAAACAATCAGAAGGGAACATATTGTGTTTTCTGGATGCGGACATAGTTCTTTCTGAAGATTGGTTTGACACGTTACTTCCTTACATTTATTCTTCTCAAATTGTGGCGATATGTGGTGACCTTGATCCTCTGGAGAAGAATCTCAAATCTGAAGTTTTTCATTGTTATCAACATATTGCATATAAAGTTTTACAGGCGATTAAAAAGCCAATTTATTCACAAATGGCAACTGCGGTTCTCATTGAAAGAAATGTTTTTGAAAAAGTTGATGGTTTTAGAGAAGACTTAACATTTGCAGAAGATTTTGACCTGTCATTAAGGCTCAGCAGATATGGTAAATTGAAGTATGTAAAGAAGGCAAAAGGATTCGTTTCTATGAGAAGACTTGAAAGATATGGGTACTTGAAAATGTTGTATATCTGGGGGAGTTCATTACCTTTAATATTCGGTAAAATCCCGCCGTTACCCCTTTACACAAGAGAATTCCCCTAATTTTATTTTACACATATGAAACTAATCTTCTATGAGTCCAGATAGGAAATGTATGCCCGCAAAAAACGTTGGAAAAAAAGGGGATTGTGTGGGAGAATTAGGGTGGTGGTATCTCTACTGTGGTCATGTTCAAATCATCACTATATATGTTATACTCTTAAGTACTTATCCTACATAGAACAAAGATTAGATCACTCAACTTCTTCTCCATACATCTGTCCAGGAGACAAAAACTCTGAAAACCGAGGTCTCAACTGAAGACGAGCCGTATAGCAGAGGTGGCAAGCATCAACATAAGTTTTCTCATGAGACAGATCAAACTCTTTAATTAATGCTACTGGCCCACCGCGCAGAAGCGGTTCGATGATTGGATGAGAAGACTGATCGTATGAACTTATAATTTCAGAAAACGGTTTTTGCCAAGCGTTGCCGATGCACAGTCCTTGGCAGACGTGAACGTACCCTAAAGAATCAAGATGTATTCTACCGGGATTCGCTAGGTCTTCGTAAGGGCATTTGTTGAATTCTGTCCACGACTTTCGCTGAGCTTTCTCTAAAAGTTGAGAGGCCGCTCGACCGCGGTACATGAGGTCCCAATAATCCACTTTTACACCCTCTATGTGTGCGGGAGGTTCTTTGGGGTTGTTTGGATGTTTAATTGAAATTATTCCAACTGGCAAATCAAGTTTCTTAGCTGCTTTTACCGCGTTTTTTGCCTCTTCACTCTCTATGATTTCATAGTGGTAACAGTCGACGCTAAAACTGACATCGTCTATTCCTATTTTAGCTATCGGACGTAGCCACTCTGAAGCGTCCTCCGCCGAAGTTGCCCAATAGACATTGGTAACTATGCCCGTCTTAAAGCCTAGTCGTTTGGCTTCTCGCAGGACTCGGATCATTACTGGATAGTATAGGAAGGGTTCTCCTCCCTCAAAATATATCCATTCAACTGTTCCCAACTTTTTCGCTTCTCTGTAGATTTTTCTGATTTGACTGAGTTTGAATGTTCCTTTGGCGGTTGGTTTTCCCCATACAAAGCAGTGGTCGCATTCGAAATTGCATTGGTAAGTTAGTAGAAAATGAATTCCAGTTAAATTCATGTTTCCTTTGTTCCTTTCCATCTTATCTTATGAATGATTCAGGAATATTTAGCCTATTAACAATTAGGTCGCTGAAAAGATTAAGAGCGTTTTCTTTTTCTTTAGCTCCTTCTACAATCATGATTCCGCTTTTAAGAATGCTTCCAGTAACTTCATTCTCATGATCAAAGGTTATGCCGAGGTTAGCTTTGACTTTGATGTTAAATCCTTTTTTCATCAAATAGTCCTGTAAGTCTGCTAGGCTGATCTCTAGATTTTTCTTTGGAACAATAGCAAACACTTTCTTTCCACCTCTTCCACACATTTCTTCAGCCAATTCTCGCTTGAGAGGCATTGGAGAACCAGAAGGTTTTGAGCCGCAGACCGGACATTTTTCAACTTTTGAAACGTGAACTTCATTGAATTCTACATGTCCTATGTCGCAGTAGAGAAGCTTGTTAGCCAAACGAGGTTGTTTTCCTATAAGTATTCTAATTCCCTCACTAACTTCCACGCTCGCTATCACACCTAATAAAGATGGGTGAACACCTACTACAGCACATTTGGGCAGCTTATCATCAACAAGATTGCCGTAAAAACATTCGAGGCAGGGTGTTTTGCCTGGAACTATCGTAGATACGTTTCCAATGGTTGTTATAGCCGCCCCAAAAACGTAAGGTATACCAAGTTTGAAGCATGCTCGATTAACAGCGTAACGGGGCGCCATTCTATCCAAACCGTCGATCACGACATCCATGTCCTTAATTATGTCTTCCACATTGTCTTGGTTGACGGAGAGAGGAATAGGTTCTATTTCTATGTAAGGATTTAAACTCTGCAGTCTCTTAGCAGCAACTTCAACTTTTGGATATCCCACGTCATTTACGCTGTAGAGATGTTGTCTCTGTAAGTTAGATAATTCAACAAAATCTCGGTCAACGAGGCGTAGGTGTCCAACTCCGATTGTGGCCAGTTGTATTGCGGTGGGGGAGCCTAGTCCTCCCAGTCCTAGCAAGCAAGCTTTAGCGTCTTTCAGTCGCAACTGTGCATTGTATCCTATATCTGCGAGGACTATTTGTCTTGAGTAATACTCTAACTCTTTTTCTGTAAGTTCTGTTTGACCCAATTTTGGAACCAACGATGTCATAATTCAAGTTCTATCATATGAACTTTTGTTTTTACATCGTTGATGAAAAGAAGAGAAGGCGAAAGCCGGCATGGACATTAGTTTGAGGTCATCTCTTTCTTTGCAAAACACGTAGCCGAAGACAGTTACTAAAAGCATTGCAAGAAATAGTTAAAAAATCCATAATAGTACTGAGACCAAATTATCGTTCATTTTTATCCAGTTCTCTTATGCAGAACTTTGCATAGCTCTCATACTTTAATAACTCCACTTTCACTCAACTCCTTTAACGTAATCTAAAAAATCTGCAGTTTTCCTTCTCCTTATACGTGCGCATGTTGAACTTCCGCCTGTTTTTTCTTCTTAAGAAAATTTTGCTTAACAGCCTCTACGTATGCAGTGAATACAAGGTCGCCATGTTCTGGATATTCAATAATTCCTCCAACTTTTTCATAGAGCTGCTTCATTATCAGAATCTCAAGAAATTTAGCTCCAAGCCCAAAGATTTTTTCAATTGCATTGGCAAACTCTTCAATTTTATAAGGAATATCCCGTTTGCTAATCTTGAAAGTCTTTTCTAGGTAGAAATAAATTGCATAGGTTGCTGAATCGCCTAAGGAAGACAGCCCCTCATCTATTGCTTCTAGTAGAAGTTTTTCGAAACTACGGTTGCTCAATGGTGATTCCTCAAAGGTGCACTCTATGATGTGATTCAGGAAAACCGTTCATATATCGCTTATGAAACGCTAATTTGAATTTTTAGTCTCGCTGCCTTCGACCAAAAATCCGAATCTGAATAATTCCTCTCAATGTCACCCAATATTGTCAAAGCGCTGATGTCTCTTTTTATATCTCAATAAATCTAATCATTTTAATATAAGGAAATAATCCTTTATTGCTAAGAAGGCTATACTACGAATGCTAATTAAAGAAATCATCCTGGAAAACTTCATGTCCTACGAATACGCTAGAGTACCCTTTCAACCAGGCGTAAACGTTATCTGCGGCCCCAACGGCTCAGGCAAATCATCAATGCTACTGGGAATCTCAGTGGCGCTAGGACAATCCTACACAGAACGATCCAAGAAGCTAAGCGACCTTATCAGATGGGGAAAAGACCAAGCTCGCGTCACCATCGTTTTAGACAACTCCCCCAAAGGAACTCGTCGACCAGTTCCTAAAATCAAAAAAGACGCCATCTTTTTAACTAGAGTTTTAAGGCGGGATGGAAAATACTGGTTTGAACTGGACAATAGGGCTGCGACCAAAAGTGAAGTAGCGAGATGTCTCTCTAAATTTGGTGTTGAACCAGATAACATGCTGATTATAATGCACCAAAACATGGTGGAAGAGTTCACGGTTCTTTCACCTCAAGAAAAGCTTAGAATGGTTGAAGCTGCGGTGGGTTTTGAATCATATCGCAAAAACGTTTTGAATGCTAAACGAAAGTTGAGTCGTGTCCTCAGCCAAGAAGAGTCTGTGGGAAAACTTTTGGAGTCCGCCAAGCAAACTCTAAACTACTGGAGAGAACAGTACGACCGTTATCAGCAGAAAAAACAGTTGAGAATGAAGCGGCGGTTTCTCGAGCGGGAGCTGGCTTGGGCTGAAGTTTCGAAAAGAGAAAAATTGGTTTCAGAATTAAAGAAACAGATTCAAAATGAACAAAACGAAACATTGCGGATCGAAAGCGAAGCAAAAAGCGTTGAAAACCAACTGAGCGAGCTTCAGGGAAAACGGGACCAGCTAAAATCCGAGTGGCGAAAACTTCTGGAAGAACGGTTAACGCTGGAACGGGAAAGGGCGAAAAATGAATCAAACATTTCGTTGGTTAGTCAAACTTTAGAAGAAACTCAATCATGGACAGAAAGCCGCCAAGAACAGTTTAAGGAATGTCTAAGCGAGATAGAGCAGTTAGAAACGACGCTAAGTGAATTTCAGAATCCAACCGACTTTAAGATCCAATTAACCCAGATCAGAGCAGACTTTGAAAACTTTGAAAACACGTGGATTCAGCGGTTAAACACGAGAAAGGAAAGCATGAAGGAGTCTATTGAGAATTCTAACAAACAACTTAGTAGACTGAATGTCCAAGTTACAGATGCTCAAACTAAAATGAACCATTTAAGCTTAGAGATGGAAAGCACTAACAATGAATTCGTAGATCGCAAGGTCAACCTAGCCCTGTTGCGGTATCGGAGGGAAACTCTCAAAAAAGCTTTGGAGAAACTGAACAAAGAACTTCAAAAGTCTCTTGAAGATCTCCATGAGGCTGTGAAAAAAGCGGAGGAAACGGGTCCCCAACTAGTACCCATGAAGAGCATCATGGAAATTTTGGATGAAATTCGAGTCACTGATGGACATCTCGCTGCCCTTGCCGATGTTTCCGAAAACATCGAGCGCATGTATGAATCCTATTCTAAACTTTACTTAGAGTTGGAGGAGAAGGCTAGATTGGTGGCGGAGAATCGAGAAAAGGCTTTGGAAGAGGTGAATACACGGATGGAGGCTTGGAGAACGGTTCTTCGAAATCTCCTCAAGCATGTTAATCTTCAGTATCAGGGAATTCTTTCGCAGGCTCAAGCTATTGGTGAGGTTCGGCTGGTTGATGAACGTGATATTGAGGCGGCGGGTCTAGATGTTCTGGTGGGATTTAAGGGGGCGAAGGCTGTTTCCCTTAATGCGTACACTCAGAGTGGTGGAGAGCGAAGTACGGCTACTATAACTTTTCTTTTGGCGTTGCAGCAACATATTAGGTCTCCTTTCCGTGCTGTTGATGAGTATGATGTTCATATGGATCCTAAAAACCGGGAGGTTATTGCTAAGCTTCTTGTTTCCTCTGTTAAAGGTTTGGATGCTCAGTACTTGGCTATCACTCCTAGCCAAGTGACTTTTGAGGAGGAGGATGTGCACATCATTACTGTTCAGAATGTTGAAGGAACATCTTTGATTAAAGAGCTTGTTTGAGTTTAGATTTGACTCTATTCTTTGTAGGGTGTATGTATCACCTGTCTCACTTTTTTTGTGATTTTTGGTCCCAGACCATGAACATCTTTGGTCCATCGGTCTAGGTTAAGCAAAGCGTTTAGCGGAGTTTGATAGGAGTTAAGTAGGGCTGTTGCTTTTTCTCGTCCAATGTTTGGGAGGCTGGCTAGGAAGAAGATTTGAGCGTCAGCCAGAGTTTCATGCTTTTTCACTGGATGCACGATTGGAATTCTTTTTTCAACGATTTGTTCCTGTTTGGCGGCTGTGTACAGAAAATCCACTGTTTCTTTATGGTTGGTGGTGTGAATCATGAAGATTCCCTGTTTTGCTAAGGCGAACATGGCGCCCCAAACTGAGGCAGGCTGGATTCTGCTGAACTTGTAGATAATTGGGAGATATCCTTCGATGAGAATGAAAGGTTTAGCGTAAGCTTCTTTCAGTTGGAAAAGCTGCTCGAAAAGGTATCGTCTAGTTAAGGTGTACACGAAGTCGTGGACAGTTTTGCGTTCGATGGCGCATAGGTCGGATATGATGTAGTCGCCTTTTGGAAGAGCTTCGATTCTGATGTCGGCGCCGAGTTCCTTTAGTCCTTTAACAATTTTTGGTGCTGTGGTGGCTTCTCGGCTGTCCACGATGACTGTGGGCTTTTCCTCTTTTGTGGGTTCTTTGATGTAGGGTACTAGGGTTTCGGTTCCAGACATGTCTTTTCACCCAACTCTTGTTAGAATATGGTGGAGTAAAAGATTAACTTTTATTTAGTGATCTCTTTTCATAACCGTAAAGATTATGAGTGTTTTGAAGGAAGGAATACCTTGTGAGTCTGGTTTGGTTCTTGAAGACTTTCTGCTCCCTAACGAAACTATAAAATATCAAAGTCCAAACAAAATCAGTTATCTTGGAGACAAGTTCTACTTCTACATAACAAATCAGAGAATACTGGTTTACAGAAGTAAAGGAAAAGTTTTCAAAAAGGACAGAATTATCGCTGAAAAACTTGAAGCCATTAAGAGTTTAAGCTACAACGAGAAAGGTCTAATGAGGAAGAAGGCTCTTCTAAGCGTTCAAACCGAAAGCAAGAGAATGTTTTTTGAAGGAAAAATTCCAGATGTAAAGGACATCTGGCAAGAACTACAAAAGTATACCAAGAAAGACGTAACGCCCGTGAGGAAAAAAAGAAAGAAGTAGGATTAATCTTTGAATGTTGGAAACCATGTTAAGAAAATAGTGGTGGGTTTGTCTACTCAAGTGTCATCTTGGATATTTAGAATTTTTTTTTGTCTGTGAATAATAACGCTAACAACTTTGTAATAATGTAATAGAACTACAAATTGCCATTATTGTGATAGGTAACAATAATGCTACTTAAATGGGAATGTGTAAAGAAAGGAAATAAAGCCCATTTATAGAGTTCACAACATTAAGCTTAAAGAGACGTATGGTGAGAGATGCAAATGGCTAAATTAGACATGAAAGACAAACCCTTGGTTCTGATGGTTAACGGAGAAATATTCGGTGTAGAAGAAATATCAGAAAACGCTGGCCCCGCTAAAATGAAGCGGCTAAATGCTAAATTCTTAACGATAAAAGCGACAAACGTAACGGGCAAAAGAAAACTAACCATACGCTTAGATTCCCGTCTCCTCAACGTTCTCAAAAACGGAACCAGAGAGCTATACTACATTCACTAAACCATTCGTAAGCTAACAGACTTCTACTTCTTCGCAAACAAAACAAAGCCTCTTCATGAAGACAAGCCTCAACTAATGATGAAGTTTCTAGCTTTTTCATAACCTCATTACCTAATCATTTTGTTCTGTGTTGATAACAAAAGCCTTTAAATGTTTTAAACTAGGGTTTGTTTAGAAGTGAAAAGCAAATTGTTAGACAAAGACCTAGTCGATTATGCCTTAGAATACGCTAAAAATAAAAAAATCGAGTATGCAGAGGCAAGGGCCCAGAGTCAAAACATAGAAGGAATCATACTAAAAAACGGCATATTGGAAGCATACTCGATGGTAGTTAACAGCGGACTCTGCGTTAGAATACTCACAGAAAACGGGTTAGGCTTTGCTTCAACAAACAAATGGACTAGAGAGGAAGCAAAAGAAATCGTGGACACCGCCTTCAAGATGGCTAACAGCGCCAAACGCAAGACAAAAATCAAATTCGTCGAAGAAAAAGCAGTTAAGACCAGCTGGAAAGTGCAACAAAAAAAGAAAATAGAAAACATCTCGCCAGAAACAAAAATCGACAAGCTGATGGAAATCGACAAAACGTTGACCGCTCAAGACATAAACATACCTGCGCGAATGCTGTCCTGTAGTATGGCTTTGACCCAAAAATATTTTGTTAATTCTGAAGGCACAATTATTTCCTCTTTTATACCGTTGATAGGGATGTATAACTTCATCACTGTTGTTGAAAACGGAAAACCAGAACAAGCCTACAAACAGTATGGTTACAGTGGCGGATGGGAGGCACATGACAAATGGAAAGTAGCTGAAGACCTAGTCCGCGAAGCCAAAGCCTTACAGAAACTCATCAAAGAAGGTAAAGCTGTTTCGCCAGCCAAAATGGATATAGTCTGCGGTCCAGAAGTGGTAGGCATCGCGGCTCACGAATCATGTGGACATCCAATGGAAGCAGATAGAATTCTTGGAAGAGAGATGAGTCAAGCAGGCAAATCTTTCATTTACAAAGGCGGTTCATTCTGGATTGGCACAAAAATCGGAAGCGACATCGTAACAATAATTGACGACCCCACCATAAAGAACAGTTACGGCTACTACGAATACGACGACGAAGGAATCAAAGCAAGACCACGATATCTCTACAAAAAAGGCGTCATAAACGAGTTCCTACACAACAGAGAAACCGCAGCGAAGATAGGTACAAAGAGCAATGGAGCATCACGAGCAATCAATTATGACCGAGAAGCCATAGTGCGCATGGCAAACACGTTCATGCAGCCAGGAGACATGTCTGAAGACGAAATCTTTGAAGACGTGAAACACGGCATTTACATGAAGTCGTTTACAGAATGGAACATTGACGACCGCAGATTCAACCAACGCTATGTGGGAAGAGAAGCGTATCTGATAGAAAAAGGCGAGTTAACCACGCCAATTGCGCGACCAATCATTGAGACAACCACTAAGACATTTTGGACGGCTGTAGACGCCATCACGAAAAAGGTTATGTTCGACTCAGGCACCTGTGGAAAAGGTGACCCAATGCAAGGCATGCCTGTCTATATGGGTGGACCCATGATACGATTAAGAGGAGTGTTTGTGAAATGAGCGAAATATTGGCTAAAACAGAATCAGTAATGAAAAAAGGTATTAGCATAGGCGCTGATGAAGTCATCGCAAAGACAACACTGGGTAGATATCGACAGACAAGATTCAGCAACAACGAAATCGACATATCAGTTGCGTGGAACGACTATGTCACAAACGTCATGTTAACATGGAAAAAACGCGTGGCAGCCACCCAAATTAGTAATTTCCGAAACATCGACGCCACGATGGAAAGGCTGTTCAAATTAGCCAAAGTTTCAAAAGAAAATCCTCAATACGGTGGAGTTGCAAAAGGCAAATTCAAGTATGCAAAGAGCACTGCAGATAAGACGCTGAGAGATTTAGACGATCCTTCTCAGTACGTGGAACTTGCGATAAACGCGGCTATAGAAGAGGCTGGATCAGAAACTAACACAGGCGGCATATTGTTCACAAAGTTTGAAGAAGTCTTTCTAGCATCGTCTGAAGGACCAACAGTTCAAGACACAAGGTCAGCAATCGAACTTTCAATCCGAGCGTTCTCCACCATAGACGCCTCAGGTCACGGAGTGGAATGTAGTTCAACACTCAAAAACTTCGATCCGTCAAAGGCTGGAGAAAAAGCTGGAAAAATCGCTAAGCTAGCAAAGAATCCGAAGCAGGGTGAGGCTGGAAAATACGATGTAATCTTTGATCCTTTATTTTGGGGTTCGCTACTCGGCAGCTATGCGTGGATGTCTTCAGCCTTTAATGTTATGATTCAAATGTCTATTTTCGCCAACAAGATTGGTCAGAAAGTTGCGAGTGACATTGTTACTTTAAAAGATAAACCAGCCGCGTACAGTATTGCAAACAGAACCTTCGACGACGAAGGATATCCTGTGGGAGAGACAACGATTATTGATGGTGGCATTCTCAAAACTTATCTTCATAACACTTCCACTGCGAAGCTCTTCAAAACTAAAACAACGGGCAATGCAGGGCTGATTGCTCCAACGGCTTGGAATATTGAAATGAATGCGGGTGATGTGGGTAGAGACGATATGTTTGATGATTTGAAACGTGGACTTTATCTGACAAACACGTGGTATACACGATTCCAAAACTACGCTACAGGCGATTTTTCAACTCTTCCAAGAGACGGCATATTTCTTATTGAAAATGGTGAAATCCAACAATCCCTCAAAGACCTCAGGTTAAGCGACAACGCCCTAAAGATTCTCGGCAACATTGCCCAAGTTTCAAAGGAGAGACAACACATTCACTGGTGGGAGGACGCTAGTCCACCGTCCCTCTGCCCATATGTTATCGCAGAGGACGTACAAATGACCAAGCCCACATAACTCCGTAAGAATAATGTACTTTTAGAACAGCAAGGAAAGGATGGCCACTTAACGTTTTCATCGACAATTTTGATTAAAACCTCGCAATATTCAGTTGATTTCCCACCAATTTATATGCAACTCCAACATAAGAACAGTTCAAATTCATGAGGCGAGAAAAATGGATTTAACAATTTTGGCAGATTATGCGCCGTACATTTTAATTCTTGGAGGCATCGTCGCAGCGTCATGGCTGTTCGAAAGAACAATAAAGCCGTTAAGTTGGATAGTAAAAATAGCATCTTTTTTCGGGTTCATCATAGGAATCCTTCTGCTGATTACAGCGGCTGTGGTTTGGTCAACATCAGCGCTGGACGTATACACTCAATACCTCTTGATCGCCACAGGGTTAGCGTTAATTTTGAAGCCTATCAAAGACATTCCTTGGGCAGCTGTGATCGCTTTGTTGGTAGGAGGAGTGTGCGCTGGATACGTTTATCTCTTTTTTCCCTTACCAGAAACAGTTTTCGGCATATCATCAACATGGGTCTATTTAGCAATCTTTTTGGTCCCAGCGTTGCTTGTGTACATGTTATTCAAATTCATCGAAGACCTATTACGACTAGTAGGGGCAATCCTAGCCTCTAGGCCTGTGTCAATCATACTGGGGTTAATCTGTATTGTTCAAGGATTTCTTCTGCTCTTAGACAAAAGCTTGTTTACAATACTACTTGGGTGAATCAAAACAAAAAAATGAAAGGAAAGTAAAGGAAGAGTAGTTTTAGAAGCTAAAACTTGTTCATCCTTTTTTCGTGATTTCTTTGATCACTCCCGCAGCAACCGTTGTTCCCATGTCACGCACTGCAAATCGTCCAAGCTCAGGGAAATCGCTGTAGGCTTCAACGGAGATAGGTTGAAGTGGCTCAAACCGAACAACTGCGCCATCTCCAGTTTTTAGAAATGCAGGTCTTTCTTCAACAGTCTGTCCAGTTCGTGGATCCAGTTTCTTGATGAGCTCTGTGAATCTACATGCAATCTGACCAGTGTGAGCGTGCAACACTGGGCTGTATCCAGCAGCGATGGCTGTTGGATGATAAATCACTATGATTTGTCCGATGAATTCCTTGGCAACGGTTGGCGGCTTGTCAGGATGACCTCCTACATCTCCTCTTCGAACGTCCTCTCTGGATATACCTCGAACATTGAATCCAATGTTGTCGCCGGGCTCAGCTTTTTTGATCCTAACATGATGAGTTTCAATGGATTTAACTTCTCCCTTAGTGTTTGACGGCATGAACACGAGCGTATCCCCTTCTTTCAACACGCCGGTTTCCACTCTTCCAACTGGTACGGTTCCGACTCCAGTGATTGTGTAAACGTCTTGTATTGGAAGGCGCAATGGTTTTTCGACGGGTTTGGGCGGTGTCTCTAAAAGATCAAGAGCTTCAAAGAGAGATGGTCCCTTGTACCAAGGCATCTTGTCGCTGGATTTAGCGAGATTGTCTCCGGTCCATCCGGAAGTGGGAACAAACGGGATTTTTTCAACTTTGTAGCCGACAATTTTAAGCATACGGGAAATTTCATTTTTGATTTCTTCATATCGTTCTTGGCTCCAGTTTACGGATTGGTCATCCATTTTGTTTATGGCAACAACCATCTGGTTTACGCCTAGCGTGTATGCGAGGAAGCCGTGTTCTCGAGTTTGTCCACCTGGTCCGATGCCTGCCTCAAATTCTCCTCGTTTAGCGGAGACAAAGAGGACGGCTGCGTCGGCTTGGCTGGCTCCTGTGACCATGTTTTTAACGAAGTCTCGATGTCCTGGTGCGTCAATGACGGTGAAGAAGTATTTTGGTGTCTCGAATTTTAGGTAAGCAGTATCTATGGTGAGTCCTCGTTCTCTTTCTTCCTTGAGTTTGTCGAGAACCCATGCGAATTTGAAGGTTTCTTTTCCAAGTTTTTTTGCTTCCTCTTCGTAGGTTTTAGCTACTCGTTCGTTTACAGCGCCAGTTAGGTAGAACAAGTGGCCTACAGTGGTTGATTTACCGTGGTCTACGTGTCCGATGATGACAAGATTTAGGTGGGGTTTTTGGGCTTTACTCATTCATTTCTCCTCCATATTTTATCTAGATTCTTTCCTCCAATTGTATTGAAATTCGGTACAACATCAGTTCGTTCGGTTATTTTAATTTTCCTCTGCACCGTTGTATAACCAGCTTTCAACTTTGTTCATAATCGGCTCGTTTACATCTGACTGAAAAATATAGGGCAGTCAACTCAGTTGCTGATTTCATTAAAGAGCTAAAAACGAATAAAACATTAGAGAAAAGAGTTTAGGGAAATACAAAGCATTTAATTGAAGTTCAATTCAACCTTTCGTAGGGGGAGCGCATTGAAAGAGGAGATGACGAGCTTCGACATCGCGTTAATCACTTCCGAGCTTAACCAACTCATACTGGACGCTCGGATTGATAACATCTATCAACTTGGTCATGTTACTCTGCTCTTAAAGCTTCGTCAACCCAGCCAGTCTCCCCTTCATTTGTTAATCGAAGCGGGAAAGCGAGTTCACTTAACCTCCTATACACTTGAAAAGCCGCAAAAGCCTCCAGCCTTTTGTATGGCTCTACGAAAGCACATCAGAAACGGCAGAGTCGTAGACGTTCAGCAACATGAGTTTGAGCGAATAATAACCATCAAAGTGAGTAAAAAAACGGGAGAATTCCAACTTGTATCCGAACTGTTCGGCGAAGGAAACATCATTTTAGTAAGTCCAGAAAACGAGGTTCTCCATGCACTAACCTATCGAAGAATGCGGGATCGAAACATCTTGCGAGGCGAAACATTTCAGCATGCTCCGCCCCGTGGAAAAAACCCTCTGCATCTTAGTCGTCAAGAATTTGACGAAATAACAGGTTTCGGGCAGCTAGAAATAGTGCGGGCTCTCACAAAGTTCTTAAGTATAGGAGGTCTTTACGCTGAGGAGGTTTTGCTTCGAGCACAAATTGACAAAAATGTTCCGTGCAAGAGCCTTACGGAGCAGGAGGTTGACAGACTGTTTGTTCAACTTCGCCAAATTCTATCCGCCATCGCTGCTGAAAAATCACAGCCTCACATCGTGATTGATGACAAGGGCAGCCAAATTGATGTGGTTCCTGTTTCTCTGGAAAAATATGCTCGTTTCAAACAGAAAGTGTACAAAACCTTCAATGAAGCTGTTGATGAGTATTATATGGCAATGGGTGTAAAAGAAAAAGTGTCTGAGACAACCGAAGAGGTTGAACGTGAACTAGAAAGACAGCAAAGAATTCTGCAAAGGCAACAAAAAAGCCTAGAAGATTCAAGGAGGAAGATGGAATTAAACAGGAAAATTGGAGACACAATTTTTGCACATTTAGGTGAGCTTCAGCATCTCCTCCAGAAAGTCGTGGACGAGAAAAAGGGTGGGAAACCGTGGAATCAAATAATTTCAGAACTTGAAAAGGAAAGAGATGCTGGGCATGTTCCCGCCATCTACTTTCACTCTTTAGAGCCTCATCGCTTAATTCTAAATGTTTCCGTTGAAGACGTAGTCTTCTCTCTTAACCTTCGTCAATCTGCGCAGGTTAATGCGTCAGGTTATTATACAAAAGCGAAGAAGGCTGAAAAGAAACTGGAAGGCGCTAAGAAGGCTGTACAAGACACTGAAGCTAAAATCGATGAGCTGCAACGAGGATGGATAAAACAGGCCAAGGAAACTGGTAAGCGTCCACCTAAGAGAAGGAAAAAGGTGTGGTACGAAAAGTTTCGATGGTTCCATTCTTCTGATGGTTTTCTAGTGATAGGTGGAAGAGACGCAACAACCAACGAGATTCTCATAAAGAAACACATGGAGCCGCAAGACATCGTTTTTCACGCTGACATTCCCGGTGCACCGTTTGTTTTAATCAAGACTGAAGGGAAAACTCTGCCTGAACAAACGATTGTGGAGTCGGCTCAGTTTGCAGCTTCCTATTCTCGAGCTTGGAAAGAAACGTTTGGCGCGATAGATGTCTACTGGGTTCCTCCCCAGCAGGTAAACAAGAGTCCACCGTCAGGTCAACATCTCAAGAAGGGGGCGTTCATGATTCACGGTTCAAAAAACTACGTTAGAAGTGTTCCGTTAAGAGTTGCAATTGGAGTTAACATAAAAGAGGGACAATCAACAGTCATCGGAGGTCCAGTTGAAGCCATTTCAAAACAAACAAACAATTTCGTTGAAATAGTTCCGGGAAAGCACTCCAGCAGTGAACTTGCTAAACGGATACGACGGTTACTGGCTAAGAAGGCTCCTAAAACTTTGGAAAAACTGGTTCTGGAGATTCCGTTGGAGGAAATACAAAAGTTCATTCCTTCAGGTGGAGGAGCCGTGAACGTTGCTGTGCGCCGTTAAGTCGTTAGTTTAGCTATTGAGTTCTTTAACAGTTTTCGCAGGTGTATCTGGTTCTAACACCCATAAAGTGGTGACATCCTCCTGCAATTTTTCTCTTTTTTGGGATTTCACTGCTGTTTTCCGGGAAAAATACTGTTTTTAACATATCTTTTCGCTATATGATTCAAATATGGGCTATGGGAGATTAGAACCCCTGATGGCGACGTACATAGCAGTTTTGGAGAAACTCTGTTTTTAACATTCTGCTGCTATTAAGAACCAAATATGCGTTGGAACTCTTTGAGGTAGGTTTTGAATGTGTGTGCTATATGGATGGCGAGTTTTTCTTTTGAAAGCGGAAATAACGGCGGAAATTATGTCTCTACTAGCCGGCGGATATGGGTTTTCAGCACAGAACTGGGGGCATTTGTTCGGATTCCTCTGCTATTGAAGTGAGTGAGTGTGGCTTGAAAACCAGCAGTTCTTAACTCATCTATCGTTTTGGTTAGAGGTGGAATTCGTAAATTCAATTTGTCACAGACCTTATCCATCGCGTAATAGGTGACTGGCGCTTCTGTTTCAATCTGAGCCAAAGACAGTAACTTGTGAATCTTCTTTTTCTGTCCAAGATGCATTTCAGCAACTTCTTTCTCCATCAGCGCACAGAATTCTTCGTCAAAAATTTTGCCAAGCCATAAGGGTCCAGCGGCGTTCAGTTTGGAACCACACTCGACGCAATCTTGTCTCCAAGGAGAAAACATTCCTTCAGACACTTCTCTGTGAAGGCAAGTGAAACAGTGAAGAATATGTCCCATCTTTCTAACGCTTTTGTCAGCTTGCTTTGCACCACGGCGGACCACAGCATACACTCGAACATAATGGTCCGTGCTGTGGGTGAATATGACTTCAAACCCTATTTCATGCTTCGCCGCGGTCATGGTTAGACATCCCGCTAAAAGCCGAACAGCCAACTCGTGACAATAGCTGGTCCGCAACGGTTTCCCACCGTACTTTCGGACACAAGCTTTGGGATGTACGCCGCAAAGAGGAGCCATGTCAGTGGCGGTTAAAGCCAGCAGCCCACCATTGCGCAAAGCTCGAATAGCAGAATCCATGTAAGGCACTGGCGACCCAAAAGGGTCAACGTCGACAAAGTTGAATCTTTTGCGGGGTATTGCGTATCGGCTTAAAAGTAGATTAGCATCTTCTTTTGTGACAGAAACTTGTTCAGTCAGTTTGTTACGCTCTATGTTGAGCTTGGCGAGCTTGATTGCCTGAGGGTTAATATCGTTTACCACAACCTTTCGTACACCATCAACCTCCACTGCAAACCTAACGCTTCGAATGCCACAGCCAGCTAAAGGTTCACAAACAGAAACCTCCTTTCCCACCTTTCGTTGATATGTTTGCAACGCCAAAACCGCCACGTCTCTATTCAACTCCATAGCTGGATTGTAAAACACTGGCGCCTTAGAAGGAGCATACTCCCAAACCTCTTTCACGTAGGCTTTCAGCTCAGGCACTACAACACTAGTTTTTCCCTCCCTCACAACTTCTGTGGGAAAATCTAAGTTCAAAATGCATCAACAATAAGATTTGTTAGCGTTCTATTTTAATAGGATTTGCGAAAAAGAATTTCAAGGTGAAACGCTTTGAAGCGCCTCATACTCATAACTGGACAACCAGGCATCGGCAAGACAACTGTCCTCCTCCAGATAGTAGACGCTCTGAAGGTTAAGGGATACAAGATTGGCGGTATGGTCAGTCGTGAAGTTCGTGAAGATGGAACTCGTGTGGGCTTCGAAATCGTTGACTTGAAAACCGATCAGAAAGGCTGGTTGGCGCATGTAAGTCAACCAGTTGGTCCCAAAATCAGCAAATATTGCGTGAACCTNNCGCAGGTTCAATCCTCAACGCTGTAGCAGATGCCGACGTTATTGTTGTAGACGAGATAGGTCCCATGGAACTGTTTTCACCCGCCTTCAAGGAGGCTGTTAGCAGAGCTGTAGAAAGCGAAAAACCAGTACTTGGAACTATCCATTACAGGGCGCGAGACCCGTTGATCACAGCCATAAAAGCAAGAGAAGATGCGGAAATTCTTGAGGTAACCCAAAAAAACAGAGAGCACCTCCACAACCTTATTATTGACAGAGTCGTTCAGTTCCTACAAAAACTGTCTTAAGAGCTGTTAACATGCGAATAGTCGGAGTGGATGATGCTGGCCGTGGGGCGGTAATTGGTCCTCTAGTAATCGCTGGTGTTTTGATTAATGAAAAAAATTTGCCTAGACTTAAAGAGTTGGGAGTGAGGGACTCAAAACGTCTTTCTCCCCGTAGACGAGAACAACTTGCTGAGGAAATACAGAAACTGGTTTTGAAATATCATGTCATAAAGTTGCTTCCAGCTGAGATTGACAAAGTAGTTGAAACTGGAAGAAAACTTCATAGACTGAACCGCCTTGAGGCTCAAACAATGGCTAAAATAATAACGGTTCTCAAACCTGACATCGCCTATGTAGACGCGTCTGACGTGTTGGCTGACCGCTTCAAAAATCACATAGCCGAAAACCTTTCTTTTGATGTCCAAATTGTATCAGAACACAAGGCAGATGCAAAATATGTGGTTGTGTCAGCAGCCTCCATCATAGCTAAGGTGGAGCGTGACAAAACAATTGCCGAGTTACGACAGAGACACGGAGACCTAGGCTGTGGCTACCCTACCGACGTTAAAACCATAGAATTTTTAGAAAACTGGATTCAAAAATTTGGATTCTACCCAGATTTTGTGCGTAAATCATGGAAACCAGCGAAAAGACTGAAAACAAGAGCTGAAGCAAAACAAACAAAACCTGTTTAGGAAACAGAAGAGCTCTTCACTATTTTTAATTCATCCTTCTCATAGGTTAGCAAGTTGTGGAATAGCCCTCTTATTCGAGAAACCACTTGAGGCTCATGAGCGTTTTTGTTGAGGAGAAACAGAGCAGTTGTTCTTTCTGAGGATAACATATCCGCCATGTACAGCAAAAACTTATAGGCTTGATCAAAGCCCACCAACTCGATGAGCCTAGAAAGATTATCAAAGATCAAAACCACGTTTTCTTCAGTGTGCACTTCTAGAACCTTGTTGAAGGAATCCAACATTAGAGCAGTGTTGTTAGCTGGCAAACTTATCTCGTTTTCAGAGATTGATTCTTGAGTTGAGGCTGAGGTCAACATCAAGAAGAATTTGATTGGGTGTTGTTCAGCTAGAGACGCGTAGATAGCACTTGTGCTAGACGTAAAGACAAATGTGGGCTCAAGGTTAGCCATCGCTTCCTTGGCAAAATCCACGACAATCATCTCGTAGTTAGAAGTGGGATCAAACTCCAGCAAAAACTTGCGACCGAGAAGCTTTTGGTGAGGCATGTCAATTCTTTTAGAGAAGGCGTCTGCATATTCAAGGAGATCGATAAACCTTGTTGACGGGTATTTTCCTCCGCCGAAAGTTTTGAGAATTTCGGTACCCTGCTCCTCACTCATGCTTCCAACGTTGATGGCAGTCAACTCCATTATGAAGGGTTCGTATAATACTCCTACGCCAGAAGGAACTTCCCATTTGGGGTCGTCCCAATAGTTCATGTATATTTGCCATTGACCTTTAAGAAAGGAGAAATCGCCTAAGTCTTCGATTTCCCTTACTTTACAACTCTTCCTCTTGGCTTCAGCTCTCCGTTTAAGAAAAAATTGCATGGCTTTTTCTTTGTCGAAGCTACCATCTGGCATGAAAAATTTGGTGAGACTCTTCATAAACAAGATGCCATTCTTTTCATATTTCTCGACATCAATTCCATATTCCTCAAGCTTGGCTCTGACGATTTCGCTCTCCTCGTCTGGGTAAAGGTAAAAGATCCAGTCACCGCGCTCTATTCCCTCACGTATAAACGCTGAGAAGACCTTCATTTTGTCCGCGGCTGGCGTGTATGTTATGATAGCCACCTCTCCATTCTTTATGTTAAGAAAGCTTTTAGCATCTTTTTGAAAAGAGGCAGTAAAGCGTTTCTGTCTCTGTCGTAAAAAGTTTTTGATGAAGCTTGACATTGGATGCGACCTACTGTTAATCTCATATTTTGTCTTCATATTTGATGTTTCTGAATTTAGAATCTGAATGTTTAATAGACTTCATGTTAAATGAAAGCTCGAAAACAACCATTCCGACTATAATAGACTTGACGATTGTCCGCAGATTCAATCATTGGTATTTCATATTTGTCTGAACCAGCCGTCATGCCCTATGTAACGAGCCGAGGTGGTAGTTACGTTCTCCTGTACTGTCTGTATTCCACTGGTTCCGGATCAAAGTGAGGACAGTACACGATGTCATCCACGTACCTTCTCAATTTGCCACAGTAAACCCTAGATGAACAAACTGCTTGCTTACAGTTGGTGCAATTGTCGCCCATTGATAATGGCGCCTTGTTGATTTGTTAAACAGAAATACACTAACATTTATGGATAAGTATTATGAAGAGAGAATCCATATTTTAAATGCATTTTCGACAATTCACTATTCCTTTGGTATCTCCGTAAACCCCTTATTCTTTTATGAAAGACTTGCTGAATCATCTAAACAATTATATACTTTCACAACGAATTGGATCACCATGAGCGAAAGAAAACCAACCATCCCGATAGCAATATCGATACTTGCATTTATAGTCTGGCTCATCTTCATTCTCTTCTTCACTCTCTTCTGGTCCACCAACTTCACTCTGTTCCAGAACATCATGATAACCGTCGTCTCTTTGATAATAGCGGGGCTTCTCATAGGCTTGGTGTGGGTTGTCTGGGGCATGAAATACGGCGAGCCCAGTGTCAGCTGATATTGTAGTTGAATTAACCGCTTAACTTCCCCTCTTTTTTTTGATTGAAATACCCGAACATTTTCGGGAAAAACATAAGCTTCGGCTCTTTTAATATTCTATTTGAACAAAGGTATGGGAGGTGAATGGAAAAATGAGAAAGCTGTCATTTGTGTTTGCTATGATGACTTTAGGCACGCTTGTAGTGTCAGTTGCTCCGGTGTTTGCTCCTGCTGGGAAGGGGCTTAATGCAATTTGGGCTGATGACAATATCTGGGACACCGTGTTAACTCCGGCATATTTTAAGGAACCCACAAACGCAAGATCGTTGGACAAGCTTTACGTGTTCGATAACAGTGGATTAACGGGACAGAGACCTGTAGGAGAGGCTGCGCCCTACGAAAAAGATTATAGCGGTGGACGATGGTGGGTTCAAGAGGTTGTCTTCACAGAAGCGGGAATAGCTGCTCACGACCCAGACGGTGACGGACAAGTAAACTTTGAGCTAATGAGCGACGAACAAATTCTAATACATCTTGGTCTTGGACATTTTACAATCATACCAACCAACACATTCTTCGAGTGTCCGCTGGTAAGTTTCAAGGAATGAAAATTTCGTGAAGCGTGGAACTAAAGCGTTAGTCAACCTACCTTCCCTTTTTTATGTTATTACGCGCGCGTTATTCTGCTCGAACATATATGAGAAGGAAAGGGTATTAGCCCATCCCTTCCCATAGTTTTTTCGTCGGCATGTCATATTTCTACCTCTTGGGTTGCGTGGGCATTGTTTTAATTTTAGAACGTGTTGTTCTAA
>JABAOH010008067.1_pt3 | contig 22916 bp, 29 predicted proteins | sample 7062181 | NCBI WGS metagenome assembly JABAOH01 (sample SAMN14538630, study PRJNA623070) | marine sediment metagenome | biome: marine biome [ENVO:00000428]; feature: marine pelagic biome [ENVO:01000023]; material: deep marine sediment [ENVO:00002113]; isolation source: pool of 5 deep marine... | reverse complement strand
AGAACCAGCCATCGTAATCTGCACCTCAGGGTTCGGCCACGCCGGGGCAAGTCTTCACCTGCTATCGGAATGGGCGCCAAACGAAGATGATTCCATCATCATAAATTCGGGCTATCTCCCTCCCGAGAGCCCCCTAAAGATAGCAAAAGAAAAAGGAGAACTCATCCACAACGGGCACAAGCTTCCCGTTCACGCCGAAGTAGAACAAATCGAGCTTTCCGGCCACGCCGACCAAACCGAACTCGTGCAATTCGTCAAGACATTAAAGCCGAAGAGGACGTTCCTGGTCCACGGAGAACCCGAACAGGCCAACGCCCTTTCCGACAAGATCTCAGCTATCACCGAAGTCTACATCCCGGAGACAAGCGAAACCATCGTCGTGTAAAATCCTGGTGCACAACACAATACGTTTCTACTCCAGTCAAGATTGTGCGCGCAGCAAATACGAAAAGGCTTTCTGCGTCAAAAAGTGGCGATATTCCCCGCAAACCCCCCTTTTTTGTCCGCTCTATTGGATTCGGAGGTTCCATATTCTTAAATCGGGTATCCTACCTGGAATGAGTAGGTGTCCTCTATAGGTTGGAAGAGATTATTGTGTAAACTCGGATTTCATGATTAGAGTAAGCCCAGAGTCACTTACCTAGAGGGTTCTAACGTAAACGACCTCACCAAATCTTGCAGAAGATATGGCAAACAAAAAAGATGGATCGAATCTATCTAGCTCAGTGCGCATAGGTCTTTCTGAGGCAAATGCGTCTGATCCATCCTTTCGTCTTGAAGAAGAGGACTTCGTCGCCTTCTTCCAGTTCCAAGAGGTCTCTGACTTCCTGCGGGATCGTAACTCTAAAATTCCGACCAACCTTCGCAGTAGCTAAAACTGCCATATTACATCACGTAGTTATTAGGTGATACAGGTCCTAAAGGAATTGCCTGTCCGACCTTTCAAAACTCTATCCACAATGTGACTTCGAGTCAGATGTCCAACAAAAACTGGCAGTTTTCTGCGGAGAAGGATTTTCGCCAAGGGGCACTCATGTCCACGCCATGATTCTGTCTACTGGAATATTGGTTTCGAGTTGTTTTTGCGTTTGAGGGCTAAAAAATGATCCCGCCCCACAGGAGAATATGAGATTGACATATATCTCGATGTTTCTAGCCTATTAAATACAATAATGAGAGATCTTCACATATTATTTTTAGCTCGTCAAAAGGATTCTTGACAGTTCAGTATGGCTTTGAAAAATGTGGGACAGGTTATCCGCTAAGATAGAGTCTTTCCTAAGAAAGGAAAATACCCCGCCTAAGGTTGGATTAGGAATCAGAACGGGAAACGCGAATCTGCCGCCCTTCAAGATAGAGCACAGTGTGGTATCGTCTGATGTCGAAGTTGCGAAAGAGAACTTGAGAATGATGGCAGTAGAGCAGGAAATCCTAAGCCATGCTATTCGACGCCTTTACGAGATCGAGGCCAACGGAGAGATAGACAAATCTGAACGAGACCGCTTAGCGAGCAGATACAAGGAGCGGATGATCCAAGTTAAGAACCTGATCCAGCANNGTTCAGCAAGCATCTCGATGATTTGTACAGGAAAATGGGTGAGCTGAAAGTTAGTCTTGGCATGGAACCTGTTTCTACAAGCTTGTCCGAGGAGAAAAAGGAGAAGAAAAGAAAAAAGCGGAAGAGGAAGAAGCGTTCTTCAGGTGCTGAAAAGAGCCGAGTTGAGGAGAGAATTGGGAAAATACAGGCGGAGGTGGATGAAGCCCTCGGCAAGTTAGAGCGAATAGAGACGAGGACTTAAACCTTTACTTGTAAGAATCTTTGGTGCCGCTATGTAAGTCTTAGACCATGTGTGTTTGAGATGGTTGTCTGCCAAGTTTGTAGCAGGGAGTTCCAAAATGAGCATGGGCTTTATGTGCATTTGGCGAGGGCTCATGATGTTCACGGAACTCGTGGACGACTTCCCTTGAAGGTTATCCACAGGTTTTTCCCGCGGTTGAAGAAAAGAAAGTGGAGGAAAGCCAAGAGATTTTTGAAGAGGGTTGTGGGGAAGGATATAGAAGATGCGTGGATCAAAGGCTATGTTCAAGCCCTAAGAGGGATGATTGTAACCCTCCGGGTGGATCACTCACCTCCGCAACCATTCATCTTTAAACTCAGCAGCTATCATGAGGACCAACTTGAAGGAGCCAGGGAAGAGTTCATTAAGCTATCGGAAAAGCCGTTATACACCGAGTTCGATGGAGGCTACTTCCAAGCATGGGCTGATTATACCTACTACCTGCTTCATCAACGAACCGGGAAATGAAGAAAGATGGGCTTTCCTTTCTCAGTAAGGTATGTTTCAGCGCAGGAAGAAGCATTCTAGTGTGGCTCGCGAAAGACTTAAGAAACACCGTGTCCTTCTTTGCGTCTCGTGGAGCAAGTTCGATCATTTGGTGTTGACAGTAAATAGTTCTGATTGAAGCTGGAACGCCAAGCTGCTTTGGCGTCGAACGTACTCCTTGTAACGCGAGAATGAGCATATGAATGAGCAAAACGCCAGCCTAAAATCCCTCTCCCTTGAAATCTGCCCCGAATGCGGGGCTTCACTACTTGTGCGCGATCGGGAAAGCGCAGAGGTTGTGTGCACAAACTGTGGTTTCGTCGTGACCTCAAAGCTAGTTGACAGAGGACCTGAGTGGCGGGCCTTTACCCATGAACAACGCACAGAAAGGGTTCGGGTTGGAGCTCCCCACACTTTTACTATCCATGACAAAGGGCTCTCCACAAAAATAGACTGGCGAGACATCCATGGTTTTTCCCCCGAAAAGAAGGCCCAACTGCATCGCCTTCGCAGATGGCAACAACGAAGCCGTGTTTCCGGTTCAACAGAGAGAAACCTCGCTTCCGCCTTGTCCGAGATGTATAGGATGGCTGCACCGCTCAAACTGCCAAAAAACGTCATAGAGACAGCGGCCGTAATATATAGAAAAGCCGTCAAAAAACACCTAATCCGGGGCAAATCCATTGAGGGGATGGTCGTCGCCACGACGTACTTGGCATGCCGACGGTGTGGACTCATAAGAACCCTAGAGGAGATGGCCCAAGCCTCAGGGATCAACAAGAAGGAGGTCGGACGCAACTACCGATTCTTGGTCAGAAAGCTCAGGATTTCTATGCGACCTCCAAAGGCGGAAGAGTATGTAACAAGATTATGCAACGAACTCGACCTCCATGGAAAAGTGGAGGGGGTCGCCTATAAGATTCTCAAAACGGCTAGAAAGCTTAGATTAACCTCGGGGAGAGGCGCCAAAGGCCTCGCCGCTGCAGCGGGGTATCTCGCTTCTACAGTTGTCGGCGAACGCAGAACTCAGAGGGAAGTTGCCGGAGCCATGGATATTACGGAGGTTACCATCAGAAACAGGTACAAGGAGATGATGACGAGGCTGTTGATCGTCGTCACCCTGTAACAAACAAACATGAGAATTACGTGCAGATGGTGTCAAGAGCATGCCAATTTCAGGAAAAATGTATTTCTGGGGAGAAAAGGCAAAACATGTTCCACAGAGGTCTGGAGTCTACGCTCTCTACGATAAGAACAAGATCTTAATCTACATCGGGGAAAGCACCAACCTTCGAAAAGAATTCACATACTTCTTGAAGTCGAATTTCTCCGACAACCCTCGGAAAGGTGAAACCAAATACTATAAGAGAGAGCTTACTCCGAAGCAAGAAGAGAGAATGAAGGAGCTTCTCGAGGAGTACAGACAAGAACACGGCAAGCTTCCCAAGTGTAACCTTTCCCCTGAGCCCCCTAAGAAAGAGGTTGCCAGCGAATGGGGATTCTACTTCTACGAGGCCATCGACAAACCCCTCTACGAATCCGCCTTCAATCCACAAGACTTGAAGGAGAAAATCCGAAAGGTGCCAATTACTTCCCTTGAGTTCCACCAAAAACGAGGAGACTTCGCCAGGTGGCTTCGAAACGTTTTCAAAGATATCCAACTCGCCGACACTATCCATAAGATTGACACAACAGGGGAAGATCTTAGGCGAGAACTCTTGAACTCGTTGAGTAATCCAGAAACGGCAGAATGCCCCGGCTGCGGACTTGAAACAAGTCCTGTGAAGACTTGGAAGATGGCTGGGCGGCCGAGTAAGACTGGTGAAAGACTACAACTTACCATAGGTCACTACAAATGTCACAAGTGCAATAGAACATTCCGCAAAGTGATCGCAAAAAAGAAGATAAGAGCTTGAACGGCTGCGATGCGCGCGCAAGCGGGTTGAAAAAAGGGTCAATTATACTGAAGATTTTCGGTGATGTAAGTTATGGGGTTGAATAGGTTTCAGTCTAAAAAGCAGATTTTGATAGATGATGCTGGATGGGGAGACCTTCTTCTAGGCGTCGTAATTGGGGCTCTCAAACTTCCAGGACGCAGGTATATGGAACGCAGGATTCCGGTCTCGTCCTTTCAGTCACCCAACTTCGAACATAAACGGTACTTGGGTGACGCTGTGAAGATTGCCGAAGAGATTGTTGAGGTGATGCAACCTGTAAGGGAAACCCGTTTCAAGGTTTGCTCAGGATACGTTCTCTCCAGCATTCGTAGATATCTGCGAGAGCAGGGATTCAACGTGGAAGAAGCTGAAATCACCGGCGACCTCCAAGAGTTGGTTGAGAGAAGCTACGTAGAATGGTGCAAAGAAGTAGGAGTACCCACAGAAAGACGGCGAGATAAGAGAGATTTCTGGACGCTTCTAGAATGGGTTGCAGAAAAACCCAAACACAGAGAAAAACTCGTGAAGACGGGATGGAAGAGCTGGAAACAAAAGTGGCGAGAAAAAGCATTCCAAAAGAGGTTTCCGAAAGACTAGAGAAGTGAGAGAGACCGGAAGCGGTGCGCATAAACTGTGGTGTTGCATGCGTGCATGAAAAGGGCTCGGTTGGAGACCCTATACGTTTATAATGCACAACAAGGAACTTTCTTCACCCTATCTTAGTGTGAAGTTTGGAATTGTGAAGGTTGACGAAGGCTTTTCAGAAGCTCCACTGGTTCTCGGCGTTTATAGAATACCTTAGGGTTACGCGAGTTGGGAGTTGGCTTGGGTGGGTTATTAGTTTCGGGTTTGGAAGCATCTTCCTAGGTTTACCTTCTCTTGAGCGGTTCCTTGTTGTCTTGTTTGCTTTTTCCTTTGCTACAGCTAGTGTCTTCATCTTGAATCAATACTTCGACCGAGAAGAAGATCAAGAGAACGCGTTTAAGTCTAACCTGCCTGTTGCTGCTGGGAGAATGACGCCGCGGGCAGCGTTGATCTTTTCCGTTTTGTTAATTATTTTGTGTTTAGTCTTAGTAGTTTTGGTTGATGTGAATCTCCTATCTTTGTTTCTCATTTATCTTGTATTTGGAACCGCATATTCCGCTCCTCCCTTCAGACTGAAAAACGTGCCAGTTGCAGATTTTGTAGTGTCAGGTGTAGGCGGTGGTTTCATGCCATTCTTTATGGGGTTGGAGTTAACTGACAAGCTAAGCTCCGACATTTCAGTAATTGTGTTAGGGGTCGTGCCGCTAATGCTAGTTCACTGTGGCGGTCATATCCTTCAAGCCGTTGGAGACTATGAAGTGGACCGTAGAATGGGGGTTTCCACTTTTGTTGTTAAGTACGGAAGAAAGAACGGTGCCATTGTCGCTGGCTTCATGTTTCTATTAGCCGGTTTCTTGCCATTAGTCTACTCATTTTTTGGGCTACTCTCTTACAACCATTTAGTCATGTTTTTCATCGTATTCCCCCTTTCGGTACCAATCATCAAGCGTTATGCTACTGTGTTGAAGAAACCGTCAGCAAAAAATGTCATTAACATGCAGCGAACGGCGACAAAATACGGAATCATTGGGGCAACAGTGATGTTGGGTTATACACTACTCGTGAAAATAGCCAGCGCAAATGCACATTAGGCTACGCTCTCATACGAGCTACTCGCTTAGTTCTCTTTTTTATGCGAATCTGCGATCTCATCGATGCCTAGCATCCCTCATGTTCTTAGTTCGTTTCTTTCTCCAGTCCCTCTTCCTCTGAGTTCTTATCCTTTCTCTGGAAAAAGCATAGTGTTTGGAACCAGGTCTTCTGAATTGATCCAACCTTTCATAGAAGTCTGAATAGCTTATCTCTCCATCAGAAAGTGATGATGTGATCTCGTTCAATTTCGTTTTCTCCTCTTCTGAAGTGGTTCTGTCCCACGTCTCAGAGTAGGCCAGATAAGCAACGTGAAATCTGAAGTCGGATGGTCGGTCAATCATAAGTTTTGTTACTTTTTCGTTAGATCGTAATCTTTGTTCTTCAGTCATAACACTCAATACTCAGAAAGTGCAGAAACAGTATACGTCAAAGCACACTATAAATCTAATGCACATGCACATCTCCTCTTTAAAGAGCGAGAGGTAGCTGAAGTTCGTGTCGTTTTCACGGACGCGCGCAAAGCCCTTTGAAAAAACATCTGTTGCAGCGCTTTTATTGCTCTCCAGTTCCTATTTTGAGAACCACCCATCAATGGCAAAAATGTGCGCGCGCATCGCGCTTTCAACACTTTTTCAACATATAACAGAGGAACTAACAAGGCGCTTTTGAGGTTATCTACTATTGTATAGCTCTTTTCTCTGACACTTTCTTCTCCAACATCGTCAAATTGTATATTTGAACATGAATGCGTGGGAAGGTCTTTCTCTACTACTTCTCTTCTTTTTCAGCCTTTGGAGAGATTCTTTCCGTTTTCCCATATTAGTCGCTATTTTTCGTGGCGTTCCACAGAAAGTCTAAGCTCGGCAGTAGTCTTCTTTAATGTAATGACATCGCTCACAGCTTTAACCACATTTACTGGAAGGTCAACTGTGACTTGCCCAAACATGGGTTTGTCGTATCCTAGAGTTTCTGTAGCTCATCATCCAACTTGACGAGAAGATGGGTGACTTGCCATTTGCGGGGGCCCACATCGATTTCAATCCCAGCAACTTCTCCCACAACTTGCGCCTTAGTATCAATTACTTGCTTACCCTCTAATTGCCCTGGTCGCATCAATTTCCACTTCCTAACAGTTGCCATTTATTACACAGTAATCAAGTAATTAATATGCTTTGAGCAAACACTGAATTCTCACTCTCTTAATGAAACATCGATACTTTGGATGAAGCATCGTTAGATTAAGATAACGGAAAGTCTTTTTGTCTTTTGACAAGTATTTCTAAAGAATTTTTTTAAGTGCCTGTCAGGAGATATTGGGCAATTGGAGAAAAACAACATGAGTAAACCTATAAAGGAAATAGAGGGAATTGGACCCAACTATGCTGAGAAGCTTGCAAACATAGGCATACACACAGTTCACGCATTACTTGACAAAGGATGTACGAGGTCAGGACGAAAGGAGATTGCAGAGAAAACAGGCATCGCAGAAACATCAGTCTTAGAGTGGGTAAACATGGCAGACCTTTTCCGAATTGAAGGAATCGGAGAAGAATATTCCGATCTGCTAGAAGAAGCAGGGGTAGACACCGTAGTAGAGTTGTCAAAGAGAGATCCTGAGAATCTACATGCTAAGCTGAAAGAAGTCAATGAGCAAAAGAAACTTGTGAAACAACTGCCATCTCTTGACACAGTGAAGAAGTGGGTAGAAGAAGCCAAGAAATTACCTAGGAAAGTTGAATACTAGCTTTAGAGAACTCCAAACTTCACAACAACCCTTTCCTTTTTTTGAGCGTACCATTCATATTCTGTAACTGACGGAACTAACTCTCTTGTGAATAATCAAAGGATTTTTGACTATTAGAGATCGTTCTTCTCCGCTGATTCTATTGATGAAGTTCATATGCACATTTCCAGTTTTGTAGATTGTCAACTTTATTGTGAAGATTCCAACGTCGATTTCCTTGCTTTTCAATGTTTGAATTCCTGCGTTGCCAGTCTTTCTTCATCTAGAAGCTAACCTTCTATGCAAAATAAGTCAAGTTGCCACAATCGACATGCTTCTAAAAATGATACATATGTCCTCATTAAGAAAATTCAAGATCATTGCTCATGAAATGTGGAGAATGTGGGGAAACAGAGATTTCCCATACAAGCATGTTGAGTTTGGGCTAAAGATTTAAGCGCGCGCGCATGCTATATGCATACATACGAACTGGGTGAACAATTATCCTCACATTGTTCGAAACTCCAGTTTCTTCTTCTATTTCCTTGGAAATTCTTGCAGCAAGAAAGCTAGGAATAATAGTATCAAATGAAAACGTTTTAGAGAAACTTAAAGAATTTTGGCACAGAAATAGTGCGGAGGGCTATGACTCTAGGAACTTCGAAGCAGCGTTGGTGAGACTCGGTCTAGAACTGCGGAGAGGAAAGACTCATTAAAACTGAAGTCACTCTAAGACAGAAACAGAGCAAAGTCACAGAGTTGTACAGATTAACGATCTCGAACGTGGTCTTCTTTTATCGTTTTTTCGCTTTTCAACAATAGAGTGTATTGGTTGCTTGTTGAATGTCTATTAGCATCATCTCCTTCAAACCTTGCATAGATTTCGGCGGTATTATCCCATCGATCAGACTTCTTGGTTGTCCATTCTATCTTGAAGCTCCCATCGCTCTCGGTTGTTCCTGAAGCCAGTAAGTCGTCTCCGCCTACGTCGCTCTCGAAGATCTTTATAGTTTTATCTGCAACTGGGTTCCCGGTAGCAGCTTTTACAAGTTTTCCAGTGAACATCACTTCTGAATCCTCTGCAACGCTACTCGGTGGTGGATCTAGGATAAGAATCGTTTTTGTTGGTTCAGATGTTACTGAGGTCTTCTTCCTTTGGATTATTTCAGTGACGACGGTTCCGCTGGGGATTAGTATTTCCTCCGTTCCGTCCTCGCTTTCTAAGACAAGATGCATTAGTTTGATCTTTTTTACTACGCCCGTATGCCCCGAAACCATAACTCTGTCACCATATGTGAAGGGTCGTGAAATTAACAGAAAGACTCCGGCAACAACATGGGAGAGTATCGTTTGAGTAGCGAAGCCAACAACTAAACCTCCGAAGGAACCTACAGTCAAAGCCGCTGCTGGGTTAACATTGAACACGGAAGTCATCAAAGAGAGGAGAACAGCTATCCCCGATATCTTTGTTATAGATTGGACAGTTGCAGCCTCTGGATGGTCGGTTATCCTTCTCATGTATGCGTAGACTAGGCTACTGATCGCGTTAACAGCGAAATAACCGAAAACAAGGAGCAGCCCAGCTTGAATATAGACCAGATAAGGGTGAATCAACATTATGATGTTGCTGTAGGGCTGAAGATATGGAGGAATCTCTTCAGATGATGTCCATCCAAAAAGAAAGTTCACGAGAAACAATGAAAAAACGAGAACTACGATATAGAAAACGGCTTTGAGACTTCCGCGACGGAGACTCTGTGTTTTCTTTCCAACTTTAGTGAACTTCTCAGGCATTATGGCTAAACTCGTCTTAAATCTTGCAAACACATTTGCGTTTTATAAGTCTTCGGGGTACGTTGTTTCGTCTCAACGTTGGAAAGTCTAAAAGTGGAGAGTGACCTACCTGCGAATTAAGTTCATACAAAAATAGTCGAAACTTTAGGGTACACGAACTCATTTCTAGGGGTTAAAACATCCTTGAACACGAAACGAGGGTGCATCATAAGCTTTATTAAAAGCGCGCGCATTCCGAGAAACAGTCTCGCCGGAGCAAAACCTGAAAGAAATCTGATCCGCAGAGTACGCGTGGTGCTTTAAACTATTGGTGTTTAATGTTGATGAAAAAAAGATTGCTTATCTAAGCACTTATCCGCCGCGAGAGTGTGGTATAGCGAACTTCACCGGAGATCTGATCAATGCCATAGATCGGCTTAATGAGTTTCAACCATCAGTAGTTATTGCAGTGAATGAGAAGAGAGCAATCTACAACTATGATAGGAGAGTCAAATTCGAAATTGAACGCGACGCCTTTGATGATTACATCCAAGCTGCCCGCTACGTTAATCTATCTAAAGTTAACTTGGTAAATCTCCAGCACGAGTTCGGTCTTTTTGGAGGGGAGTGGGGAAAGTACGTTAATTCCTTCTTAGAGTCTCTTCAAAAACCAGTAGTAACTACACTCCACACAATCCTGCCAAACTTCAGATCAGCCGCTCGAACCGTTTTGGAAAGTATAGTACACCGCAATGCGGCAATCATTGTCATGACTAATACAGCGCTGGAACTGCTAAAGAATTATGATATTGAACCTGGAAAAATCACTGTTATCCCGCATGGTTGCCCCGATGTTCCATTTGTACCCAGCGAAAAACGTAAGCCTTCTCTTGGTTTGAAGGACAGAATAGTGCTGTCAACTTTTGGACTGGTAAACCGTGGAAAGGGTATCCAACATGTTATTCGAGCACTCTCTTCCCTCGTCAGAAAGGAGCCAAGAATTCTTTACCTCATAATCGGCGAGACTCATCCAGAAGTAAGGAAAATCGAGGGAGAGCGTTATCGGAAGAAGCTGATGAGATTGGTTGATGAACTCAAATTGGGAAAACATGTGAGATTCCACAATCGGTTCCTCTCCAAGAAGGAACTAATTAGGTATCTTCAAGCAACAGACATCTACATCACTCCATACGTCGATCGCAATCAGATCAGCAGTGGAACGCTCACATACGCCTTAGGAACAGGTAAAGCCATTATATCAACTCCGTATCTTCACGCTGAAGAAGCGTTGGCAGATGGACGAGGATTACTATGTAAGTTTAGAAACCCTAATTCAGTCGCGGAATGCATAAACAAACTTCTAGAAGATCCAGAACTAAGGCTTAGCTTGGAGAAGAAAGCCTATGCTCATAGCAGAAACTTTACTTGGCCAAAAGTTGCAGAAAAATATGTCAAGCTGTTCAATCGTCTCCTTAAAGATTAAGGGTGATAGATATTAAACCACCTATCAAACTAGATCATCTTGAAGCCCTGACAGATGATACTGGCATCCTTCAGCATACAAAATATTCGATCCCCAACAGAAAGGAAGGCTATACCACAGACGATAACGCCCGTGGACTGGTTACTTGCATAAAATTCCTTCAGCATTATGAAGATTCGGATGTAACCAAGCTAGCAAAGACGTATTTGAGCTTCTTATTCCACATGCAGAGACCTGACGGTAAATTTCACAATCTCTTAAGTTATGACCGTGAATTCCTTGATGATCTGGGGTCAGAGGACTGCATAGGACGATCTCTCTGGGCTTGCGGATATGCTATTTCAACTAATCTTTCTAAAGGCATTAAAACCACATCGAAAGAGATCTTTGACAAAGGCTTCCCGCATGCATCTAGCTTCAAAAGTCTTAGGGCCAAGGCCTTCACGATTTTGGGACTTTGCCATTACCATGAGGCTTTTCGTTATGACCAGAATCTCTCCAAGAACATTGTGTCGTTAGCTGATCAATTAGCGCGCAGCTATCAGCAAGTATCTTCTCCTGATTGGCGTTGGTTTGAGCCATACTTAACCTATCTCAATGGACGATTATCACACGCCCTTTTTCGAGCCTATGACATTGTTGGAGACGAGAGATACCTTCACATCGCTAAAGAGTCTTTAGACTTTCTTGTGGAGCTTCACGTAGTTGGTAAGAAATTTGTCCCAATCGGCAACAAAGGATGGTATAAGAAGGGTGGTCATAGAGCCTTATACGATCAACAACCAATTGAAGCGTCGTGTATGGTGGAAGCGGCTGCGACCGCCTTCCAAGTAATTAACGAGAAGAAGTATCAAGGAATAGCCTACATTGCTTTTGACTGGTTTTTAGGAAAGAACTCTAAGAATGAAATGGTTTATGACCGGACCACAGGTGCTTGCTATGACGGGATCACTCCTCAGGGATTGAACCTGAATCAAGGCGCTGAAGCCACGATATCTTATCTTCTGGCTCGCCTGGAATTGGAAACTCTAAGTCATGCGCGCGCACATGACATCGAGACCCGACGTCAAGTGGCCTCGAAATCCGAGCCTATGGCAGGGGTGGTTCGCGCAACCAGCATCGCTACTGGATGTGGAGACCTTGACGACTTGTTGTTGGGTGGGATTCCTGAAAACTACACAGTCGTATTGACTTCACCTTCGTGCGACGAAAGAGACCTACTGATCAAGAGGTTTCTTGAAGCCGGGGCAAAAAAGGGTGAAGTAACATTTTACGTCACCATCGACCCCGGTGGAGTAAAGACTCTCGCACGAAAGCATCAGTCAAACTTCTTCNNAAACTGAAAGGCGTGAAAAACCTGACTGATATTAGCATTGCCTTAACCTCAACCTTCCGCAGATTAAACAAGTCGCCAAAAGGTCCAAGAAGGGCCTGCATCGAAATCATCTCAGACGTTTTACTGGAACATCACGCGGCTTCTACTAGAAAATGGTTAACTGCGCTTATTCCAAAATTGAAATCGAGAGGTTTTACTACCTTGGCGGTAATGAACCCCCAAATGCATCCTCCACAAGAAGTTCAAGCGATTCTAGGTCTATTCGAAGGAGAGATCAACATCTACGAGAAAGAAACTAAGAAAGGCCTAAGAAAACATTTGAAAGTCAAGAAAATGGCAAATCAAAGATATCTGGACAGTGAAACGCCTCTAAGAAAAAAGAGGCTACAGAAATGAAAGTAATGGCGAAAGAGAAAACAACTCGCAGCCTAAACTTCCAGCCGATAGAGCGCACGATGTATTATAATGTTATTTTCCCGGATTTTAAAAGGCGCAATTTTAAGTTTATAAGTTAAGTATGATAAACACAGCTCTGACGGTAAGCCTGAAGCGAATCATCCATACAAACAATGTGCAATCTAAAAGGAGTCTAGAAAATGGTTGTGGTGATCTGGAAAAGTTGAAGGTCCAAGATCTAATGGTAGAAAACGTGGTGGCAACAGAAGAAGAGACGACAATCGAAGATGCGGTCAGAATCTTTTTTAAAAAACATGTCGGAGCACTTGTGATAGTGGACGATGAAAATAAATGTAAGGGAATATTTACAGAACGAGATGTCCTCAGAAGCGTAGCTAAGAAAGTTCCCCTTGACACGCACCTAAAAAAGGTTATGTCAAAAAACGTCATAACGGTAACGAAAAAAGATTCATTTGCAAAGGCTAAGAGGCTCATGGTTTTACATGGTATACGACATCTACCAGTAGTAGATAGAAAAGGACATTTGGTGGGAATGTTGACTATCAGGAGGATCTTGGATGAACTTGTTGGAATGCCACCAGTCAAGATTTAGAAAACGAGGCATGTGTGCAAGACGATTCTCAAATCTGTAATTTCCATTCATAAACAAGAAGTGCCATGAGATTCCAAAATCAGACATAGGGAAGACCTCTAATGAGGAGATTCCAGGGAAACCCGATTCTTAAACCAATAGTAGAACATGCTTGGGAGGCACGTGCAGTTTTCAACACCGCTGCTCTTCATATCGGCAGGCGAGTCCACATTCTGTATCGTGCCGTTGGTAATGACGGGGTTTCTCGACTTGGCTACGCCTCTTCATTAGATGGTTATCACATCGAAGAACGATTATTGTCTCCTGTTTTTGTGCCCGGAAATTATGCTGAAAATGGTGGTTGTGAGGATCCTCGACTAACTTTGCTAGACGAACAATGCATCATGGCCTACACAGCACTACGTGACCCTGTTTCAAACGCGCATCAGATTGCTTTGACAACCATTGCGACCGATGATTTTATCAATAACCGGTGGAATTGGGGAGAAAGATGCATGCCATTTGCAGGTGTTCGAAATAAGGATGCCGTGATTCTCCCTCGCAAAGTTGGCGGTAATTATGTTATGTTCCATCGTATTGATCCAGATATCTGCATAGCATATTCTAAGGATCTCCAGCACTGGTTTGACATAAAGGCAATAATAGAACCCAGGTTGGGAAAGTGGGACTGCTGGAAAGTAGGCGCAGCCGGCCCACCGATAGAGATCAGCGAAGGATTGCTTTTCATATATCATGGCGTAAACTTTGAGAAGATATATCGCCTCGGTGCCATCCTTCTTGATAAGGATGATCCCGAAAGAGTTCTGTGTCGTTCTGAAAAACCCATTTTGGAGCCCACCACAGACTATGAGCGTTTCGGAAGGGTGCCTAATGTTGTTTTTAGCTGTGGGGCTATTTTGATGGATGACCAACTCGTTATCTACTATGGAGGTGCCGATAGAGTCGTATGCGTAGCCACGTACGACATAAGCGAACTACCACTTTTCTAAGGTATCCTCACCAAGCTTTAATGTTCAAATCTCATCACAGGAATGAAAGAAAGGCGCGCGCAAGAGTTATAAAACAAGCTCCCCATTGAAGAGCTAGTTCCAACTTAACCAAACAAGGAGGTGTATTGCACTGTCTAAAGACCAAAACACTGTGTATATCGGAAGAAAACCACCCATGAACTATGTAACGGCAATCATAACAAGCTTCACCAGATCTAACTCTGAAGATGTTACATTGAAGGCGAGGGGAAGATCAATAACAACGGCTGTTGATGCTGCTGAGATAACTCGACGCAGGTTCATGAAAGAATTGAACATAGGCACGATAGAGATTGGAACAGAAGAGCTACAGCAAGAAGACGGGAGAACAAGAAACGTTTCAACCATCGAAATCACGTTAACACGTAGTCCTCCTGAAAAGAAAAAGGTAGGAGAACGGAACACAAAAACGGAGTCTGTACGCATACAACCTACAGGGCTGACAAGCATAGAGGGCATCGGATCGAAGAGGGCAGAAAATTTGAGGTCGCATGGTATACACTCGGTTCAAGACCTAGCAAAACTTGACCCGAAAGAGCTTTCTGAGAGGCTCCAGATTTCAGAGAAGAGAGTTTCAAAATGGGTTGATGAAGCTAACGAAATCCTTAACAAGTAAGAAAGGGTGCAAATGAACGAGCACACATGAAGAGAGAGAAAAGTCATCTCTCTTCCAGAGATGCAGGCAGAAAAGAATATTGATATTACAACTTGAGAACTGAATATTATGAAGGTTCTTTATGGAGGAAGTGAATATGATCTGCCCGGTTTGTGGCTCGGATATGCAGGAGTTATCGCCTCAAGTCTGGAGATGCAAGTGTGGTCACCGCGAAATAGTTAAAACATCTAAACAAGAGAAAACTGAAAAAGAACAAGCTAAAGAAGAGTACAGAAAGAGATTCTGGGAAGAAAAGAAAGGAGTTAGGAAGGCGATCTCTCATAAGAAGCAGATCGTGGATCGGAAAAAAAGAACATCCGTCTAGAATCATATCGCTAAACGATTGCGCATATATTGCTCAATTCATACAAACCTTCGCCCGCGCTATTGTTTGATTTCCAGAATCTTGCCTCCAGCCTTCTTAATCTTCCTAGTCGCGGATTTGGAACAGGACTTCACTTGCACAATAAGCGGACGGGCAACTCGTCCTTTTCCGAGCAGTTTGTCGTAGCCGAGACGATTTAGATAAACCTTTACTCCCTCCTTTGTTTTCTCGGCTTGTTTGCTATCCAAAAGACTGTCAATCTGTTCGTCTAGTTCCCCAACGTTGATTGCACTTACTTCCTTTCTTATGAGAGGTTTAAACCCGTGTTTTCNNGAACCCTATCTTCCCGTGCCCTCCTCTTTGGCCTCCTCCTCTATGTTGACCTACTTGACCGTATCCGTGGGTTCTTGATCCGCGCTTTTTCCTTATTTTTCTTTTCTTGTGCGGCATTTTTACGACCTTGTCTGCGATTTTGGGGTTATTCGAAGAAGTGATTTCAGGTGGAGTTTCTTCCGTAGTTCTGTCTTTCTGTTTCTTATGGTGACTTCAGTCACGTTTGCTGCTCTGCTGATTTTGGTTTGGGTTAGTTTTTCGTTGGTTGTTTGGCTGGCTATGTATAGTGCTGATGCGGCTAGTCCTGATGGGTCTTTTCCTGAGGTGATGTGCCTTCTTTTTGCCTCCCTGACAATTCTTGCGGCTAGTCCTTGGGTTTTCGTGGAGGCTCCGGCCTTTTCGGCTATCTTGGTAACGTAGTCTAGTGGGTCATCTATGGGCATTTTGATGTCTAGTCTTCTTAGAAGTAGCCGGTAGCATCTTGAAAGTTCCTTTTTATCTCTGATGCTTGCTTCAGCGATTTCTTTGAGAGTTCTTGGTGTTTTTGTGAAACGGCAGGCTGCGTATAAGGCGGCTGCTATGATGGATGCTATGCAGCGTCCTCTCACTAAGTTTTTGTTTAATGCTTTTCTGTAAAAGACAGCCGCTGTTTCTTGGACTGAGGTTGGAATGTGGAGTTTTTGTACGAGGCGTTCGAGTTCATTCATCGCGTGCATTAGGTTTCTAGCCTTGGATTCGTGCATTCTGGATCGAATGTGCCATCTTCTGAGGCGCCACATTTGACGTTTTGTCTTTGATGGAAGTGGCCTTCCAAAGGCATCTTTGTCGATTTTGATGACTGTAGAGAGCCCTTTATCATAGCGTGAGTATAGAGTAGGTGCCCCAGTTCTCGGTCTTGATTGTTTTTCTTGCAGAGTGAAGGCTCTCCATTCTGGTCCGCGGTCTATTATAGTGTCTCGGATGACTAATCCGCAGGTGCAGCACACTGCTTCACCGATCTGCATATCCTTGACTAGACTTTCGCTTCCGCATTCTGGACATGTAGAATAGGTGATCAGCTGCTGTGTCATCTTACAATGTTCCTATACTTATAGGAAGGCGGCAAAACGTGCAAAAGTGGAATATTGCCGGAATTGCGCCTCTTAATAAGTGTATTCATATATACTCATAATGACATAAAAGGGTTCGGACAGGTCGGAAAAATGTGCATGTGATCAAATCTTTAGGTATCCTTTCGACCTCAACCATCCCGTTTGATTTTTCTTGTACCGCCAGATAATATCGCCCCTTTCCTCAAACTGGAAGTCCCAAGGCGAGACGAGAACGATGTCTCCTCGCCTTACCCACGCTCTTCTCTTCATCTTTCCACGTATTCTGCAGAGACGTTCGTGTCCATCTTGGCATTTCACTAGAACCCTGTCAAATCCCAGTAGTTTTTCTGCTATTCCCAGAACATCACTGCCCGCAGGTAGCACCATGTTCTTGAATTCTTCCTCGCTTTTGACCTTCTTTTTTCCCAAAGTCTGGCCTCTAGATTGCTGCTTACATGAGAGGCATCACTTAAATATGTTCAGGAAAAACGAGACATGGCGCTTGTCCCATCAAAAAGCTGATGTATGAGCCACGCGCAAGATGAATGCACAGGTTACTGGAGGAAGGGGGGTCCTTCGACAACCACTCATAGGTTGCATGCATGCAAAGTAATATCTAAAGGCTTGAATCCCAACAAAGTGAAAGTACGGGAATTCATGACTCAGTCTCCTATAACGTGTTCCCCCGATTATTCGGTTCTTCAAGCGGCTAAGCTCATGGCCAAGCATGGAATAAAGCGTATTCCCGTGGTCGAAAACGGTGAGGTTGTTGGAGTTTTTACCTCCTATGACGTAGCAGTGTATAGGCGAATCGTAGATTACACCGACTTCAGCTTTTAAGCTATTTTCCCGGCACGGAACGAATGAATTTCAGGGCATGGCTGGTTTGCTGATTAATATTTTCGATTTAAATGGGAATTAGCAAAACCTTATATTGCCTTATCTTGTAATAAGAGCCAAAACAATGAGGTGAAAAGAGTGTCTACACAGAAAATAACAGTTGAACTAGATGCAGATTTGCTGTCAAGACTGAAGGCAAAAGCAGACGCAGCAAACAAAACACCGTCCGAAAAGATCGCTGAAATTCTTAGAGAAAAATTCAAGGCATAGGCGTAGTACCTTAGTTTCCTTGAATTCTTAACTTGAAACTTCCCCTTTTTTCATGACAAGCTAAAACAGCAGCCAACTAGGAGGTGATAGGAGACATGCCGACACATGGAGCGCTTTCGAAGGCAGGAAAGGTTAGGTCACTTAGTGGCGGAGACAAAAGCGGTTTAAAGTCCAGACCTAATCCAAAGGTTAATACCAGGAGGAAATATCGCAATCGTGTCGTCTTGCAGAGAGGAGTTGGGCAATATAGACCTGGTAGACGCCGGTATAGAAGGAGACGAAGAAGATAACGGCTAGACTTACAGGTGCTCTAAGAGCGCACGCCCACGTGGTTCTTAAAAAGTGAAGGATTTGAGAAGAGGGGTCGAAGAGACCCATACTTGCTTTCTAAACATACTTTCGGTGTTTGGCGCAGGATACGCAGTAATAGACGATGCTTCTTCCGCTGCTAAGATAAGCGCCCTGTTTCTTAAGAAGCTCCCTCAGCCTACGATCTAGAGGTAGTACAGATTTACGTTTCTCCACTGCCTTATCCCGCGGCACCATCTTTCCACACTGTACACACTGCACTCCGACAGCTCTGCCGGACTGACCCTTCTTACGAGTTATCTTAGAACTCAAAACTATCCCTCCTTTTTATACGCGCGCGTCTGTCTCTTTCTGTCTACAGGCTCTCCAACAAAGACACTAATCACTCATTTTGCTCTCAATCGTCAATAGCTTCGCCAAATCCCTCTCCAAAAAACCTGTCCAACCATGCTCGAAATGAAAACCGGCATTATCACTAATCAACCTAACATCACAAGAATAATGACCATCGACATAACCCTTACAATCAGACTTCTTTCTTGGAACGTGTCCGCACTTCGTCCTACACAAATTCTGTACGCAACCGTTTATCACTAGATAGAGCCGCTCCGACTTGAAACGAGGCGTGATCCTTTCCGAAACCGCCTCAATCTCCTCGCGCTCCATCTCCCTCTGCGCCGCCATCGTAAACCGCTTCCCAACAAGAATCCCCTTATCGTAACTCTTCTTCTCCAAAACCTTGCCCATCTCCCTAACGGTATCCACACCAACATACCCGGACTTCGACTTAGCTTCAGTTATAACTCGTATCAAAATCTTATCATCTGACTCCGAAGGCGAAACCGTAAAATCCACCCGACCATCCTTCTTTCGGGTTCTCATAGTTTCATAGTCTCTGACCGCCGAAATCACCTCAGCCTTCTCAACAAACTCTCCTCTACTCACTTATCATCCCTCCAAACACCAAAACTTGTATGTGCACCACTAGAATACACCTCTCTTTTTGATAGGTTTGTCGTGTGATTTAATTTTTTCGATTTAAATGGAAATTAGTAATTCTTATATGCGCCCAATCCCACTTCCTAAAGACGTAGAGAACTCGTTTGCCATCTTCCATCAATCACCTCCCTGGAAGATCTCACTTCAGGCAGGCGGGTTCTCCCTTGACATCCTTGTCTTAACCAAAATGCTTGCGCCCGTAATCACAAGTATGGAAGAATAGTGGATCCATGGATAATGTCTGACGAGGAAATTGAGTTTCTGAAGGTTGATGCATTGAAGCCCAGTCTCAGAAACGTGAATGTAACTGTGAAGGTTGTCAACATAGAAGAGCCTCGTTCAGTAACCTTCCGAAGAGACGTTTCTGTGCACAGAGTCGCAGAGGCACTTGTGGGCGACGAAACGGGATTCGTAGTGTTGATGCTTTGGGACGAAAAAATCGCATGCATGCGCGGGTTCAAGCGGCACTTAAAGGCGAGTAGGTCTTGAACGAGTTTAAGAAGGCGCCTGGCATCAAGATTGAGAACGTCGTCGCCTCCGCCAGCCTAGAACATGGAATCGACCTGCAAGCGGTGGTAAAAGCGTTTCCATCGATTGAATATAGGCCGGATGTGTTTCCAGGTTTGGTATTCCGCACGAAGAGGCCGAGAACAGCAAATCTGATCTTCCGTACTGGAAAGATGGTTTGCATCGGGGCCAAGTCGGCGAAAGAAGCGAGAAAAGCCTTGAAGAGGGTTGTTAGAAAACTGAAAAAGAGGGGCATGGTTATCCGCGGTAAACTGCGCATAAAGATCCAGAACATAGTTGCCTCCGTTATCTTAGGCGGAAAGGTGGACCTTGAGGGCGTCTATGAAGTTGCGGGAAAAACTGGCTTAGGAGGAAGAATGATGTATGAGCCGGAGCAGTTTCCAGGTCTCATTTACAGAATGGAGAACCCTAAAGCGGTGATTCCCATCTTCTCCAGCGGGAAACTGGTTTGCACTGGAGCCACAAAGGAGGAGGAAGTGCACCGAGCCGTTAAGAAGCTTCGTCAGAAGCTGGATGAGAATGGGACGATAGTTTACGATACACTGTGAGGGCGGCTGGAAATGAGTGTTGTGACTATCTGTGCAGAAAATGTGCGTTATGGGAAGGGACTGCGGTTGTTCAAGTGTCCAAAATGTGGCAGGTGGAACCGGGTGGGGCATCAGCATGTGGTGCAAAAAATCTTTGTCATCACTTGTAAGCGGTGTGGAACAAGGTATCGACTCAAATAAGATTGGTGAAAATCGATGAAACTTGTATCAGTTCTGCTTCGTGAAGAATATTTGAAAGGGCTTAATGAACTCGTGAGGTTGGCATTTGTCCAAGTCGAAGCGTGGCTATTCGAGCGAATTGGAAACATGATTATGATGGAACTGTGGGATAGGGGAGAAGGATAAGAATTGTTGGGATGAGATTTCACTTTGAAAACTGAATCAATAGAGGAAAGGAAGGCTCGAAATCTTCTCAAACTTAGGCGCTACAAACTGATAAAACGCGAGGGGAATGAGAACGTTATCAGCCTTTTGGCCAGGATTCCCAACGAGAGGAAGCATGTACTTATTTGGTGTATACTAGCTCGAGTGGTAGGAGTAGTTTACGTTAAAAAGATGGAAAAAGCCATGGAAGCAGCTGGAGTTGAGAATGGAATAATAGTTGCTAATACGCGATACACGTATGCGGCTAGAAGGAGGGCAAGGAAATGCGGGATAGAACTAATACCCAAGAGGTTTCCTCCCTTCAACATTTTTGAGCACAAGTTCGTGCCAAAACATGAGATCGTGAAGCCTGAGAAAGCGAGAGAAGTTTTGGAAAAATATCGAGTGCAAGGTCACAAGATGCCTTGGATTAGAGCTTCGGACGCTGCGGTAATTGCGATTGGTGCAAGTCCTGGAGACATCCTTAAGATCACAAGGGAAAGTTCTACGGCTGGGAAACATTTTTTTTATAGGTATGTTGTTGAAGGGTAAGGTTGTGTAAAGAAGATATGGTTATACACAATAACCCTTAGGAATTTCTCCCCAAATTTCTCTAATGATCTTCTGGACCTCTTCTTTTGGCAATTCCAGTCTGGACGATGTAACCTTTGTATAGTCCCTCTTCACTGTGTTTGTCAAACACTCCATAAGGCTCCAGCGCTTTATCGAAGACAAAGGTAACATGCCGCCAAAAGAGATCAATCTCATCAGGAATCCGTATAGCTTGATTTCCTCTTGAGCTAAGGGAACTGAGCAAGAGTACCTTTTTCTAACGAATTCTACGCCCTTCTGTGTAACGACTGCGTATCGTTTTTGTGCGATTACAATTCTCCGCCGTTTTCCGGGAGAAGGAGATGCCGGTACTCTTCTCATGTTCAATCAACCATGCGTATTTTATCGGTCAAACAGACGTCGACGTAACATGTAAATTAATAGAGGGCTTTCATTTAAATTTGTTATTTTCGATTTTGATGGAAACTAATAAATCTCTTACTGTTGTATGGTGGAATAGAGGCTAGATAATAAGGGATTGTTATATGTTAAAGAACACGCGGAGAAGAAGCGAACACGGCTATTTCGTTACTGTTTCCAAAGTTTATGAGCCCATTATGAACGATGACTGTGTGCAAAGATGGTTTTTAGAGTTAAAAAGGAAGGATGGATGGAGATCGACTGCACCCGTTTTTCTCAGAACCTTGCATAAGTTTGCTGAATACTCCGGTAAAAGTCCTAGTGAATTGGTTGCTTTAGCGATAGGAGACCAAGAAGTTGAAGGCCCAGAGGAGCGGGTTTCAGCAAGCTTTGAGGTAGCCAACGTTGTGCAAAGGTTTATTGATGAAATATTGGCTTCTGGTAAGCGCGAAAGCGCAAGGCTGGCTAGGGCTTGTTTGAAGTCTTTTTTTGAATCAAACGGTGTGTCTTTGAGCCTTGACCCTATTGCTCGAGTCGCCAAGAAGACCAAAATAGTTCCTAGCAAGGAGCAGGTTTATGCTATGGCTGATAATGCAGGGTCTTCAAGGAACCGAGCGATAATCCTGTGTATGTATCAGAGTGGTCTTGGAATAAACACTTTAAGAAATCTTAGCTACGCACAGGTTAGAGAGCAACTTGAAAAAGGCAGGATTCCAATCCGTGTTCACGTTACGCCAGATGTTCATAAGAAAGCCTCACGATCAGCTTACCACACTTTTTTTGGAGTTGAAGCGTGTAAGGCTCTAAGTGCTTATCTCGACGAAAGGAAAAGAAAGATCGCAAAAATGAGAAAGCAAGGTAAAATGGTGGACCAGCTGACAGAAGAAAGCCCATTGTTTGCGTCTGAAGGCAAAAACGTGCCTTTTGGAGGCAGGATGGCGGGGTCAAGTTTTTGGAGGGTGATCAAAAACTCGGCGGAAAAGGTCGGTTTGCAGAAAGAAGGCATTTGGCCTAATTGTCTTAGGAAAGCTTTCGAAGTTGAACTGAATCGATCGCTGATCGATAAGAATACGAGAAAAGTTCTGATGGGACGCCCCTTGCCAGAGGTGAAATATAATGTTGAAGAGGTTGAGCGGGAGTATCTGAGGTGCCGTTTTGGTAGGATTGAGCTTGAAAGGCTGGCTATAATCAAAGAGTTTGTGAAATCTGTTGGAATAAGGGAACTTGAAAAGAAGACACGACGTGCGAGGACTGAGAACCCCCGGGTGAGTGAGGAGGATGCGATTAGGCTTGTTGTAAGAGAAGAGCTAGGAAATAAACGCTAGGTGAGGGTGGCGAGGACATTTTGGATAGAGAGGAGATGCACAGGATCCTAAGGTTTGAGTTGGAGCAT
>JABAOH010139472.1_pt4 | contig 22921 bp, 16 predicted proteins | sample 7062181 | NCBI WGS metagenome assembly JABAOH01 (sample SAMN14538630, study PRJNA623070) | marine sediment metagenome | biome: marine biome [ENVO:00000428]; feature: marine pelagic biome [ENVO:01000023]; material: deep marine sediment [ENVO:00002113]; isolation source: pool of 5 deep marine... | reverse complement strand
GTGATCCGTGTAGGCCTTCGCGGTCGGCCCGTTGACCAGGTGCTCTGCACCGACCGCCTGCATGATTGCCACGACTCGCTCCGTCCCGCTGCCGGAAACACTCAACTCGGAGGAACGAACGAAACGAATCCCCTCGATCCCGAGACGCTGCGCCAGCAACGTGGTCGTGTGGATCGTGAAGTCGGCGAGTAGTTCGAAACGATCGGCGTACAGCTCGTCGAGCAGCGGCGCGCAGTCGCCATAGTGCGGCGCCGTGCGGTAGGCCTGGTGCAGGCTCTCACGGTGGCTGCGGCGCCAGTCGGTCGCCTCGTCGATGCGCACGTCGCGGATCGCCAGGCCCTCCTGGTGCCCGTGAGCGTGCACGGGAACGCTCAGCCAGCGAACCGCGCTCGAATCCTTGATGCGGTTGCGGTTGCGCCAGCTCCGCCGCGTGTACTGCACGTCGTCGAACCAGACGAAGACCTCACAGCGGCTCAGCAGGTCGAAGAACCCGCGCCACGGCAAGTAGCTCGGTTGGGTGATGCCACAGATCATGGAATCCAGCATTATCCCATTGCGTCGCGCAGGCCGATACTGGCGTTTCCTCGTCCCCTCCTACGTCGGCAAGCACGGCTGGGTCGGGATCTGGTCGAACAGGCGTATCGCATGACCGCGCCGAAGACGCTGCTGCGTAAGCTCGACGGCTAGTCGTCCGGGATCTCGAACAGGTACACGCCGTTGGCGGCGACCAGGCTCGTCAAGCCACGCAGGAATCGGTCGATGCCGTCGCGCCCGCCCTCCCGCTGCGAGTAACCGAACAGACCCTGCGAGCGTTCCAGGCGCTCCATCTCCCCGGTGTCCAGCAACACGTGGGTGAAACCTTGCTCTCGGAGTGATCGCATCGCCGCCCGTGCCGCGGAATCGTCATCGACCAGCTCGGCCGCCAGCGGGTCGTCCCAGACGTAGCTCGCGATACAGACGCGGTGGATATAAGCGGTGCGGGCGCTGCCGAGGACGCGGATTCGCGCCTCGGGACCGAGGTTTTCGTTGATGTATCGTGCGATCGGGGTGTAGCTGATTCGTTCGACGAGATAGTCGTCCGGGGTCAGTTTGCCGAAGATGACACGGCTTCCCCCGCCCGAGATCAGGTCGCACGCCGTGGCCGACGTGATGTAGCCCGTCACGACGACCCATGCGGTGATCAGGCCGAGCGCGACGCGCGCGGTCACATGTCGAAAACGATCCCACAGCGCGGCCGCACCGAGCGGGACGACGAGAAGGGCCCAAGCGTAGATCCGCAGATAAACAGTGAAGAACAGCAGTCCCAGCAGCAGATTCACGACGGCCAGAGCGAGCAGCCAGCGAACCTCACGCCGTTTCGAAAGCGCCAGGCCCGCAAGCAACAGCGGGATCCAGGCACGCGACACCTCCCCGCCGGAGCCGTACCCGGTGCGCCAGCCGATCGTGGCGAACCGCTGTGCGCGAGCGGCCACCGAGCGGTCGACGCTCATCCCCGTCTCGGCGCGCATGCGCGCCGCGTTGTCCTCGTCCCAGCCCCGGCCGCCGAGCTGCTCGTAGAACGCGGGGAAGAAGGGGTTGCCGCGATGGATCGTGTTGCGGATCAACCACGGCGAGCCGACCACGAGCGCGAGCCCGAGCACGATCAGGGCATGCCTCCAACGCGGACGGCTTCCCGGCAGCCACGGAAGCGAAATCGCAACGAGTCCGACCGGGACGAGATTGGCGAACTTGACGCCGACGGCCAATCCGGCAAGCAGACCGACGACGACCCACGGTCGTGAGCCGTCGGCTTCACCGGCGTCGAGGATCACCGCGAACGCGGCAAGGAGGAAGAACGCGCCGACCAGGTCAACCTTGAGGAACACCGCCTGGAAGGTGAAGAACCACTGGCTCACGACGAGCAGGTAGGCCAGGTTACCGGCAACCTCCCCGAATCGTTCGGCCGCCAGCCGGCGGAGGAGCAGCGCGGACGCCCAGGTAAGCAGGAAACCGGTGACACGGACCCCGACCTCGCCGGCGGCTGCCAGTGCCGGCGTGAAAATAAGTTCCGCGTTCTGCGGGTATCCGGCCAAACTGAACGTGTCGGGGTAGATCAGCGAACCGGAGGCCAGATACAGGTTGGGCAAGCCGAGGTGGTACACGAGGGCGTCGTAGAAGACGGGCGGCAGGGTCGCGTAGGCGAAGCCGAGAACTGCAGGCACGCCGAGGACAATCGCCTCGAGCCCACACTTGTGCCAGAAGCCGGGCACGCCGGCCCGGTCGCGCAGGATCCGCAGCGTGTCCAGCAACCCCACCGTTGCGCCGAGCAAGAGCAACCCGACCAGCAAGGGACGTGAGAGCCACCCGGCACTGCCCAACACGAAGACCGTGGCGACGATCGAGCCGAAGCCAAGACCGAGCGCCGCGTAGGGCGCGGAAACCCTTTCGCGTCCCCGCGGCCAGATCAACTCCAGCAGCCGGCACCCGGCGGCCCACGCCGCCGATACGACCGCTATCGCGACGACCAACGCTGTGGCCCAGGAAAAAATCCACACGCTCACGAGCGTCGTGATCATACCGTGAGAGAGTCGAAAGCCGTTGACCTCGTTCGTGGCCGGGAATAGTCTCGTGCCGGAGAGGCCCCGGGGCCGGGTTAACAGGAGGACGTAGATGAGAACGAAGGGTTGGTTGTTGGTGCTGCTCGCGCTGGTTTTCGCCGCGTGCGCCGGCGAGGAACCGGCGGAAGCCGAGCCTGCGGCCGAACCGGCGGCAGCGGAACCCGCGGCGGAGCCGACCGCCGATGACCAGGTCGCCGCGATGCAGGCCGATTGCGAGGCGGCCGCCGAAGCGATCGCCGCCCGGCAGGCCGAATCGTCGCTTTACGACCGGTTGGGCGGCCGTGACGCGATCGAGGGTGTCGTGACGGAGGTCGTCCGGCTGCACCACGAAAACGAGGCCATCGCGCACCTGTTTGCGGAGGCGGACGACGCGACACTGATCGCGAGCGTTACCGACTACCTCGCTGAGGTCGCCGGTGGCGACGTCACCTACGCCGGCGGCGGCATGGTCGAGGTGCACACCGGCATGAACATCACCAACGAACTGTTCCTCGCCGCCGGCGGGGACGTGCATGCGGCGATGACGGCCGCCGGGATCGGCGAGAACGAGATCGAGGAGGTCATGTGCCACTTCGCCTCGAAACATGGCGAGGTCGTCGGCATCTGAATCCGTCGCGCGGCTCGAGAAACGAAAAGGGCGCCCGGAACGGGCGCCCTTTCTTTATGCGATCCGGTCGAGCCCTACGAACAGCCGCTCGTGGCTCCGCAGTTCACGCAGGCGTAGCAGGCGCCGTTGCGCACCATGATCTCGCCGCACTCGTGGCACGGCGGCGCGTCGGCCTGGGCCACGAACACCGCCCGCTCCTGCTCGGCGAGTCTGGCCTTGGCGTCGGCATCGGCCTCGAACTCGCCCGACCCGCCGTTGACCGACAGTCCGCCACCGGGACGCTGATCCTCGGGGAGGAACTGCTGCGCCAGCCAGCGGAACACGTAGTCCACGATCGACTTGGCGATCGGGATGTCCGGGTTGCCGGTGAACCCGGAGGGCTCGAAGCGCACGTGGGTGAACTTGTCCACCAGGAACCGCAGCTCCACGCCGTGCTGCAGCGAGAACGAGATCGCCGTGGCGAAAGCGTCCGCAAAACCGGCCAGCGTCGACCCGGCTTTCCCGAGTGTGATGAAGATCTCGCCGGGCTGACGGGTGTCCGGGTAAAGGCCGACCGTGATGTAACCCTCGTGGCCGGCGACCGAGAACTTGTGCGTGATCGATTCGCGCGTGTCCTCGAGCTTGCGCCGCGCCGGCTGCGTGCCCGTGGCCAGGCCCGTGGCCGCGGCGGCCGAGCCCGCGGCACCCGTTGACAACGGCTGCGTGCGCTTGCAGCCGTCGCGGTAGATCGCGATCGCCTTGAGCCCGAGCCGCCAGGCCTCGATGTAGGCCTCCTCGATGTCCTCGACCGTGGAGTCGGCGGGCATGTTGACGGTCTTGCTGATCGCGCCGGAGAGGAACGGCTGTACCGCCGCCATCATCTTGATGTGACCCATGTGATGGATCGAGCGCTTGCCGTTCTGCGGCTTGAACGAGCAATCGAAGACCGGAAGGTGCGCTTCATCGAGCAGCTCGCAACCCTCGATCGTTCCCTGCTCGTCGACGTGGTCGACGATCTGCTGGATCGCGTCGCGCTCGTAGCCGAGCTTCTTGAGCGCCAGCGGCACCGTGTTGTTGACGATCTTGAACAGGCCGCCGCCGACCAGCTTCTTGTACTTGACCAGCGCCAGATCCGGCTCGATGCCGGTCGTGTCGCAGTCCATCATGAAGGCGATCGTGCCGGTGGGGGCCAGCACCGTGGCCTGGGCGTTCTTGTAGCCGTACTCGGTGCCCAGCGTGACGGCGTCGGCCCACACGCCACGTGCGGCCGACAACAGGTCGGTCGGGACCACTTCGCCATCGATGCCGTCGGCGGGGCTCTGGTGCTTGCGCATCACCTGCAGGAACGGCTCGCGGTTGCGGGTGAAGCCCAGGAACGGCCCACTCTTGGCCGCGATCCGTGCCGACTGGCAGTAGGACTCGCCGCACATCAATGCAGTCACGGCGGCGGCGTACTGGCGGCCGGAATCGTCGTCGTAGGGTAAACCACGCGACATCAACAGCGCACCGAGGTTGGCGTAGCCCAGACCCAGCGGGCGGTACTCGTGCGAGTTCTTCTCGATCGCCGGCGTCGGGTAGGAGGCGTTGTCGACCCAGATCTCCATCGCGGTGATCGTGACCTCGACGGCGTGGCGGAACGACTCGACGTCGAACTCGCCGTCGGGGCGGCGGAACTTCATCAGGTTGAGCGAGGCCAGGTTGCAGGCCGAGTCGTCGAGGAACATGTACTCGCTGCAGGGGTTCGACGCGTTGATCGGCGCCGTGTTCGGGCAGGTGTGCCAGGCGTTGATCGTGGTGTCGTACTGGATGCCGGGATCGCCGCAGACCCACGCCGCCTCGGCCATCTCGCGCATCAGCTTCTTTGCCTTGACCGTCTCGACAGGCTTGCCGCTCGTCACCGCCCGTGTTTGCCAGTCGCGATCGCCCAGCACGGCCCGCATGAACTCGTCGGTCACGCGCACCGAGTGGTTGGCGTTCTGGAAGAACACCGAGTCGTAGGCGCCGCCGGGGACGTTGAACTCGCCCGAGTAGCCGGCGTCGATCAGCGCCCAGGCCTTCTTCTCCTCGTCGGCCTTGCAGTTGATGAACTCCTCGATGTCCGGGTGATCGCAGTTGAGGATCACCATCTTGGCCGCGCGGCGCGTCTTGCCGCCCGACTTGATCACGCCGGCGAAGGCGTCGTAGCCCTTCATGAACGAGACCGGCCCCGAGGCCGTGCCGCCGCCGGCCAGCTTCTCGCGGCTCGAGCGCAGCGTCGAGAGGTTCGAGCCCGTGCCCGAGCCGAACTTGAACAGCATGCCCTCGGTCTTGGCCAGGTCGAGGATCGAGCCCATCGTGTCCTCGACCGAGTTGATGAAGCAGGCCGAGACCTGCGGGTGCTCCTCGACGCCGCAGTTGAACCACACCGGCGAGTTGAACGAGACCATCTGGTGCACCAGCAGGTGGGTCAGCTCGGCCTCGAAGGCCTCGGCGTCCGCCTCGGAAGCGAAGGCGCCGCCTTCGCGACCCCATCGTGCGGCGGTCTTGACGACGCGGTCGATCAGCTGGCGCACGCTGGTCTCGCGCTCCGGCGTGCCCAGCTGACCGCGGAAGTACTTCTGCGCGACGACGTTGGTCGCCAGCTGGGACCAGGACTTCGGCACCTCGACGTTGCGCTGCTCGAAGGCGACCTCGCCCCGCTCGTTGGTGATCACCGCGTCGCGCAGCTCCCACTCGATCTCGTCGTAGGGATGAACGCCCGGTTCGGTGTAACGCCGCGGGATGCGCAGGCCCTCCCGGAGATCGGGAAGAGCCGCTTTGGCAGGCGGTTCGTTACCGAGTTGAGGGGCGTCTACGCGATCTTGATCAGGCCGTTTTTCCGGACCGAGCATGTGGGGGGACCTCCTGGTTTTCGAGTTTCTCCTGGAACGTCGTCGAACAAGCCCGCGGAATTTAGCAAGCACGGATCNNCGTTCATGGCCCTACCCCACCCCAACATCTAGTGGTCCAGCGCGAGGCCTGGAAAGCCTTTTCGGGACAGAAAGTTACGCCCGCTTTTGCCGTGCTTTCGCTTCCACGACAGTGTATCACGACACCCGGCGCGAGGCCTCTCCCACGCTGGGTTTGCGCCGACCCGGCCGGCTCAGCCGGAGGCTCCCGAGATGCGCTCGATCGCCCAGGCCGCGTGGCTTCGAACGACCGGGTCGGGATCCTCGCGTGCCGCGGCATGCAGCAGCTCGAGCGCGGCGGGGTCGCGACGGTTGCCCAGCACGATGCAGGCGTTGCGCCGCATCCCCTCCCACTTCGCGCGCATCAACGGCGTCCCGGAGTAGGTCGCACGGAACGTCGCTTCATCCATCGCGAGGATCGCGAGCGGGTCCAGCCCTCGTAGGTCGTCGCGACGTTCGAACCGTTCGGCGTCGACCGGATGCGCGTGCGTTTCGTTCCACGGGCAGACTCGTTGACAGATGTCGCAACCGAAGATCCAGTCCGCGTTGCCCGCGCGTTTCTCTTCGGGCACCTCACCGCGGTGCTCGATCGTCCAGTACGAGATGCACGCTCGCGAATCGACGACACCGTCGGCGACGATCGCGTCGGTCGGACAGGCCTCGACACAGGCCGTGCACGTGCCGCAATGATCCGCGTGCGGGCCGTCGTCCGGATCCAGCTCCGCCGTGGTCAGCAGCTCGCCCAGCAGCAGCCACGATCCCATCGCCCGCGTCAGCAGGTTCGCGTTCTTGCCGATCCAACCGAGACCCGCCCGCTGGGCCCAGCCGCGCTCCAGCACCGGTCCGGTGTCGACGAATGTACGTGTCGCCGCACCCGTCTCGGCTTCGAGCCAGGCGCCGACGCGCTTGAGCCTCTTGCCCATCACCTTGTGGTAATCGCGACCTCGAGCGTACAACGCGACACGCGCGTGACCGGGCGGCGTGCGGGCCTCCTCTTCACCGGGCCAGTAGCTCATCGCCACGACCGCGACGCTGCGGCAACCGGGCAGCAGCCGTGTCGGGTCGGCGCGTGTATCGCGGTACCGTTGCATCCACTCGAGCGTCGCGTGATGCCCGGCATCGAGCCAGGCATCGAGCGCGGCCGTATCGCGATCGAGCCTTCCCGTCGCCGCGATCCCGACGGCGTCGAAGCCCTCGTCGAGGATGTGGCGCTTGAGCGCGACGCTGAGCTCATGTGAGGTCACAAGCCGGCCTTGTCGGCGGCCCACAGGATCTGACGCGCCATCCCGCGCAGCGTGGCGAGTTCCTCCTCGGTCACCGCGGCGCGACCGTAGATCCTGCGCAGCCGGCGCATGATCGACGGCGCCGTCTGGTCGGTCACATAGCCGATGGCTCGCAACGCCTCCTCGAAATGACGGTAGAAGGCTTCGCGCTCCTCGTCGGTGGCCGGAGGGCCCTGAGCCCCCGGCGGATCGAGCTCCGCGCGGCGCAACTCCCAGGCGACCAGGAGCAGCGCCTGGGCGAGGTTGAACGAGGGCTGGTTTTCGTCCGCGGGCAAGTACGCGAGGTGCGTACAGCGATCGAGGTCGTCATCGCTGAGCCCGTGGTCTTCGCGGCCGAAAACGAACGCGATCTCGCCCGGATCGCCGTGCGCGAGGAGTTGCTCGGCGAGCCTGTCGATGCGCCAGTGCGGCTTGCGCTGCTTGCCGGTTCGCGCCGTCGTACCGACGACCGTTCGTGCACCGGCCAGCGCTCCCGCGAGGCTCGCGTGCACGCCCGCGGCGTCGATCAACGTGGTCGCGTGAACCGCCATGCGCCGCGCCTCGACACCTTTCGGATCCTCGGCGGGGCGTACGATCTCGAGTCGCGAGTACCCGAGGTTGGCGAGGGCTCGTGCGGCCGCACCGATGTTGCCCGCCCGTCGAGGTTCGACGAGCACGAAACGGATGCGGGCGGGGTCGAAAGTCTGGGCCGCGCGTTCGCTCACGGCCCCAGCATAGCGCGGCCGGCCGCGATCAGAAGTTCAGCCGCTTGCGCAGCGGGAAAGTCTCCTCGACGACCTTGGGTTCGACGAGGCGCTCTCCGGCGACGGCGATCATCGTCTTGTTGAAGAACAGCGTCACCCCGCGCGTGCGCAGCGTGTTGATCAGATCGAGCTCGCGGACGAAGTGGTCGCGGCGTTCGACCGGGACGTCCCGGACGGCCTTCGTCGCGTCGTACTCGAACGGCCCGGACCACGCAGTCTTGAACTGCCCCTCGTCCCACACGATCACCTCGCCGAAGCGCTGCCGGATCAGCGGGTCGGAGAATAGATCGAAGGTCACGATGATCTCGGCCTGGCCGTCACGGTCGAGATCGAGCAGTTCCAGGTTGCCCTCGCCGACCTTGCCGTCGTCGTACTTGGAGCTGAAATCCTGTTCCCAGGCGATCGTGTAGCTCTTCTCGTTACCCTGCAGCACCCCGAGCCGCAGCTTGACCGTCGCGTTCTTGCCCTTGCCGCTGAAGTAGGCCACCAGACAGACGAGTTGTTTTTCCTCGCCTGGAAGCACCTGCGCACTGGCCTGCGTTCCGCTGATGACCTTGCCCTTGTCGATGCCCAACGCCTCGTAGGCCTCGACTCCGGCGGCGGCGGGTAGCGCGGTGAGCAACAACCCGAAGAGGGCGAACGTCATGGCTTTCTTGATCATTTGGTCCATGAATCCAATCTAGCTCCCTCCGCGGACCGGGGCCAACCCTTCGTAGACGATTCGCCCGAGACCCGCGTCCCAAGTGAGTTTGTCCTTGTTGAGCTCGTACCACGCGTCCAGATCCTCGAGATCCTGGCGGATCTCGCGACCCGGCACCATCCCGACGTAGGTCCCGTCCCAGTCCACCCGTAGACCCGTCAGCTCTTCGAAGAATTCGGAGGCCATTCGAAACTCACGTAGGGTGAATTCCTTCCCACGCGCGATCCGCCGCAGGACGTCTCGGTTGCAGCTCCAGACGGCATGCACGTCGACGCTTGCGGTTTGCGGATCGGTCCGACAGGCGTACTCACGGACCGGTGCGCGGCAGGCCGCTGCAACCGTCAAGGAAAGACCCAGGATCAGGATCAACCGGCGCATGCTCCTCACGCTCCGTCGCACACCGGGCGGGCCGAGTATCGCACGGGCGAGCCGTTTCCCGCTGTAGTAGGCTCGCCCGATGCCCGTCTATCGCTGCTCGCAGCTGTTGGCGCCGGCCGGCGCCGGCCCCGGAGCGGTCGCCCTGCGCGACGATCGCGTCGTCGCCGTGGGGCCGCTGCGCGAGGTGTTGCTCGACAGCGGGGAGACGGAGTGGAGGGATCTGGGCGACGCGATCGTCCTGCCCGGCCTGGTGAACGCCCACACGCATCTGGAGCTGTCCTACATGGGACAGGACCCGCCGCCGGGCGGAGACTTCGCGACCTGGATCGAGGGCCTGGTCGAACGGCGCGCGAACGAGGACCCGCAGACCGCACGCCGCGCCGCGGAGCAAGCGCGAGACGCGATGGCGGCGCGTGGCACGGTCGCGGCGGGCGACGTGTGCAACGACACCTGGATCGCGGAAGTTTGGGACGACGGTTCGTTCGAGGGGGTGTTGTTCCACGAGCTGCTGTCGATCGACGATCGGGAGTCGGCGCAACGCTTCAAGACCGCGCGCGAGCATCTCGACGCGAGGCCCGCACCGGAAGGTTGGCGCTGGAGCATCGTGCCGCACACGCCTTACACGGTCTCGCTGTCGCTGATGCGCGTGCTGGCCGCTCATGCGCGACGCGCGGGCCTGCCGTTTTCGGTGCATCTCGCGGAGAGCCCGGCGGAGGTCGAGTTCCTCGCCACGGGCGGCGGTCTGTTCCGCGATCTGTTCGAACGGCGCGGGTTCGTCACGCCGGGGTTCGAGCCGGCGGGGTGCCGTCCGCTCGAGCGCGTCGAGTCCGCGGGCATCCCCGGCCCGAACGCACTGCTCGTGCACGCGGTCCAGCTCACAGGCGACGAGATCGAACGACTGGGCCGCAGCGGCGCAACGGTCGTCACTTGCCCGCGCAGCAACCATTACCTGGATGTGGGGATCGCCCCCGTGCCGGCCCTGCTCGATGCCGGCGCGAACCTCGCCTTGGGAACCGATTCGCTGGCCAGCAACCCTGACCTCGATCTTTTTGCCGAAATGGCCGCGCTCCGCGACACGCACCCCGGTCTCGATCCCGCGAAGATCGTCACGGCCGCGACACTCGGCGGCGCCACTGCGCTCGGCCTGACGGAGACGCTCGGCACGATCGAGCCGGGCAAGAGCGCCAGGCTCACGGTCGTTCCGTTTGCGGCCACGGGCGACCCGTTGGAGTTCCTCTGCTCCAACCCGCAACAGGTTTTCCCGCTGGACGACGCGCCCTACGAGACGCGACCGTGAAGCGATCGTGGCGGGCACTGCGCACGTGGGCACGGATGGTAAAGTTCGCGCACAGCGTTTTCGCGCTCCCGTTCGCGTTGTCCGGCGCGGTGCTCGCCGCCGCGGGTCACGGCATCACGTGGCCCCAGGTGGGCTGGATTGTCGTCGCGATGTTCGGGGCACGCAACGCCGCGATGGGCTTCAACCGACTCGTCGATCACGGGTTGGACGCGGACAACCCGCGCACGGCCGATCGCGAACTGCCCGCCGGGCGGCTCTCGCGGGCGGCCGCGTGGACGGTGACGCTCGCGCTCAGCGCACTGTTCGTATTCGCCTCGTTTCGCCTCAGCCCGTTATGCGGCAGGCTGTCCTTTCTCGCACTGGCGATCGTGTTCGGCTACTCGTTGACCAAACGCTTCACCTGGTTGAGCCACCTGTTCCTCGGTCTGGCGCTCGCCGTGGCACCGGTCGGTGGCTGGGTCGCCGTCGCCGGCGGCTTCGCCCTGCTTGCCTGGCTGCTCGGCGCCGCGGTCCTGCTGTGGGTCGCGGGGTTCGACGTGATCTACGCCTGCCAGGACACCGAGTTCGACCGCCAGGCCGGGCTCCACTCGCTCCCGGCGCGTTTCGGGCCCGCGGCGGCTCTCGTCGCCGCGCGGGTTTTCCACCTCGGCGCCTGGCTGCTGTTGGTCGCGGTCGGCTGGCGCGGGCAGCTGCACCCGGTTTACTGGATCGGGGTCGCGGCCATCGGATTGCTGCTGGCCTGGCAGCATCGCCTGGTCGGCGCGCAGGACCTCTCGCGCGTAGGCGTCGCCTTTTTCAACCTCAACGCCGTGATTGCGGTACTTTATTTGGTCAACGTACTGGCGGCGGTGCTGGCCGGCGCCTATTGGAGCTGACGTGACGACCGAAGCCAGACGGTTCGTGGTTGCGGTGACCGGTGCCAGCGGTGCCCTCTACGCCGTCCGCCTGATCAAGGCCGGGCTCGAGATGGGGTGCGAGATGCACCTGGTCGCGAGTGACTACGGCAAGCGCTTGCTCATCGAAGAATGCGGGCTGAACCTCAAGACGACGTCGATCGGCAACTGGCTCGACGAGCGCTACCCGCCCGCCGAACGTCCGGGTGAGGTGATCCAGCATTCGATCCACGATCTCGGGGACACGCTCGCGTCGGGTTCGGTGTCCTGGGACGGGATGGCCGTGATCCCCTGCTCGATGAAGACGCTGTCGGGCATCGCGAACGGCTTCTCGTCCAACCTGATCGAGCGCTGCGCCGACGTCACGCTCAAGGAGAACCGGCGACTCGTCCTGGTGCCGCGTGAGACACCGCTCAACCGCATCCACATCGACAACATGAGCCGCGCCGCGAACGCGGGCGCGCACATCTGCCCCGCCATGCCGGCCTTCTACACCGCCCCGAAGAGCTTCGAGGACCTGGCGGATTTCATCGCCGGGCGCGTGTTCTCGCTGCTCGGCGTGCGGCACGACCTGATCGAACCCTGGCGGGGCTAGGCTTCCGTTCTAAAAGACGCTGCCGAAGCCGACGTAGATCTGGTACCTGTCCTCGCTGGCACGCCGATCGAGCGGGAACCCGATGTCGAATCGCAGCGGACCGACCGGCGACGTGTAGCGCGCGCCGAGACCGACGGAGCGGAACAAGTTGAACTCGTAGTCGGCGGCCGAGCTCCACACGTTGCCCGCGTCGAAGAACAGCACGCCGAACAGCGAATCCCACACACGCGCGTGAAGCTCCTGGTTGGCGACGAAGAGCAGCTCGCCGCCCTGCGGTATACCCATCGCGTCGAGCGGACCGATGCCGTTCGTCGGGTACCCCCGAACCGAGAACTCGCCACCCGCACGCAGCCGGTCGACGAATGGCACGGGTTGCTCGCGCGCGCTCAGCAACCCCGCGCGGTAGGACTGGTGCCAGGAAAAGCGGCCCGTGCGGATCGGCCCGAACGGCGCAAACACCTTGAATTGTGTAAAAACGCCGAGCGTGGTGAGGTCGCTGCCGACGCTGGCGTGCGATCCGGAGATGTCCAGGCCGAAGAAGAAACCCTTGCGTCGTTGCGTCGTCAGCCCCTGCTCGACGGTGGTGTAGGCCAGCTGCCAGCCGAAACGCGGACTGATCACGCGTTCCTCGAGCGCGAGCTCGTTGCTCGGCACCCCGCTCAAGATCTGACGTTCTCCGACGGCCGTGTAGACGCGGGTCAGCATCCGATCGGTCAACGGGAACGTCAGCTGGGCCCAGGCCTCGACGACGTCGGAACGGACATCCTCGATGCGCTCGCGTTTGCCCTCGATGAACAGCTCCAGACTACTGCGCTCGAGCGGCACAGGCTCGGGGATCACGTGATACAACCGCAGGCTCCGGACCTGATCGTTGAGGATCGCGCGCACACCGGTGCGATGGCCACGACCGAGCGAATGACGGTTGACCAGGTCGATAACCCCTCCCAGACCCACGTCGCTTTCCCAGCGGCCACCGTAGGACAGCTGATAGCGCGGAGCTTCATCGAGCTCGAACCCGATGGCGACCGGACGCGGGACCGTCGGATCTTCCGACTCTTCGTCCTCGAGCGACTCGGTCGTCACGCGAATCCGCTCGAACACCCCGCTGCGGTAGAGGCGGCCGCGAGCTTCCGCGATGTCCTGGCGTTGCAGCGCGGTGCCGGTATTGATCTCCGCCTTACGGGAAACCCACGACGCGTTGGAGTGCTCGTAACCCTCGACCTTGACCTGCTGCACCCGGGAGGGGCGGCCCGCCTCGACACGGAACACCACATCGACCCGCGTCGAATCCTCGGGGTGTTCTTCCACGTTGCGACGAACGACGGCCTCGGCGTAGCCCCGGTCGCGCAGGTCGGATTCGAGGGCCCGTGCCGAAGCGGCGATCCAATCACGGCGCAACGGATCTCCCGTACGTATGGCGAACAGGCCTTTGGCGCGTTCGTTCGTCTCCTCGTCGGCGCCCTCGATACGGATGTTGTCGACGTAGCGCCGTAAACCGGGCTCGATCCACAGCTCGAGATGCCGGCCGTCGGCGGAGATGCGCCGGTCGAGGATGCGGGCGTCGGGGTAGCCGACGGCCTCGAGCGTTCGCAGGAGATGATCGTCCGCCTCGAGCAATCCGGCGGCAAGCTCGATCCTGGATAGCGGGGAGGCGAATCCCGAGGCGGCCCACTCGGCGATGTCCTCGGGCAGGCCGATCAACAACGGTGCTTCGAATTCGGCCTCGCGAGCGCAGGACGTGTCGATCGCGATCCCCCGACGCCCGTCGTCGATCGACTCGACGACCGTGATCCGTGCCAATGGCTCGAGGCAACCCGACGCACGTAGCGCACGCTCGGCCTGCCGCCGCATCTCGCTGAGCGAGCGGTCTTCCTCGTCACCGGAGCGATAGTTGGCCTTGATGCGCGAGCGGACCGAGCGCGGCAGCTTGCCGCTGCCGTCGAACCGGAAGCCCACGCGACTGCCCGGCTCGACGCGGACGGCCAGATCGATCTGGTTCCTGTCCGTCGCGACGGTTTGCACGTCGATCACGGCATCGGGATAGCCCGAGCGGCGCAGCGCGTCCGCGACGTCGACCTCGACGTCGAGCTCGGCACCGGTCGGAAACGGGTCCCCCTTGCGAAAGCCGATCGCTCGTCTCACGTCACGGCGACCCGAGATCTCGGGTACGTCGAGGATGCGGTTCCGCACGACCGGATCGTCGCCCGTACGTTTGCGACCGCCCAGGATCAACGTTTGTTGCAGGGTCATCCCGCGCGTCTCGTTGTCACCCGTGAAGACCTGCGCGCGCAGGCTCGGCGCGATACGGAAATTGTGTACGTCGAGGATGTAAGTCTGGCCCTCGGCCTCCCGCGGGTTGGTCGAGGCGATGAAGCTCAGGTTGTTCGTCAGATCCTGCAAGAGCGTGAAGCGCGCTTCGGTGTCGGTCTCGCCGAACAACGGCAACGGCTGGTAGCTCAACTCGGTGCGGTCGAGGACCTGTGCGAGCGATCCGTAGAGCCGGTCTTGCGTGTACGTGGCCAGGCTGGCCCCGAGCGAACCCTCGGTCGAGCTGACCTGCGCGCCCCAGAACCCCAGCGTCCCGCCCTGCCCGGGACCGAGGTCGGTGGAGTACCAGCCGCTGCGCCACGACTGGCCGATCGTCGGGTCCTCGCGCGAGCTCGTCGTCTGCAACGAGATCGTCGGCTCGCCGGGAGGCGAGCTGCTCCAGGAGAGCGAGGCCTCGTCGATGCGCAGCGTCTCCCCGAGCAGGTGCAGACGGCCGCCCGCCGCGACATCGGCGGTGCCGGTCAACAGCGGGTCGGCCAGCGTGCCGCGGACCTCGAGACGGCTCCAGTCCGCGCGCAACTCGGCAAGGTTGTTGCGGATGATCAGTCCCTGGTCGGTCAGCACCGTGAAGTCGATATCGACCGTCTCGAGCAGCCGGCTCGTGCCCGTGTCCAGCTCCGGATCGAAGATCGCCCGCAGGATCTCGCGGTCGAGGTTGAGGTCGCGGTTCAGCACGGCTCGGTCGACGACGGCCGTGCCGGTGAGCGAGCGGCGCCCGTCCGGAGGCCAGTTCAGGTTGAGGCCGGCGTCGAGCCGGGTCGTGACGCCGAAACCGAGACGGTATCGGACGCCTTTGAAATTACCCGTCAGCTCGAGCCCGTCGGGGCCGCGGATCGTGCCCTCGACGTGGCCGCTACCGCCGTTGATGTCGGCCGTCGCCTTGTCGATGCGGATCGTGTCGCCCACGGCGCTGACGCGAATATCGAAGTTCTCTATCCGCGTCGCGTAGGGGTCGGAGATCAGGAAGCGAGCGTTCTCGCCGCGCATCGTTCCGGTGATCGAGAAGTCCGCCGGGGGGCCGCTGCCGCGCAGGTGGAGCTCGACGGGGCCCGATCCCGTGGCACCGAGGATCGGCGCAATCAGCGCCGCGGTGATGTTTCCGTCGACCGAGGCCTGCATCCGACCCACCATGGCGATGAGCGGGTCCCCGAATCTCCACGACTCATCGAGGCGCGCGTGACCGCCGATGTCGAGGGGCGCGGTTCCCGCAATCGCGGAGCTCGCCGCGAGGAGTCGGCCCGGGGCGAGTGTGAAGCCCGCGTCGCCGTAACGGAAATCGATCGGGCCGACCGCATCGACCTGCTCCTCTCCGAGCTTGAAGCGAAAGCCCTCCAGACGCGCCTGCCCTCGCGCGCCGCTGACGTTCCGAAGATCGACCTCGAGCGTCCCGCTCAGCTTGCCTGCAATCTCGGCCGTGTTGTCGTCGTCGAGAAACAGCGGGACGATCGCGCCGAGATCGAGATTCGTGGCCTCCAGGGTCGTGGAACCCGCTGCCGTGGCCAACGGCCGGATCTTCAGCTCCTCGGAAAACGGGATCGCGCCCGTCAACGTGCCGACCGTGGTGTCCTTGCTGGTCAGCGAGCCACGGACGACCCGCATGACGCCATCGCGAAAGTCGAGTTGCAGCTCGGCACGATGGCCGCTTCCCGGCAACCCGAACTGGACGACGTTGGCCTGCATCCGGCGGATCGGCATTTCGGGCTGCGCCGTCCCGGATGCCTGCAACACACCGAACGAGGGGTTCATCCAGGTCGCCGTCAGATCGTTCACCGACCACTCCTCGGGTGACAGGGAGAGTGTGGTGTTGATTCTTTCCAACGCCGGGATCCCTGCGATCTCGAGATCGCGACCGTGGAACAACAGCTCGGCGGTCGGGTCGAGCAGCGGTCCCGACGCCGTCAGCGAGGCGTCCGCGGTTCCGCGCACGACGCGTTCGGACCATTCGTTCGGCAGCAGCGCGGCCAGGCGTGTGAGGCTGAGGTTGCGTGCCTCGGCCTCGACCAGTTCGAGCTCGGATTCCTGAGGGGCGTCGGTCGGCACGACGCCGCGTGCGACGACGTCGAGTGTCTCGTCGGTGCCCGGCTGCCAGGCGAAATCGGCGTCGACCTGGGGGCGGTCGAGCGAACCGGAGGCCTCCAGTTCCAGCGTCAACTCGCCGCCCAGCTTCGGATCGGCGCTGAGCAGCAGGTCGACCCAAGCCGGCTGGGCGTTGCCCGGCATCAACGCCTCGTGGATCGTCGCAAACTGTTGACCGGCCCCGTACGGATCGGGCAGCCGCACCGAGACGTGAGCGGACTCGATCCGCGCCGCGGCCCAGCCTTCTTCCGGGCCGGGCATGAGGCGCACACGCCAGCGGCGGTGACCCGGCTCGGTTTCGAGCACGGTGCCCTCGAGCTCCAGGCCCTTCGACAGGTCTGCCGCCACCGCCGAGGCGGCGAGCACCGGCTTGGCCCCACGATCCCAGGCCATCCGGCCCTCCAGCTGAAGGCTGTCGACGGGCCCGGATGCCGTCAGGTCGAACGACAGCGCGCCGACCGGTCGCAAAGCGTCGACGCGTTCGCTCAACAGGCCGAAACGTTGCGCCGCCGCGCCCACATCGGCAAACTCGGCAGTCGCGGCCGCTCGATCGAGGATCGCGTCCTCCGCGTCGTCCCAGGCGCGGAGGCGGACCGAGCCTCGCGTCAGACAGCGGTCCGCTTCGGCCGGCAGCACGGTCGCGTCCCAGGTCAGGTGGACGGGGTGGGATCCGGCGCCGTCGGAATCGGCCGTCAGTTTGGCCCGCAACAACGTTTCACGACCCCGCATGAGCTTGGCTTCGAAGTCGAGATCGACCCTTTCCTCGTCGTCGACCGCGGCGACCGCTCGGTCGAGCGGAAGATCCAACTCGTAGTGTCCCTCCAGCTCGAATTGCTTTCCCGCCAGCTCGATCTCGACCAACGGTCCGGCCATGAGCGGTTCGAGCAACGGGGCCGGGAGCTGGGACAGGACGGCGTCTCCCTCGCCGACGAAGCGTTCGCCGGCCCAACCTATACGGCCGTCGATGTTGGCGTGCCCACTCGATGTGAGATCCGGGAACAGCGTGCCGAGGCGTGCCTCGAGGTGCCCCTCGATCGTCAAGTGGCGGGCGTCCATCCCGGAGAGATCGGCCTCGCCTTGCCATCCGTCGCCCAGGAGCGAGACCGTTGCGCTGCGGATCGTCCCGTCCAGACCGACGGAGCCGGCGAGATCGATGTCGGCCTCGATCAGCGGCCGGTCCGGGTGGCGCACCTCCAGCACCCCCGACGATTCGGCGACCTGGAGGATGCCCAGCTGAAGCGTGCCCGCGCCGCCGATTCGCGTGACCTCGAACCTCTCGTACCAGGTGGCGTACCGCTCGCCGCCCTTCCACGGTCCGACACCACCCGATTCCCAACGCAGGTCGTCCACGCGCAGGGGCAACGGGGCTCGCTCGCGGTCGGCGGTCCCGCTGCGGCCGGCCGGGAACATCGTGGTATCGGCCGTCACGTCGCGCACCAGGACGCGATCGAGCCGCACGGGTCGCTGGAACAAGCGGCGCCAGTGGAAGCTCGCGGCGACTTCTCCCGCAGTGAGGAACGGACGGTCGCGGTCGGCGGCCTGGATCCGAACGTCGTGCAGGACGAACTCGCCGCGCAGCGGCGCGAGCCGGCTGGCTGCGATCTCGAAGCGGATCCCGGTATCGCGCTCGATGCGCTCGGCGAGAAAGGCAAAGACCCAGCCACGCCCCGTCGAGGTGCTGAGGAAAGCGGCCACGATGACCACCCCCAACGCGAGGAACAGGGTCAGTCGGAATAGTCGGCGATGCCAGCGCCGACGACGAGCCGGCCGGGGTGTTGGTTGCTCCGACGCGGTGTCGTTGGTTTCAGGGGGCAACGCTGTGATCTGTCGGGGCCTGTCGGCTCCTCGATGGGGCTAGGGGCGACCGGCACGCAGCCGCGCCAGCTCGGCCTCGGCTTTCCGGAGCCCCTCGCGCGCTTTCTCGACCATCTCTTTCGTTCTGTCGTGGCGCTGGGCCGCGGTCTCGCCGCCTTCGGTTCGTTTCGTCTTCTCCTCCTCGGAGAGCTCGGGGCGCGCCGAGAAGGGGTTACGCGTCGCGAGTAGCTGGCGCTCCAGGTCGGCCAGTTTCGCTTTGGCCGCGGTGACGGCGGCCTCGGCCTCGGCAAGCGATTTGGCCTGCTCCTGCTGGGCCGCGCGGCGTTGTTGGAGCCACTGCAGCGGGTCGGCGGCTTCCTTGGTGGTCTTCGTCTCGGCTTCTTTCGTTTCGGCCGCCGGCGTCGTGACTTCCTCTTCCGGTTTGACGATCTTGAACTTCTCGAGGTCGGCGTTGGTGTAGACCTTGACCTCCTCTTTGGACTCGACCTTTTTCTTTTCCACGCGATCCTTGGGGTCTTTCTTCGTTTCCTGAGCGGAAACGTCGGCGCTCAGGAACCCGATGGCCAGCAGCGCGCAACCGACAAAAACTCGCATGGCGACTCCTTCTCTGCCCTCTGAACTAATAATGTACACCCGGCCCGGTCAGCGTCCAATCTCCGGCGATTTCTGGACCCTTTCGCCGCCGCACATCGACAGGACCGCCTGCAACACGGTCTCGACGGGGAGCGCATCCATGAGGCTCCGGGCGGAACGCCGACGGCGGCGGCGAGACCAGCGCTTCGCACCCTCGTGCTCGACGACGAGCGCCCAGCCGTTCCCGGCGTACGGTCCCCAGCGCGCCGCCCCGCAGCTGTTCCACGGCGCGTGGATCGCCAGCGTTGCGCGCCCCAGCGCGGCGGCGAGGTGGATCGGTCCCGTGCTGTTGCTGACGGTCAACCGGGAGCGCGACAGAAGGGCCGCCAGCTCGGGCAAGCTGAAGGCGAATCGGGGCAGCTCGCTGTCAGCAAAGGGCTCCAGAGCGGACCGATCGGTGGGGCCCTCGGTCACGACCACGGCCTGACCGGCCTCGCGTAACCGATCGGCCAGCCGGCGCCAACGTGTCGCGGCCCAGCCGGGGCACGACCCGGCGCTGCCGGGATGAACCACGACGGGGTCGCCGGCGAGCCCCTGCCCCAGGAGCCAGCGGTCGACCTTGTCCCGCGTCGCTTGCGGGATTTCGATCGGGAAACGCAGTGGGCCCGGTGCGGCTCCGGCGCACGCGCCGAGATCGAGGGCGTGTTCCAGCTCATGGCGCAGCGTTGCCCGGCGCGAGACCCGAACGCTGCGGTCGAAAAGGAACGAAAACCATCGCCGTCCCGTGCCCGCAACGTGCCGCACGCCGGCACGACGCAACGCTCGCGGCGCCGCACTGCCCCGCGAGATACAGACGGCTGCGTCGGGCGCGAACTCTCGAAGCGTCTCGACCAGCTCCGGCGAGGCCTCGAGGACGGAATCGACCGGGGTGAACAGCGACGCCAGCGGCGCGAGGGCGGGTTGCACGAGCAGTCCGATGTGCGCTTCCGGGTAGGCCATCTTCAGCCGATCGATCGCGGGTAACGTGAGAACCAGGTCACCGAGCCTGTCGTCGCGGACGACGAGTAGCCGCCGAACCTCCCGGTAGGGCGAACGGGAACCCCGTGGCGCGGGTCGCGGACGAACCTGAACCAGTTGTGGGCGAACCTGCACGGTCGTAGTCTAGCGGTAGAATGGTTCCCTTCATGTGCGCACGCTTGGTTCTCTTCGATATCGACGGCACCTTGGTCGACTGCGGCGGGGCAGGCCGCCGGGCTCTCGTCGGCGCTTTCGAGCAGTTGTTCCGGCCGGGCTCGGTGTCGGCCGCCATGCTGGTCCCGTTCGCCGGCAAGACCGATTTCCGGATCTTCCGCGAGATCGCTCATGCACTCGGCATCAAGAGCCAGCGTCTGGCGAAGAAGCGCGCCGAGTTCGAGCGCGCCTACGAGCTCGCGCTACACCGGGAGCTTCACGACGGCGAAGACACGACGCAGCGGGTGCTGCCCGGCGTGCTTACCCTTCTCGAGAAGCTGGCGGCGCGCGACGACGCCCGCGTGGGCCTGTTGACCGGAAACATCCCGCTCGGCGCCCGGCTCAAGCTGGAACGCTTCGACCTGGACCGATTCTTCGAGGGCGGCGGCTTCGGGGATGACGCAAGGAACCGTCGCGGCGTGGCCCGGGCCGCCCGGGAGGACATGCAGCGCCGCACCGGGATCGACTTCGCTCCCGACGACGTCGTCGTTTTCGGTGATACCGACGAGGACGTGGACTGCGCACGTCACAACGGCTTCCGTGCGGTCGCCGTCGAGACGGGCTGGGCCGAGCCGGGGAGCCTCGAAGCCGCCAAACCCGATGCGCTGTTCCGGGACCTCAGCGACACCGACGCCGTGCTGGAGACGATCTTCGCGGAGTGACGCAAGAGCAAACCCCGCAGGCGGTCCGCGGTCCGAACCACGCTGCGGGGCCCGACAACTGCAGGAACGGACTAATTATCGTAGTACAGGTAGAACTCGTACGGGTGCGGGCGCAGCCGTAGAGGATCGACCTCGTTGTCCGTCTTGTACTGGATCCAGGTCTCGATCAGGTCAGCCGTGAACACGCCGCCCGCGGTCAGGAACTCGTGGTCCCGGTCGAGCGCCTCGAGGGCTTCGTCCAGCCGACCCGGTGTGTGCCGGTACTCGGCCAGTTCCTCGGCGGTCATCTCGTAGATGTCCTGGTCCAGCGGCTGGCCGGGATCGATCTTGTTCTTGATGCCGTCCAGGCACGCCATCATGATCGCCGCGAAGCTCAGGTAACCGTTGCACGTCGGGTCGGGGCAACGGAACTCGATCCGCTTGGCCTTGGGCGACTGGCTGTACATCGGGATGCGCACCGCCGCCGAGCGGTTGCGCGCCGACATCGCCAGGTTGACCGGCGCCTCGAAGCCCGGCACCAGCCGCCGGTAGGAGTTGCTCGTCGGCGCGGCGAAGGCCAGCACCGAGGGGGCGTGCTTGAGCAGGCCGCCGACGGCCCACAGCGCCATCTGGCTCAGGCCGGAGTACTCGTCGCCGGCGAACAGCGGCTCGCCGCCCTTCCACAGCGAGATGTGCGTGTGCATGCCGGAGCCGTTGTCCTCGAAGATCGGCTTGGGCATGAAGGTCACCGTCTTGCCGTGCCGCTTGGCGACGTTCTTGATGATGTACTTGAACCACATGAACTGGTCGGCCATCTCCAGCAGCGGCGCGTACTTCATGTCGATCTCGCCCTGCCCGGCCGTGCCGACCTCGTGGTGGTGCGCCTCGACGGTGATGCCGACCTTGCGCATCGCGCGCACCATCTCGCCGCGCAGGTCGTGGTAGGTGTCGGTCGGGCTGACCGGGAAGTAGCCGCCCTTGTAGCTCGGCTTGTAGCCCAGGTTCGGCTCCTCGAAACGGCCGGTGTTCCACGCCCCCTCGACGGAGTCGATCTGGTAGAACCCGCGGTGCTGGTTCTGCTCGTAGCGCACCTCGTCGAAGATGAAGAACTCCGGCTCCGGGCCGATGTAGCAGCGGTCGGCGATGCCGGTCTCCTTGAGGTGCGAGAGCGCCTTGCGCGCGACGTGACGCGGGTCGCGCGAGTAGTCCTCACGCGTCATCGGGTCCTTGATGTCGGCGATCACGCTGACCGTGGGCTTCGCGAAGAAGGGGTCGATCATGGCCGTCGACGGGTCCGGCACGGCCAGCATGTCGGAGACGTTGATCGCCTGCCAGCCGCGGATCGACGAGCCGTCGAAGCCGACGCCGTCCTCGAACGTGTTCTCGTCCCAGGTGTCGATCGGGAACGAGCAGTGCTGCCACGTGCCGAGCAGGTCGGTGAACTTGAGGTCGACCATCTCGGCGCCGTGCTTCTTGGCGTACTCGAAGAAGTCTTTTGGGGTCATCGGGTAGGTCCTCCGGGTTGGAAAGAGTTTTCGAACAGGTTCATCGACGGCCCTCGGCGAGACGGCACGCGCGGCGGACGACCTTCGCGAACATCGAGCGGGTCAACCGTCCGGTCTGGGTGTTCTGCTGGCTCGGGTGATAGCTGCCGAGCAGCGTCAGGCCGGGACCTCCGCGGCGAAGCGTCAGGGTCGCTTCCGCTCCGTGGCCGAATGCCGGCACCGGTTTCGGGAACGCCTCCGGGGCCAGCGCGCGAGCGCGCCGAAGCGCGGCGTCCCAGGCGACCTTGCCCAGCGCCACGACGACGCGGAGACGACGCAACCCGTCTAGCTCGCGATCGAGGAACGGGCGGCAACGCTCGATCTCCTCACGGCTCGGTCGGTTGGCGGGTGGCGCGCAGCGGCAGACGTTGGTGATGTAGGCGCCGCTCAACCGCAGACCGTCGTTGCGCGACGACGAAGCCGGCGCGCTGGCGAGTCCCGCGCGGTGCAGCGCGGCGTAGAGGAACTCGCCGGAGCGATCCCCGGTGAACATGCGGCCGGTGCGGTTGGCGCCGTGGGCCCCCGGGGCCAGGCCCAGGAACAGCAGGCGTGCATTGCGATCGCCGAAGCCGGGCACCGGCCGACCCCAGTAGGTCTCGTCGCGATACATGCGGCGCTTGACGCGCGCGGTCTCGCGGCAGTGGCCGATCAACCGCGGGCAACGCGTGCACTCCGCAATATCGCCGTCAAGCGTCTTCCAGGGGGTCGCGCTCAT